>Ga0334883_1002975_pt1 | contig 19268 bp, 15 predicted proteins | sample GraSluR1_MG_6_FD_207230 | JGI IMG/M metagenome (GOLD analysis project Ga0334883, IMG submission 207230) | Sludge microbial communities from methane-producing bioreactor in Wageningen University, Netherlands - Granular Sludge_09_05-R1 | ecosystem: Engineered > Bioreactor > Anaerobic >...
TGACCTTAATGCCTTTGTTGATGCCCAGTTCCAGGCCAGCATCCTCAGCAAGTTTGCTGTCCGGACGTACTCCGATGGAGAGGATCACCATATCCGTTGGCAAAGAACGTCCGCTTTTAAGGCGTACTTGCAGTCCGCTCTTTTCACGAACAAAGGAGTTTACTGCATCTTTGAGGTAAAACTCCACGTTCTTGGTCTTGAGATGCTGATGCACCACTGCTGCCATCTCATAGTCCAGAGGAGTCATCACCTGTTCCGCCATCTCCACGATGGTGACGCGAATGCCTTTGTGATGGAGGTTTTCTGCCATTTCAAGCCCGATGAAGCCTGCGCCAACGATCACCGCGTGCCGTACTTTGTGCGTATCCACGTAGTCCTTGATCCTGTCTGTATCTGGAACATTGCGCATGGTGAAGATCACTTCATCCTGGATGCCCGGGATGGGTGGACGCAAAGGCTCTGCTCCGGGAGAAAGCACCAGTTTGTCATAAGTTTCGGTATATTCGCTGCCATCAGCATTGCGCACTGTGACACTCTTGTTCTTCCGGTCGATGCCGATCACTTCTTGCTGAACGCGGACATCCACGTTTAGCCGGGCTTTGAAGCTTTCAGGGGTCTGCACAAAGAGGCGATCCCGCTCTGTGATAACATTTCCCACATAGTATGGCAAGCCACAATTGGCATATGAGATATATTCTCCGCGTTCAAACATGATGATTTCGGCTTGCTCATCCAGGCGACGCAAACGCGCTGCTGTGGTGGCGCCACCGGCTACTCCACCAACGATTAGATACTTGGACATGGTGTATTCCTCCTGTAAGGTGTTTCAAGTCTTTATCAGAAAAGATAAGCAAGTATGAATCTTTGGCAAGTGTCAAATGTTTAGGGATGAGGTGTGAGGTGTGAGGGGTGAGGTGTGAGGGATGCGTTATCCGTCAAAAGAGTGGAGCTTGTTCAACAGGACGAAGTCTATTCAACAGCGAAGCATTCAACAGCACAGCGTTCAACTATCTAAACCCACTAATCTGTGTTAAATCGTGTAAATCTATGGTCAGTATAATCCGCGTAATCTGCGTGACCCGCGTGCTATCTATCATGTTAACCGCTGCTCGAAGTCCATGCTGCCCACAGATTACCGGCTTGCTTGAGTTGATCATGGCTTCGAGGTTGGATGGCTTTGAGACAATCCTAAGCAGCATGAACTCCGAGGGAGGCAATTCCGCGTCAATCTGCGGGAAAGCCCTCCACAATCTCCCGGATTACCCAGCTGGCTGCCATCATACCCATGATTGCAGGCATATAGCTGATGGAGCCAATGGTCTTGCGCTGTCTGCCCCGCTCGATGATCAGCTCATTGTCGCTCTCTACTTCGGCATCGGGAATTAGGGCCGGTTCAGAGGAATACACACAGGGAAAGTTACCTTCCACTCCTCTGCGGCGCAGGAACTTGCGTACTCTACGCGCCAGAGGACAACGGTGACTCTGCTTGAGTGGAGCCAGATGGATCTGCGTGGGGTCCAGGCGATTACCGGCACCCATCACAGAGATGAACTTCAGTTCGCTTTTCGCCATGTCTTCCAGCAGGCCGATCTTGGGCCCCAAGCTGTCGATAGCGTCAATAATATAGTCTGCACCCGCGATCAATTCCGCACGGTTTTCCTGATCGATAAATACTTGATGAGATGTGATTTGTGCGTCGGGATTGATGGCCAGCATGCGCGCTTTCATCAGCTCAGTTTTGGGTTTGCCGATGGCGTCCAAAGTGGCCAGGAGTTGCCGGTTGATATTGGTGGGACCCACGGTGTCAAAATCAATGAGGATGAAGTGCCCGATACCCGCTCTGGCAAGTGCTTCAGCGGCATAGGAGCCGACTCCACCCAGGCCCACCACGCAAACTGTGGTCTTGCCCAGTTTGGCTAATGCTTCACTTCCGATCAGCAGTTCAGTGCGACTGAAATCACTCAGCATCAGATGCTCTGCCCTGTAAGCAGTTGATAATTCGCAGCTTGCAGCCTCTGCAAGATCGCGGTATCCACTTTAAAGAGCTCGGCTATGGTCTGAATCACACTTTCCAGACGCAAGAGCGGATTGGCCTCGCCCTCAACAACGTAGTATTGCGTGATGTCGGTTTCAAAGAGGAAGCGACGGCTTTTCAGCAACTCTTTGAGCAGATCGCGTTTATCCTCTCGCAGGACGCGTTCGCTAATCGTGAAATAGCTGTCCAGTTTCATAAAGTTCCGGAAGGCTTCTACTGAACCAGCGTAGCCATGAATGAGATATTTAAGCGGATATTCACGCAAGATCTCGTAGGCTTCCTGCTGATGCCCGACGATGTGCAGCACCACAGGCAGGCGGAAATCCATGGCCAAGTCGAGCTGCTTGACGAAGTTAGCCTTCATCAGCGCCAGTTCACTATTACCTTTGTCCATCCCGATCTCACCTATCGCCCAGATTTTACCTTGCTCACAGAGCCTTTTGATGTCCTGAAAGTCCAGATCGCAAGGCTCAAAATTGGGGTGCATCCCGGCGCTGTAGAGGATATTGAAGTCCTTGCTGTACGCTTCGTACCACTCCAGATCTGCCTTGGTCAAGGCAGAAGAAAGATAGCGGGTGATGTCATGCTCGGTTGCTTCCCTGATTAGAGGCTCCAAAGGCATGAGCTGTGAGAGGTTGGCCAAATGGCAATGGGCATCACAGTATTTCATAATTTTAACTCCGGTAATAGCTTGATGATGTGAGATGCGCTACGTTCTCCAGCCCGGCCATCCAGCTGATCAAAGAAGATTTGATTGGCTTTATGGCGAGCCTGAGCATGCTCATCCGGGTTTGAGATCGCGCGCTCAAGGGCAGCTTCCAGTTCTTCGAAGCAACTGACGCGGATGCTGCACTGCTCCAATATCTTAGTGATTTCAGGAACATCGCGCTCTGAGGGGGGCAAAACCCAGGAGATCATCGCTTTGTCCAGCGCGCAGATATCCCCGATCACCGAGGAGCTATCCACCACGCAAACATCAACGCTGCTGATACTTGGCAAGGGTGTATCCTGCACATAACGGATGCCTGGCATATAAGCGATCTTCTCTTTCACTTCCTTACTCATCCAGGGGTGTAAGCTAACGTAGATGTCATATTTAGCAGCAAGTTCCGGCAATCTCTCCAACCACAGATGAACCGCGCTCATGCCGCTGGAATCGTATGTGGCAGTAAACAGTACCTTTTTCTTTTCCGCAAGCCCTGTGCCAATCCCCTTGGCATTGAGATAAGGGTCCAGCTTGGGATAACCGCCCACTTGACCACACATCACCCCCAGTCTGATGGCATTGGCCAGATCTCGATCGCTGGTAAAGAGATAGAGCTTAAAAAGATTGTAGTTCTCGGCTTTGGGAAAGCGTTTAAAATGATACGCACCATGGGTCATGCCGATCTTGATTACCTTGCGAGAAGGGAACTTATGCGCCGCCACCCTACACATGATCACCGCTTTGGGAAAGACAGGCAGCGCTCGCACTTGGTAACCCAGCTCGCGTAGTTCCTTGCGGGTGTGGGCTTTATCCGAGACCAGAGCAATGGGCTTTAAGTATTTCTGCACTGGCAACCAGTTTTGCAGATCAACCGCGCTGTGGCAATAAAACACTGTTTCTGAGCGAGGTTTGATCATGTTTAAAACTCTCCAGCACAGGGAGTATAAGGGTTTCAGAAGGTAGTATGAAGCAACCATCAGATACTCAAACAGTGATCCAGCCCTTCGGCCAAATAGCGTTCAAAAGCAGGTTGTGATTGCGTAAACTGCCATTCCCCATGCACTTGACGGTAGTAACCACAGCCCCGCACGATGGCATTAATCCCGAAGTGTGATGCTTGATACTCAAAGAGATAGAGCTTGCCGGAGGCATCCTCACCCAGATCAATGGAGAGGAAAGGTGCCTTGAAGCTTTCATATAGGGCTTTGGCCTTATCCAGGATGGGTTCAGGTGCTTGTAGTTTGAAATCAAAGAGTTTAGCTCCACTGGCCCGGAAATCTCCGGCTTTGGTGTGACGCTTGCTGATGAAGTATCTGTCGCCCAATACGATGACGCGGTAGTCATAGCTCAGTCCGGGGATAAACTCCTGTAATACGAAGGGAATAGCCCTGGTCATATAATCCTGATACCACAAGGCATCAGCTTTGATGTCATAATTGGGATAGCCGGGAAATTCCTTTTTCATGCGCAGATGCTTGCGACGCCAGAAGTCCAGACGCTGTCCCCAACCGATGGGAGGACGGTGTTTCATGATTTCGCGATGGATATCCGCTTTACTATGTACCAGTGCCACACCTGTACTGTTTGATCCGGTGAGGGTTTTGAACACCAAAGGGAAGCTCAGATCGTAATCATCCAGCTCTCGCTTGTGGCTGAAGTACTGGGCATCCAGGCTGTGAATGCCCAATGTTCTCTTCCAAAGCTCCTGCCAGCCTTTGTTTTCGTGACAGCAAAAGAGCTCAAAAGAAGGCAGCAGAGTATTACCGCAAGCCATTAGGTAGCGTAGACTGTCACGGATATAGTGATGCAGGTTTTCACGATGGCTAAAGCTATAGAGGACAACGCTATCCTTGATCTCGACCTTGCCATTGACCACTTCGTGAAACTCGTGCTGTTCCACCGTGTATGCAAGCCGTTGCAGCTCTTTGACGAAGAGAGCGGTATCGATGCTCACCCAGGGTTTGCGGCTTTGACCATAGAATCCATCATAGCCCGTCAACAAGTATATCTTCTTCATGCTTCCCCCAAGCCGGCCAAGACGCGTTCCAACACGCTATCCGGCTTGATATATCTCATGCAGTTATGGTGCTTCAAAGGGCATTTTTGGGGGCCGTGACTACCGCAAGGACGGCAATTCAGCTCGGTCTCAAATACCATGTCACACTCGCGATAGGGATAGTAGCCAATGCGCTGCACAGTAGGCCCAAAAAAGGCAAAGACACGCGTCCGCATGGCATTAGCCAGATGCAGAGCGCCACTATCGTTACAGATCATAGCCTCGCACTTGGAGATCGCAGCCGCGCTTTCCAGGAGATTGGTCTGCCCTGCCAGATTGATCACCAGATGCTGGACTAGTTCCCTTTGGATGACATCGCACTTGGGCTTATCTTCCTTGCCACCGATCAGCAGGATGCCAAAACTCCTCTCAGTCAGCCCTTTAGCGAGAGAGATGTAATAGTCCAAAGGCCAGCACTTAGTAGCCCACACCGAACCCGGGGCAAGGGCGAGTAAGCGCTTGCCCTCAATATCTTTGAGTAAGTCATCCACCACGCTTATATCAGCAGCGGATGGGAACAGCTCCGTCTGCATGGAAAACTGCTTATCCGAGAGTAGCCCTAGCAAGCTTAAGTTCTTTTCTATCTTGTGAATACCTTTGGGATGAGGCGTCTTCAGCGTAAGCAAAAAGGGCAATGTTCCCCGATCAAAGCCAAGCCGGATGGGAATGCGCGCCAGATACAGGATCAGATGCGTGCGTCCGGAACTATGCGGTGAAATCGCCAGATCATATTGTCGCGCTTTGAGATCGCGGATCATGCATTGCATGGCTCTCAGCGGTGACTGCCGTTTGGGATAGCTTAGCACACTATGCAGATGTGGATTGTTTTGCAGGAGCTTAGCTGCTGCGGGAACCACAAGGGCATCGATGACAGCTTCGGGATACAGCTCTTTCACCGCGCGGATCAAGGGGGTGATCAGGATCACATCTCCGATAAAGGCTGTTTGCACGATCAGTATCCGCTGCATCAAAGGCTCTCATAGAGGCGGATGTTCGCCTCCACCATCTGTTCTTTACTGAAGGCTTTCACGCGTTCCAATGCCCCCAGACCCAGGCTCTTGCGCAGGGCTTCATCACTTGCCAATCTGAGGATAGCACTTGCCAGTGCTTCGCTGTTTCTGGCTTCAACCAAGAGACCGCTTCTCCCGTCTTCGATCATCTCAGCAATGCCTCCGGCCCTAGTTCCGATCACAGCCAAGCCCACGCTCATCGCATCCAATACCGAGGTGCCGAGGCCTTCCTTTTTGGAGGCCAAGACAAAGATATCAAAGGCCTTCAGATGCTCGCCCACATTGCTTTGAAATCCGGTGAAGCTGATCTTATCCGATATTCCCAGCTCTTTGGCCAGCTCCTCAATCATGGCTTTTTGCACACCATCTCCTACCGCCACAAAGTGCAGACTGGGATTGCTTTTCAGCGCGATTGCAGCACCAGTCACAAAGTTCCGATAATCCTTGTGCGCCACAAAGGCAGCTACAGTGCCCACGATAAGCGCTTCATCATCGATCTGCCACGTGCTGCGGTAATCCGGGTCAACTGCAGAGTTATCAAACTTATGGACGTCCACCCCGCTATGGATAATGCTTATCTTGGCTTTGGGAATGCCATCCAGCAGCAGCACATTGTGGATATTCTCCGATATCGCCACCATCGCGTTCAGCATCCCTGAGCAATACTTGAAACGGGAAAGCAGATTGCCTGAGATATGAAAATCCACCCTCCGGGATGCTACGAGCTTTAAAGACGGATACAGCAGCTTAGCCAGGATCCCCCAGCTAAGCGCGTGAGAACTATGCAGATGCAGGACATTGTAGCCTTTTTTTCTGGCATAACAAGACAAGCGGATGGCGGCAATGAGATCAGCCTCAAAGCGATGTCTGATGGCATGATAGCTAAGCTTTTGCTGGTGCATACGGCGAGCCAGTTCCGAGCCCGGATTGCAGACAAAGCCGGATTTGAGCCCTCGGGCAAGCATGCCCTGATGCAGGTAAAAGGCTTGCTGCTGACCACCCCTCCAACCGGGATCGGGATCTACGTGGAGTACCGCAATCTCTTTCATCGCTTGTATTTATACCATATGCCCCAAGCGGAGTTTTTACAGAGCATAAAGCCGGTGTATCCATCCAGAAAGCCCAGCTTAAAGATATACATTTTGATGAACTTATGCGCTGCCCTTAGAGCCGCTTTGAATCCTGATTCACGCTTGAGCCTCGCCAGATCGGCATAAAAGCGGATTTTGCTAAAATGGCTCTCCACCGTGGGATAGGTAAGATGGTGCATCAGGCCTTTGCAAGTGGCATGATCTTGATTTACCTTGATGCCTTCATGCACGGCTTTATCGTTAAAACCGCCCTTTCTGCGGTCAAAGACTCTCAGGGGAGCATCGTTCTGCCAGCCACAATAGCGGATCGCTTTGCCCAAATAGTAACTCCGGCGTTTCAGATGCCAGGCTTTACCTTCAAAGTCTCTCGCTTTCAGTGAGATCAGTTCCGCCTGCAGCTCGTCACCAATACGCTCATCGGCATCAATGGAGAGAATCCAATCATGGCTTGCATGATCCACAGCTTGCTGTTTTGCTTTGCCAAACCCTTTCCATTTGTCCTGTTTATAAACTCTTGCTCCGGCCTGTTCCGCCTTTATGCAGGTATCATCCATGCTGCCTGTGTCCAACACGATGATCTCATCCGCGAAACTGAGCGTAGCCAGGCAAGCCGCGATGTTCGCACTCTCGTTCTTGGTGATCAGGACGGCAGAAAGCTGGGTCATAATCAGCGTTTGAGCAATCTGTAATTCTTGAAAGTACCGATAGGGCCGGTGATCTTTTCCACAAGTGATAACAACCGAATCCCCAATCTCTCATGTTTATGCGGCTGGCGTCCCGGATTGGGCTTACCGCTGTATTGCAGCTTGTCTTCCCAATCAAACCGAGCAATGCGTTCTTGCATCACGGCCGGATGGGTCTCGGTGAACTTCTTCAAGCGGCTCAAAGGGCCATAATCAAAATAATCCGGCACAGCACCATAGTGTTTCTCAGCTTTGGCCTTACCCCAATGCACGCTATCCAGTGCTTTATTCTTATTGCGCATCAACTGAGGGGGACGCACCCATCCGTAATGATAGATATAGGCATCCACTTTGGCCACATTCAGCTTTCTGGTACCCGTTTCCTGACGGGGATTGTCATAATGCTCAAAGTGTCGGAAAGATTGCGCGCTTTGATAGGAATGGATTTTAGGCAGATTGCGCACGATGCGAATCTCCCAGGGATACCAGCCATGCCCACCATGATAGTGATCATAATCACCCCAAAAATGCTTGTAGTTAAAAAGCAAGCCTTCCACTTCCGTGTCCTGCAATAGCTCTTCACAGCGCGCTTTGATCACCGGCAAATATTTCTCGTGAACCACTTCGTCTGCTTGCACATAAAAGAGCCAATCCCCAGTGCAGGCTTTCATCGCGATATCTGTCTGATAGCTATTGATCATCCCGCGATGGCAGTATTTCTCTTCCCACACTGTATCGATGATGCGAATCTTGGGATCACCGATGGCCGCGATCAATTCCCGCGAATGATCATCTTCATCGCCTTTGCCCACCGCGATCACGAATTCATCGCAGATTGGCAGGATGGATTTGATGGCTTCCACGGTGGGGTAATATAGCTTCTCACCGTTTCGGACAAAGGAAAATCCGCTAATCTTCATGCGCAACACTCCTTATGCTCAAATTGCAGTTTATACAGGGTTTGATAGCGTTCATTCGTGGCCAATAGCTCTTCATGGCTGCCCTCTCCCACGATCTGTCCACCTTCCAGCACCACGATCTTATCCGCTTTCAGAATGGTGGAAAGCCGATGGGCCACAAGCAATACCGTGCGATTCCTGGTGGCCTCATCGATGGCATCCTGCACCTTGCGTTCGCTTTCGGTATCCAGCGCGCTGGTGGCTTCATCAAAGATCAGGATGGGAGGATTTCCCACGATGGCACGGGCAATGCAAAGCCTTTGCCTTTGACCTCCAGAAAGGTTCAACCCTTTGATATCCAGCATTTGATCGTATTTATCAGGCAGGGTTTGGATAAACTCATCCGCATGCGCGATCCGGGCTGCACTTTGTATCTCTTCATCACTGAGTCTTTTACGGCTGCCATAGGCGATGTTTTCGCGCACAGTTTTGGTGAAGAGCACAGAATCCTGAGTCACCACGCCAAAAAGGCTGCGCAGATCGTCCAGCTTGATCTGACGGATATCGATGCCGTCCATAGTTATGCGTCCTGCTTTGACGTCATACATGCGATTGATCAGGTTCGTAATCGTGGTCTTCCCACCTCCGCTGGCGCCCACAAAGGCCACCTTTTGCCCTTTTGGAATGGAAAGCGAGAAATCCTGAATCACGGCCTTGCCCGCTTTGTAGTGGAAACCGACTTTATCAAAAACGATCTCGTGTTCAAAATCAGGCTTCGCAACGGCATCAGGCGCGTCCTGAATGCTGGATACCTGATTCAGCACCAAGGCGATGCGCTCCATGGAGACCCCGGCCTTTTTGACCTCTGTGTATAGCTGAGTAATGGATTTTAAGGGGTGCAGCATGGAAAACACGGCAAAGAGGAAGGCAGTAAAATCCCCCAAAGAGAAGTTTGCTTCCGGGCTCAGGATCATCCCACCACCGATCACCACCACCACCACGCCGGTGATCGTGCTATTCAATTCCGAGAGCGGAACGTTCATTGCCGCATAGATTTGCGAGCGTTGCCACTGCCTCAGATGCTTGTGATTGATCTGTTCAAAATTCTGATATTCATCCTCTTCCCGGCGAAAGGCTTTGACGATCTTGATCGAATTGAGCACTTCTTCCACGGCACTGAACATCATCGAGATCTGGCTCTGGATGCGGCGGGAGTATTTCTTGATCTTCTTGCCCAAAAAGCCCAAAGAGAAGGTGAGAATGGGCACTACCAGGATGCTGTAAGCAAAGAGCTTCGCGTTTAAAAACAGCGCGATATACATATACACGATCACCGTGCTGAAATCGCGAATGCTATTGAACAGCGCGAAGATAAACTGATTGGAGACGATCTCCACGTCATTTACCATGCGCACGATGGCATCGCCCACCTGGTTTTTGCCGTAAAACTCCAGAGACTGATCCAGGTATCTGCGAAACATATAGCTGCGAAGATCACGAATAGTCTTGCCCCGCAGCATCACAAAGAAGGATCGGTTGGCGAAGTAACAGAGGTTTTTCAGCAGCATCAGCACCACGATCACTCCGCAGAGCAGATAAAGCAATGCCAGAGAATCGCTTACCAGCATCAGCTCTTTGAGGCTCTCCCAGAGCGGAGCCAGGTCGGATAGTGAACGGATCTGCCACAATGAGCCCGCGTCTTGCATAAAAGCAGCCCACCGCGTCTGCACTGAGGCCATGATCTCGCTGCTGTTATGATATTGGATGGCCGGTTTATTAGGATTGAATACATAGTCAAAAAGCGGCACCATCAGCGTGATGCTGACTCCGCTGAAAAGGGCAAACAGCGTCATTGCCACCAGACCGGCCACCATATAGGGCCAATAGCGCAACATCATCCTGAAAAGCAGGAGGATCTTGCTGCCGGGTTTGCTTTCGTTCTTATCCATATTGCGCCAATAAAAAAAGCCAGCTAAAGCTGGCAAGGAAATTGTGGCACGCCCTTAGGGATTCGAACCCCAAACCTTCTGATCCGTAGTCAGATGCTCTATCCAATTGAGCTAAGGGCGCACACTGTTTCATCACCTTTTTTCAACGCGGCTTTTCTGTCAATGAAAATCTCAGGCTTACTGAGTAGCAGCAGGGAGAGCTGATCTGCTTTAGATGCCTGCCTTTAAGTAATTCTTGACACTCAATCCCCTGTTTCAACCGTTGTTACACTCACAGTTTTGTTCAAAATAATACGAGATCAAGGAACACCAGGATCATGAAAAGAAGTCTGCTAAGCGTCATTCTGGCACTCCGCATAGTATCGCTGTTGGCCGCAGATACCAGCACGAATATCAAAGTGCAAAACCTGAGTGCTTTTACCCGGCTGTACGGCTATGTAAAACACTTCTATCCCTCTGACGAAGCGCAGGAAATAGATTGGGACCGCTTTGCCGCTCTCGGTTCCCAAAAAGTGCAAAAGGCCAGGAACATGAAGCAACTGAAACGCTCTCTGGAAGAGCTGTTCCTGCCCATTGTCCCTGATCTGCAGCTCTATACTCAGCAAAAGCCCATTGTGCCCCGCTACAACCATGCCGGGATGAAGAAAGCCTACTGGCAGTACGAGGGATTGAACAATACCATGAACCCCAGTATTTACCGGTCCATTCGTGCCAACCGTCCCCATAAGATTGCCAGGAATCCCAAGGATGATTCATCCTGGGCGCAGTTACAACTCCAATTGACAAAACCGCTCAATCTGGGCGATTCACTGGAGATATCCCTACGCATCCGCAAAGCCGCGAAGGATAGCCTAGTCTCCACGATCTACATCGGGTGTGGCACGTCCAGCGTGGAAGACACACTCAGTGCCGATCAGTGGGTTACGATGAGGCACACATTGAAGCTGGAGGAAGCTCCCGAGCTCGGGGTCTGGATCGTAGCGATGAATTTTGACACTCTCTATTTGGATGATCTGCGAGTGGATATTCTCAGGGACGCAGGCCCAAGCTTGCTATATGAAGCCGATTTTGAGCAGGGGACTCCCCAGTTCTTGCCAGAAGGTATGAATGTAAATATTACTGCAGCTAATAACTACATGATCCAGAATTCTGATGTCTATGTGGAGCGCGAGAGCAAGAAGAACCAGGTACTGGCGTTGCAGAAATCCAGCAACGATCTGCCCTATACTCTCGGAATCATCGATAGAATCTTTGATGAAGAGCCGGAATGGGGCGAGGTGCTGGATGTAACATTGATTCCCGGCCTGTCCGTCTGTTTCCCCATGGTGCTGCCCTGCGCCCAGAATGGCACCTATCCCAAGGCTTCCCCCAGGAAACTGAGCAAGCTAAAGAAGAGCTACGCCAAGATTGATCTTGATGACAGGAGCAATCCAGCCAACTGGATGGCGGGGATGATTCGCTATTGGAATGAACTGAGCTTCTTTTATCCTTACTTCGAGTACGATCTCTGCGATTGGGACAAGGAACTGGAGAAAAATCTTGCCCGCTTGTTGGAGTGCAAGGATATGGAGCAGTACAAGAGAGTGCTGCAGCTTCTGATGTCTCAGACTCGCGATGGACACGCATTCCTGAGTGATCCCATGAATAACTCGACTATGCCGGGTTTTAACGCGCGTCCTCTAGATGGGAAATGGGTCGTGACCAGGATCTGGGATACCTCATTGGGGATGGCGCCAGGCTCTGAGATCAGGACGATGAATGGGCGGGATTTTGCCCATCAGATGGATGAAATCCGGCCATATTTCCAGTATTCAAATCCCGAGAGTACAGATATCTGGCTGTTTAGCCGCTATTTCAAGACCTACCACGACAGTCTTGCCAGCTTTGAATTCATCACTCCTGATGGCCAGGCTGGTGAGTGTAATGCCGTACTCACAGAATACGAGGGCAGTCAGTTGGTGGTTCCCGACACCAAAACAGTCCGCTTCCCGAACGATATCATCTATGTGAACGGCAATCTGATTGATGAATCCGATCTGCAGGAATTGATGCCCGAATTGCAAGAGGCAAAAGGGATTATCCTGGATCTTAGATATTACCCCCGCATCGACACCACGCTGTTAAAACACCTACTCAGCGAGCCGGATTCGCTTTCCAACTGTTTGATCAAGCGTTATCTGCGTCCTCATCAGGAATTGCCCCGCATCAAGGAGAATGAGCTTCTTTGGGCTATGATGCCAGAAGAACCACATATATCGGCGAGGGTTGTAGCCCTCTCCAGCCGCTACAGTCAGAGCTATTGTGAGTCCTATCTGGCAGAATTGCAGCATAATAAGCTGGCCACGATCGTGGGGAATCCTACTGCTGCAGCCAATGGCAATGTGATCAGAACTCCCTTGCCGGGAGGGCTAACGGTTTTCTGGACCGGTATGCTGGTCACCAATCCCGATAAAAGCAGGTTTCATGGTGTCGGCATCATCCCCGATGTATTGGTAAGTCCTACTCTGGAGGATTACATTCTAGGACGTGATCCCGAACTGGATGCTGCGCTGCAAATCCTCGGTGAGTGACCTGCCTTTCCCCTTCCCAGCTATTTATCAAACACTAATCAAGCCCTTATCAAACCTCAATAAAAAGCACTTGATAAGGGCTTGCTCATGTATCGATAAAAGCCATCAAGGGAGGCGTTACATGGGACTACTTCAGATAAATCAGCTTGCGATTGACGCTTTGTTTCCCACTTTGCAGCCTTACGATATAGCAGCCGTTGGATACCGGCTGGCCATTGTCATCGCTGCCGTCCCAACTCAGTTCGTGATTTCCGGCTTGCTTTTCATCCGAACTCAGAGTTTTCACCTTTTGGCCTTTCAGATTGTAAATGCTCAGCTTTACAGGAGCGGGATTCTTCAGCGAAAATGCCAGTTTTGCCATGCTTCTGGCAGGATTGGGGTAGCAGGAGAGCTGAAGGCTGGCGGGCACCAATAGTTCGTCTCCATTGCCGACCGTAGGATCCTGCAGCAATAGGCTCATGGATGCAGCTCCCAGCATGCCCCTGGCCAGGGCGTCAGTCCAGGGACGGTCGGGTTCGGTTAACCAAGTATGGCCGCAAATGGAGTTTTCATCAAAGAGGATGTTCTGATACTGGTAGCAATCCAGGATAAAGGCAATCTGCCCGGAAATTCTGGTGCTGTCTGCAACCTCGTAAGTGAAATCCTGTTCATAATCTTGGTTGTAAATATCTCCCAGGTCGATCAGGGTTTGCTCGGTCATCGCGCCATTAGCCATACGATTGATCCGGGCACTGAACTTTCCCAGCATCGTTGGCTGACCCCAAGGATCGGGAACAGCATTGAAACGGATGGCTTTGAGCAGGTATTCCTGCGTCCCCAGATCAAAATCCACGGCAACCGAGATCGGTACGGCTCCCCGGCCAAATTCGCTCCACACTGGAGCAGCAGTTTGCCAGCTAAACCAGTTTTCATCTTCGGGATCGATCAGGTAGATCAGAATATCCCGGGTGGTCTGTAACCCATTTACAGCATAGGCCACCACAGAGAGCACATGTGAGCCCAAGGGCAATCCTGAAACATCAATAACCGCAGTATAAGGCTCAGCAGTGAGGTTGGAAACCGGAATGCCATTTACCAGGATTTCCACTTGACTAAGCGTGCTATTGGGAGCGCTGACCTGAGCCGACACTTCGATGGTGGAATTGGCCAAAATCGAACCGCTGGCAGGGCTGATGGAACTGATCACGGGAGGCAGGGGATCAGTGCTGGGGGATAGGGTAAAGGTGATCGTATCGCCGGCGTAGCCGATGCTATTGATGTTTATCTCAAAGGAACTGCCGTTGCTGAGAAAGGAGTGGGGATTGGTGTGGGCATTGAATTCTGTGTGACACACCTCCGCGCTGAAGGCGGCATCGAAGATCTGACCATTTATGGTGTTGCTGCCATTGGGACGGTAGATGTACACTTCGTCTGGTGGACCCTCAGAATTCCCATCAAGGTAGGATTGAATTCTGTAGATCAGCAGTCCCGAGCCGGGAAGCTCTGCTTCATAGATATCGCTGCCGCGTTTGCGGTATTCCAGCACCAAATATTGGTTGTAGCTACCTGGGATTGCGACCTTGTAAACGTTATTATCCGGACTGGTAACAGGATGCAATGTATAAGTATTACCTGGTGTGGCAACCGGCAAGCTGCTCAGCCAACCGCCATACTTGTACTTCATATACATACCCATGTGTCCGCCGCCGCTTTCCATGATGTCCCAACATCCGGCGGGTGTAACTCCATTGAAGGTATAGTGATAAAGGTCAGGAGCACCTACGCTGTGAAACATTTCGTGGCACAGAGTGCGAACGCTATTCTGGTCTTCCGGCTGGAAGGTAAAATCCCACACCTGTTTGCCATTGATGTAGGCATCGGCATAATATAGAACCCAACGATGCGCCCACAAAAGATCCGCCCAGGCAGTGTGAGGTCCACGGATGATGAAACAGACATTATCAACTTGGTTGTCGTTGTCCGCGTCAATATTCAGAGAACTGGGAACCTGCTGTGCGATACTGCTAATCGCAGCGGCCAGCATGGTTTGTTCGCGCAGGGCTCGTTCATCGCTGTTTGAATAGCCATCAGGATTGGTCAGAGCGTTGAAGGGCATGAAGTAGCTGCGGGGATGGCTGTCCTGATAGGAGAGATTGATCTCGGGTTCGCAAATGGGGAAATGATGTGTATCGTAGTCTAGCTGATCATAGCTAACTTTATGAAAATAAGTCTTTAGGCTATTGACACTATCGCCTACGGCATTGAAGCGGGCATCGTAAAACGAGCGAGGTAGCTCAAATTCTGTCTGATCAACAAAGCGGATAAAGACGTTCAGGTTATTCACTGTACCGGTATTGGGCGCACGATCGCTACGCCTCTCAGGAGCCTGCATAAGGGCTCTTTTGGCTTCGTAAGCGGCTTTGGAGATGTTTATCCGTTTCGAAACTCCCAAGCTGGCAGGATCGATCGATCCAACCCGATGGGCGGAGGGGACAGGTTCGCCGCCGCTGAGCATGGCGTAGTAATAGTAACCGTCAGTAGGGCTTTGGATGATCGTGTAGCCTCGCGCGTCGTGCAGATAGTTCGCATATTCGTCGCCGCTGGCAAACAGACTCAGCAGGCTGCCATCGGGCTGACTCACCTGCGAGGGAATATCTTCCAGATAGGCTGCGAAAATGGCCCATGGAAGCACTAATAGAGTAACAATCAGGATATATTTCATTACTATCCTCCCTGATAGGGACTTTATATGCAAATACTGAGCCTTTCTTTGATATTTATTCTACGAGCCGACTATGCATGCGAAATGTGTCCAGGAACATCCTGGGAGAAGTCGCTCTTCATCGGCCAGTCTGGACTAAAGGGTGCCTTTCAGGAAGGCCTGACGCACGGGTTCATTGAACTTCTCGATGGCATAACGCAACATGGTACGTGGCATGGTTTTATAGCGAGGTAGCAAAAAATCGTATTCGGTCTGATAATCCTTGTTGCCCACTTCGCGCAACATCCAGCCCACAGCCTTGTGGATGAGGTCATGCTTATGATCCATCAGGATATCGGCAATCTCCAGAGTTGGTTGATGCAAGCCTTTGCGGATAAAGGTAAAGGTGGCAACCATTGCAATGCGCTGGGTCCAGAGATGGTCTTTGGCTGCCAGTGCTTTCAAAATGCTCCAGTCTTTATCCAATAGCCAGTCGCCCAAAATCAGATGGGCACAGCTATCCACCAGATCCCAGTTGTTGATACATGCCATTGAGTCCATGAAGAGATTCACCACTTCCGCTTTGGCTTCATGGGTCTCGGCGTGCTGATACTTCAGTACCAACATCATCACCGTGGTAAGGCGAACTTCATGGACTTCATGCTTGCATATTACGATCCATCGGAGCATAGGTTTCGTCGACACAGAGCCACTTGTTCATAGGAGATTGAGCCACCCTTCCGATTTAGAGAGCCACGGATTGTTTCATCTGAACAACCAGCCAAGCAGGAGCGATGTTTTCGCGGCGGTGGCTGTGTAGTGAGGCCGTAGGCCGAGCGGAACAGCCACCGCCGCGAGCGTTTTTCCTGGTCTTTATTTGGGCTTATCCTGCAATCCTTTGCGTTCTCTCATTGACACTTTACCTTCGATCAGAATCTTGTACGAGTTATGTTTTATGCGATCGAGGATGGCCTCTGAGAGAGGTGTCGAATCAATCTTCAGGTGCCATCCTTCTATCTTGTACTGAGAACAGAATATCGTTGAAGATACTTGGTAACGGGATTCAATGATCTCCAGGACATCTCCGGCATCGGTCTCTCCCAGGGGTCTAAGCAACCATTCATCAATGATCAGCAGTTTGGGGCGCATGTATTGATTGATCACTTTCCGATAGTGGTTATTCAAGCGGGCTTCTTTTAGTTCATCAAGCAACTCCGGCAATCGTACATATTTCACCGTATAGCGACAACGGCACGCTACTAAGCCTAAAGCACAGCATAACCATGATTTGCCACTCCCCGTAGCTCCCATAATGATGATGTTTTGGCATTCCCTGATATAGTTACATGATGCCAGCCTAAGCAGCTCATCTCTATTGAGTTTACGTTCTTCATGGTATTCAATGCTTTCCATGCTGGCCTGGCTGTATTTAAGATTAGCATTTTTGATCAGCAGGGCAATGCGGTTGTTCTTTCTTTGTATCCATTCGGCTTCTACTATGCAGGCAAAGAGATCTTCAAACTGCATTTTCCTGAAGGCCGGGTCTTCCAAGTGATTCATGCAGGCAGTGGCCATAGTACCAAGACGCATTTCTCGCAACTTACGCAGTGTTTCCTGATTACTCACTTTCCTTCCCTCCCATAATACTCCGCGCCCCTGGTCAGGCCATATTCGGATGCTTTATCTCCAGCCTGCTCATTTTGGACTGTTGCAACTATGTCTGCTCCTGATTTCAGGATGGAAAGCACAATTTTGTACCCGGGATTAGGATTATAGCCAAGGGCTCTTTTACAAGCCATTTCAAGACGATTGGAGCTATACTTGTCGGCTGACTTCAGCAAAGCCAAGCAAGAACGATATCCTTGTTGCTCAACTTTTGCCGAGCCCAATATACACTTTACGACTACTGCTGTGTTTTCTCCGATCTTCTCAGCCCATAGAATGATACGCTCCGAGTTCCAGTTTTGATATTTCTGATGTCGTTCAGGCATATGTTCGATGAGGCTTTGATATTGCCCGGGAGTTCCTGACAACCTCATGTGTGAAGCTATGCGTGTGGCTTTATAGAATACTTCGATCAAACCCTCTGTCGCTCTGATATCTACCTCAAGTTTAATGTATTCAAAAGGAACGGAATAATACATCTTATCATAGTAGATATGGTAATTGAATTGGACGATTGCCTTGCTCCATTTGGCAAGCTCGTATGGACAGGCCGGCAAAGGAATTAGCAAGTCCTTCTCTTCTGCCAGAAACACACTTTCCCGGCAGCCTTCTTTTTTCTGAAAAGGTTTGCTATTGAGCTCTTCCAATTTCTCTGTGATGGCTTGGTTCAGCTCAGAAAAGCTGAAAAATGTCTGGTTTCTGAGTGCCGCTAAAATCCAGGTTGATACAATCCCCACACTGCCTTCGACGCTGGGCTTGTCTTTGGGGCGCCGTACTCGTGCCGGAATTACCACTGCATTATAGTAAACGGCCAGTTCGTTGTAGGTGCTGTTTATGGTGGAATCAAACCAGGAGACATACTGAACTCCGGTTTTAAGGTTATCAGGAACCAGGATCTTGGCTACTCCATTCATATAGGTAAAGCAATTGACATGAGCCTTTATCCAGCTTTCCATGTTCATGCTTGAGAAAGCCTCCACATAAGCAAAACCGCTATATGGCAAGACAGCAACAAATACATAAGCCTTGATGCCTTTACCCGTAATGCTGTTCTGAATTGTGGCCGTTTGCCCGGCCCAATCTACTTCGAGCTTTTCGCCCGGCTTATGCTGAATACGCATTGTGGCCTTTGTTTTCATCGTATAGTCATGATACAGCTTACAAAACTGGCTATACTTATACGGTATTAATCCTGAATTGCGACAGGACTCTGAGTATTCATGCCACAATAACGAGAGAGTTACCCCACTTTTGGCGAGTTCGGCATGGATGTGGTCGAAGTCTGGATTCTTGTAAAAAAAATCCAAGGTAGATTGAACTGGAAATAGCCTCTTCTTGATTGCCTGATTGTTCATCCCTTCCGGTAAAGGCCACTGAAGCTGCTCTTCAATAGCTCGTTTCAAAACACACGATACCGTGTTGCGAGAACACGATACGCTGGCAGCAATGCTACGCTGGCTTACACCAATACTGTGTAAACGCAAGATTTCAATGTAATCGGTCATAATTGACCTCCTCTGTTGTATTTATGCACCTTCTGTGCACAGTACAACATTAGAAGCTTTTGATATCTGACAAGTGGCTCTCTAAATCGGAAGGGTGGCTCAATATCAAGCGGATAAGTGGATCAGTATCAAACGGAAGGGTGGCTCTAATTCTATGGAACGATGGCTCTAATCAGGAATATTATTCAGGATGCCAATGTGGAAACGTCATCTTGACGTTTGATAGTAGAAGCGTCTTCTAGACGCTTGCATGCGGCAAGATGCCGCATCTACATTTATGCTTCAGGATGAAGCATCTACATTCATGCTTCAGGATGAAGCATCTACAATCCCCCCGCTGTTTGAAGTCAATGCCGCCCGGAGATCAAGGGCTACTCTGAACATAGCTGTAGCTTCAAGATTCATCGGCTAACCTGAAT
>Ga0334883_1002984_pt1 | contig 19226 bp, 14 predicted proteins | sample GraSluR1_MG_6_FD_207230 | JGI IMG/M metagenome (GOLD analysis project Ga0334883, IMG submission 207230) | Sludge microbial communities from methane-producing bioreactor in Wageningen University, Netherlands - Granular Sludge_09_05-R1 | ecosystem: Engineered > Bioreactor > Anaerobic >...
TGTTCGGCCCAGATGCGGGGGAAGGTGCCTGGCCCATGGCCGAGGAGGGGGGCTTCGGCGATGGCGCGGCTCGTCAGGCGGGCCATGAAGTGGCGGCTGTGGAGGTGGTCGCTGATGGGTGTGGCTTGGCTGTAAGCGAGGAAGGTGGTTGCGATGATGAGGAGGGGGAGGGCGCCGAAGGTGAGGCGGCGCCGGTGGGCGGGCGCAGCGTTGCGCCAGTGGATCAGGAGGAGAGGCGTGGCGCCGAGGATGAGCATGGCGAGGGGCAGGAGGGCCTGGGTGGCGAAGGCGGCGTAGCCCTGGAGGGCGAGGGCGCAGGCGAGGAGGAGGCGGCGTGCTGGCGTGAGGGGTGGGGCGAGGACGAGGAGGCGGGCGATGGTCCAGAGCGCGGTGAGGGCGCAGAGGGTGCCGAGGAGGGTGGGGTTGGCGAGGGTGCCCCCGCTGTCGACCTGGGGGAGGAGGGTCGGGAGGGCGATGAGGGAACCGCAGATGGCTGTGGCCTCGGCGATGCAGGCGCGGGCGTGGTCGGGGGCGGTGCGAGTATAGGCGAAGGCAGCGGCAGCAGCCCAGGTGAAGGCCCACAGGGTCAAGGTGGCGTGGAGTCCCTCTCGGAGGTAGGACACGTGGGGGAGGTAGCTGATGGCGAGCAGCACCAGGAGGGCGAGGGGCATGAGCAAGTGGGGCAGCTTGCAGGGGGCTCGCCACCAGCTCCACCAGGTGATGGCCGGGAGGAGTCCGGCGTAGAGAAAAAAGCGGGCGCTGCTGGCGCTGACCAGTCCGGGCATCCAGGCCAAGGCCATGAGGATCGCCGCTGGTGGCAGCCAAGCCCAGGGGTTGCGGGTGTGGTTGGGGAGGGCCGAGGGGGCCAAGGTTTAGGTCTCTTCGAGGAGAGAGCTTCGGGCGAGCAGCTCGTCGAGGTCGCGGGTGAGCATGGGGTCGGCGTCTTGGCGCAGGCGCTGGAGGAGGGCGCGGCGCGAGGCCTCCGGGAGCCTGTCGATGATAGAGAGGGCGACGTCTTGGATGAAGGGAATCTTTTTGTCGATTTCGCGCACGAGCTGATCGGCGCCGGCGGCGACGCCCCAGTGAGCGAGGGGGCGGGCGGCGTAGAGGCGGACATAGGTGTCGGGGTGTTGGAGGAGGCGCTCGAGGCGTTCTTGGGCCCCTTTGAAGTGGCGGAAATCGAGTTCGGTGAGGATCATGGCGGCGCTGACCTTGAGCTCCAGAGGCGCGGTCTCGATGGCCTCGAGGAGCAGCTCCATGGCCTTGGCGTCACCGCGTGAGGCGAAATAGAAGGCGGCGTAGAGCTGGACCATGGTGCCGTTGCGTTCGAGGTAGGGGGTGGCCAGGCTTGGCGCGGCCGTGGCGCCGAGGCGGGCCAAGGTGCGGAGGATCTGGGGTGCCTCGCGCCCAGGGTTGGCCAGCCAGTTGGTCATGAGGAACTCCGTGCGGGGATCGGCGAAGCGTCCCAGGAGGCGGAAAGCGTGGTGATCGTCGTTGGCGGCAGCGCGGACGAGGAAGGCGATGGCGTCGGGATTGTCCATGGTGCCGAAGCGGTTGAGATAGGCGATGCCGACAGGGGCGTCTCGGTGGCTGTCGGGGTTGAGGGCGAGGATGATGGGCGAGATGATGTCGCGTTCGCGGCGTTTGCCGAGCTCCTCGATGAGTCCGTTGCGGAGGCTGGCGACATCTGTGGTGCTGATCATGGCGACGGCGCGGTCGCGATAGCGGTCGTAGTCAATGGCGAGGAGGGCTTTGAAGGCATCGCGTTGGAGGACGGGGTTGTCGTCGTTGACGGCCTTTTCGAGGGCGGCGATGGCTTGCGGATCGCTCACTTTTCCGAGGGCAATGGCGGCTTCGCTGCGGACGATGTCGTTGACGTCGGTGAGAGATTTCACGAGGTCTTTGAGGAGGCGTCCTTCGCGGATGTCTCCGGCGACGAAGGCGGCGTTGTAGCGGATATAGGCGCGGGGATCGGTGAGGGCGGTGCGGAGGATGTCGGCGACATCGTAGTTGAGACGCTGGAGCGCAAAGATGACGTTATTGAGGAGGCGTGCTTCGCCGCGGGTGTCGACCAGGGTGAGGAGGAAGTCGATGGCGCGTGGATCGCCGATGCGTCCGAGGTTGTAGACGATGCGGTTGCGTTGCTGGCTGTCGGCGTTGGCGTAGAGCGCGATGATGGGATCGACGGCTTCAGTCATGCGGAAGTCGCCGGCGCGTTCGAGGGCAAAGGTGCGGACGTCGCGGGGTACGGTGCGTTGGCGTCGGCTGTGGTAGAGGCCGGGGAGGATGATCTGTTGGAGCTGTTCCGGCGTGAGTTGGCGGCGCATGTCCCAGAGGGCCAGTTGGGCGTTGGCGTCGAGATTGGCCTCGAAGAAAGTCAACAGGGGTGCGATGGCAGCGGGATCGCCGCCGCGTCCGAGGGTTTTGATGACCTCGCGGCGGATGTGCGCTTCGAGGTTTTCGTCATTGAGCATCTCGAGGAGGCGTTGGGTGGCCGGCCGAGCCTCGATTTCGCCGAGGGCTTGGAGGGCGTAGAGGCGCACCGAACGGTTGGGGTCATCGAGGGCGCGCAGGAGAGGTTCGGTGGCGCGGCCATCGCGAGTTGCGACCAGGACGTGGGCGCAGATGGCGCGTGCGTAGGGGTCGAGGTTGTTGATGAGGCAATTGACGAGGGCTGGGGTGGCGCGGTTGCCGAGCAGGACCAGATCGGCCGTGGCGGGAATGTCATTGGCGTCGGCGTTGATGAGGACGTCTGGTTCTTCGAGGACGCGCTGGAGAATCTCTTGTTGTTTGGCGCGATTTCCGCTGCGGTAGCGGGTCCTGGCGAGGAGCTCGGCGGCCGAGATGACGAGGAGGAGGGTGGCGAGGGCGAGGGCGAGGAGGCGGTATGAGGGTTTGAACATGGATGGCCTCGATGGCTGTTGGCCGAGCGGGCGCGCCACTATTGGCGGGTCGCGTTCGTGGGTGCGTGGTGGAGTGTGGCACAGGGAGGCGGTAGTGAGCAATAGGGGAGAGGAGCGATGGGTGGGTGATGGAAACAGGCGCGGCGAGGAGGGCGGCGTGGCGCAGGCATGGGGCTGCGGTGGACGCTGAGGCGTGTCGGGCTCTGGGCTGTGTAGGAAGGGGGGGCGCGCCTCGGCTTGCTTTGCGGCGCTTTTCAAGGCAAAAGGGCAGCGATGGGGCTGGTGAGCCTTGGGTGGCGATGTGTCGGCGAGAGAGGCAGGAGCGCTATGAAGGGATCAGGAGAGAGCCAGCCGCGGGTGGCTTTGTTCAGCACACATTTCCTACAGTATTCGCAGACGTTTGTTTTTGATGAGGTGCGGGCGCATCGGCGGTACGCCGTGGAGGTTTTCGCCCAGCGCCGACGCAATCAGGCGCGATTTCCCTTTGAACCCGTGCACGCCTTGGAGGGTGACGCCGTGGCGCCGGGTGTGTTGGGTCGGGGTCAACAGTTGCTTCGCGAGGCCGAAGCGAACTTGTATCGCTTGACCTGTGTGAGCCCACGCTTTGACCGTGTGCTGCGGGCGAAGACCTTTTCCCTGATCCACGCTCACTTTGGCCTGGGGGCGGTCTACGCGCTGCCATTTGCGTTGCGCCACGCCTTGCCGCTGGTGGTGACCTTTCACGGTTACGACGTACCGGCGCTGCGCTTCCCGAGCTTGAAGCCCGACATGCTGCGCTACAAGGCGGTGGCTCCACACCTGGTGAAGCATTTGACGCTGGGGCTGTGTGCGAGCAACGAGCTGCGCGAGCTGCTCATCGACATGGGCGTTCCCGCCGAGCGCTTGCGGGTGTGGCGTTTGGGGATTGACCTGTCTCACTTTCAGCCCGTGGTGCGCTCGAGGGCGCAGACCGAAGTGATCATGGTGGGTCGCTTCGTGCAGAAGAAGGGTTTCGAGATCGGCATCCGGGCCTTTGCGGATCAGATCCAACGCGGCGCCAAGGGGCGTCTGACTCTGGTTGGTGACGGGCCGCGGGCGGAGCAAGTGCATGCTCTGGTGGGGTCTTTGGGGATCGGTGAGCACGTTCGCTTTGCAGGGGTCGTCGACAGGGAGCGCCTGGTGGGGATGGTTCAGCAGAGCGACGTGCTGCTGGCGCCCAGCATCGTGGGCTTCGACGGCGATCGGGAGTCGGGCTTGCTGGTGGTGAAGGAAGCTGGTGCTTGTGGGGTGCCGAGCATTGGCACCTACCACGGTGGCATTCATGAAATCATCGAGGATGGGGTGACGGGTTTTTTGGTGCCCGAGCGCAATGTGGAGGCCTTGTCCGAGCGCCTGGGGCGCTTCATCGCCGACCCAACGCTGAGCCAGCGGCTGGGAGCGGCGGCGCGGGCCAAGATGGAGCGGGACTATGATCTCTTCAAGCGCGTCGAGGTATTGGAGACGCTTTATGACGAGGCGTGCGCGCGGCACGCCGTGACCCAGGTTGAAGGATAAGACCTTGAAGATAGCCTATGTTTTGGATCAGGTTCTTCCATGTACCGAGACCGACACGGAGCAGGCACTCAACACGGTGTCCGCGTTGGCACGGCAAGGGGCAGAGGTGACCTTGTTTTTGCCGGCTCATGCTTGGCGGGCCTGTGCGAGCGCGGATGCGTTGCGGGACTACTACCAGGTCGAGGGTGATTTCGAGCTGCGTCGTCTGCGGGCGTTGGTGCCGAGCCACCGCGCGTTGGAGAAGCCCTCCTTTGCGCTGCGCACGGCCCTGAGTCGGGAGCTTGGCGGCTTTGACGTGGTGTATACGCGCAACCTGCCGACGGTGGTGTCGCACCTGGCAGCGGGGCGACGGGTGCTCTACGAGACTTATCGCGCGTGGCCGCGACAGATGCCATGGACTGCGGCTGTGTTCCGGCGTGTTTTGAACCACCCTCGACTGGTCGGTGCGGTCTTCCACTCGCGCTTTGCGCAAGCGTCGTATCTGGCGCTGGGGGTGAGCGCGGAGAAGACGCTGGTGGCGCACAACGGCTACGATCCGAAGCGTTTTCGTCCAGCCCTGACCAAGCAGGAGGCGCGTTTGTCCTTGGGACTCTCGCTGGAGGGTGAGCTCGCCGTGTATGCCGGGCGGATTTCGGTGCAGAAGGGGTTGGCGTTGGTGCTGGAGATGGCGCGGGCGCGTCCCAGTTGTCGCTTTCTTTTGATCGGTTCCGAGCGCGAGGGTGAGATCGAGCGACAAGCCAAGGGGCTGTCCAACGTGCAGGTCTTGCCTTGGAAGAGCTACGACGAGCTGCCAGCCTATCTCTTTGCGGCCGATGTGTTGATCCTGCCGCCGAGCCTGGGTCCCTTGGAAAAGGTAGGCAACACGGTGTTGCCGATGAAGTTGTTTCTCTATATGGCGGCAGGGCGGGCGATTTTTGCGCCCGAGGCGCCGGATACGGCGGAATTGCTGGTGCATGATCAGACGGCCTGGCTGGTGAAGCCCGATGACGCGGCGCTGGCGAGTGCCTCTTTTGGGCGATTGCTGGACGACCCGGCGCGCCTGGTGCGGCTGGGCGAGGTGGCGGCTGCTCGCGCTGAGGACCTGACCTGGGATGGGCGGGCGCGCGAGATCTTGAGCTTTGTCGAGAGACGCCTTGCGGCGGCGGTGAGCTGAGGCGAGGTGGGGCACGCCGTTTTGCGCTGTCGCGCAGGGGTGGCTATAGTTGGGGCTGCGCTGAATAGGTCGCGTGCTACGGGAAGAGGAGCGAGGCGATGGTGAAGACGAGATGGTGGGTGGGGCTTCCCTTGTTTTTTGTCCTCTTTTTCGTGGGCTGTGACGATGGGCCGGCCAAAGCAGAACACGACGGGGCGATGGATTTGGGCGAATTGCGGCCGCCGCCAGATGTTCAGGAGGTCGAAGCGCCGCAGGACGTTTCTGACCTCATCGCGGAGACGGTGGATGGGGTCGAGGTAGACGCGGGCGACACGGCGGACGCGCCGGACGTGTCCCAGGACACGGAGACTGAGTTAGAGGTGGTGGATAGCGACAACGACACGATCCCTGATCACGCGGACAACTGTCCGAACCATTACAATCCAGACCAAGCCGATTTGGATGGGGATGGACGCGGCGACGTGTGTGATCCCGATATGGATGGCGACGGGGTGCCGAATGAATTCGATCCGCTGCCGCGGGACCCTACTTTTCCCGGGATTGCGTCGGCTGATACGGTCTATGCGCACACGGAGCACAAGCTTTTTCGGATGAACGTCAAGACCTTCGAGCTCTTCGAGGTGGGCACCTTCAGCTTCCCCGACGATGGGCGTGACCATTCGATGACGGATATTGCTATTGATCAGCACGGCGTGATTTATGGGATCACCTTCAATGCGCTCTACGTGTGTGGCGCTCAAGACGCTCGCTGTGCGCATTTGGCGAGTTTTTCTGGTTCTTTCAATGGTTTGACTTGGTTGCCATCGGGGGCCATCGGCCAGAGTGAGGAGGTGCTGATTGCCATTGACGGCTTAGGCGGCTGGCACGAGGTGGTGCTGGACATTCCGGCGTTGAGTGCGACGTTGCGCCAGTTGGGTTCCTTTGGCGAGGGCTATTATTCCAGCGGCGATGCGTTTTCGATTTTAGGGATGGGGACTTATGCGGCAGTGAACAAGTCCAACGTCGATGACTGCATCATCGTTCGTGTCGATCCTGCCACTGGGACGGTCTTGGAGGAGATTGCCGAGCTCACGGGGACGCGTGGGGTTTGGGGTCTGGCGGGCTGGACGTCACGGGTCTATGCCTTTGCATCGGATGGTCGGGTGCTGATGGTGAACCTGTCGACGCGGGAGTTTGTCGAGTTGACGGCGGTCCCAGGTTTGAGTTGGTGGGGTGCTGGAGTGCGGACCATCATCAACTGATGTTGGCTGCACGGCCGCGCATATTGGTGCTCGACGATGAGGCATACCGGATCACCCTGATCGAGGAGGTCATGGCGCCGGCGCTGGTCTATGGGACGGACTTCGTCCCGGATTTCGTGCAGCAGGCGCAGCACGGCGGGTGGAACATGATGTTTTTGGACTATGATCTGGCCGCGGATCCCTCGGCCCCCACAGGGGCTGATGCGGCGGCCTCGATCGGCGATCCCAGCGGCCCGGTGTTTCGGGTCTGTGCGCACGTGCCGGTGGTGGTCCACTCGCTGAACTTATCGTCATCGTGGCGGATTTTTCAGGCGCTGTGGGCCTGGGAGGGGGTCCTGGTGCGGTTGCCCTTTCACCGGGTGGCCGAGATGTCGCCTTGGCTCAGAGCATTGCTCTGAGCTGTGCTTCTGTCAGCCGTTCCAACGGGCTGCTTCGAGGCGGAGATCGTAGTGGGTGAAGGTCGCATAGCGTCCCAGGCCGCCTGGATAGAGCTTGTGGTCGTCGATGAGCTCTTCCATGACTTGACGCACCGCTGAGGGCGGCAGCCCGGCGACGACGAAGTCGGCGGCGGCGCCGTGGAGATGGAGGCTGTCGCGGCCCCCCCCCATTCGTTTGTTCCACCATGGGGTGCGCCAGCCCGAGAGGATGGTGATGGTGCGATTCTTGAGGGCCGCGCGTAAGATTTCGAGCTGCTCACACAGGGCGACGAGGTTGGGGCGCACGGCGAGGGGCGGTGCTTTGTGATCGCCTGTGGAGCGGAAGTCTTCCCAGCGAAAATGAGGGGAGATATGGGGACCTGGTGGGATGCTTGGGGAGGGAAGCGTGAGATCCATGGCGGCGCAGAAGTCTTCGTCCCAGCGTCCCGAGGGAACGCGTTGACGCTGTAGCTGCCAAGCTACGATGGCGTTGACGAGGGCGTGGTCGATGACCCCCGTTGGGGGCAGGTCGAGGCGCTGTTGCAGTGACAAGATGGTGGGGCGGTGTTGGCACTGGGCGTGGGCCGCGCAGAGCGCCTCTTGGCGCTGAGAGGGCGACAGGGTTGAGCGAATGGAGGTCTCCACGGCGACGGGGATGCGGTCGAGGTGGGCGATGGTTGGTGCGTCGAGGATGCCGCTGATCTCGATTTCAAGCTGCTGCTGGAGGTTGGCGAGGGCGAGGACGAAGGCTTCGTCGAGGCGTCCTGTGACGTCGATGTCGAGGGCGATCTGCCAACGCTCGATGTTCAGAAAGGAGAAGTCATGCTGGTGATTGATCCGCAGGGCGCGTTGTAGAGCCGGGGTGTCGAGGAGGGGCTCTGGCACGGCAGCGCGGGGCAGCGCATCGGTCGGCGCAACCGTTTCAGGGGGCGACACAGGGTCGGACATAGACAAGTCTCCAGCGGCGAGCTCACCTCAGGTGGGTGACGTTCCCTACCCGAACCTAGAATCTGTCACAAGTCTAGCGTTGATCAAAGGGTAAGCGTGCGGTGAGCATCGTTTGCCAAGATGGTGGCCGAAGTGGGCGTGACAGGGGGCATGTGGCGGGCTATGTTGACAGCGTTGCTTTTGGCAGGGTCACTGGCGAGGAAGCGGGGTGGCGGTCATGGTGCAGAGTGAGGGGCTGTGGGCTTCCGATGGGCAGTATTTCGTTGCCTATGTCCAATGGTTGCGTGAGCGATTGCAGGCCTGGGTCCGGGGCGAGACGTCTTTAGTGGAGCCGTTTTCTCCCGCTCCGCCAGGGACGGCGTTGTGGGAGCTCGGCCAGCGTTTGGGGCTGGATGGGGTAGATGGCTCGGTCTTACTCTTTGCTGCGGCCTTGGCGACGGAGCCGAGTCTGGGGCGGCTACTGGTCGCGGCCCAGGGGGAGGGCGCGGCGGTGGCGACGGCCGGTGCGTGGTTGCGTTTGGGGTCCCTGGACGATGCCGATTTTTTTTGGCGTGAGGTTTACCGATTTTCTGCAGGGAGCCCGTTGCGGCACTATGGCCTGGTGGAGCTGCGCGGTGCCGACGACGGCGGCTGGTTGAGCCAGCGGCTGTGGGTTGGCAACGACGTGCAGGCGCTGTTGCGTGGCGAGCGGAGCCTGGACGAGCGTTTGCTCGCCTATGTGCAGCGCGCCAGTGCCGATGGCGGTTTGCCGCTGCCTTGCCTGGCGGGCGAGGCGGTGGTGCGCTTGCGGGCGGTGTTGCGGGCGCACGTTGCGGAAGAGGGTGATGTTTTTGGGCGCATGGGTTGGGGTGACGTGCGCTCGACCCAGGTCCTGGTCGGCGGTCCGCGCGGGACGGGCAAGTCACTGCTGGTGCGCGCATTGTGTCAGCAGGCGGGCTGGGCGCTGTTGGTGCTGGACGGTGAGCGTCTCAGTCATGCGGCGCCCGAGCGGGTAATGGAGGTCGTGCACGGCGCGGTGCGCCAGGCGGCCCTTTTCCAAGAGCCGCTGCTGATTGAAGGGGGAGAGGCGCTTCTGGGTGAGGGGAGTGCTGGTGCGGCGGGTCTGAGAGCGGCGCTGGGGTCATTTCGGGCCTTGGTGCTGGTGGTGGCCGAGCATCTGAGCGCGTTGGCCCCGGCGGTGGTCGAGCGGAGCGTGTTGCGGGTGGACTTGCCCGCGGCTGATCAAGTGGCGAGTCGGGACGCGTGGGAGCTGGCGAGTGCGTTTTTCAACTTGCAGGGTCTGGATATGGCGTATAGCGCGCAACGCTATCCGCTGAGTTATCGTCAGGTGATGATGGCTGGACGGATGTTGCGTCTGCAGGCCATTGGCTCTAGCGGCTGCAGCGAAGACGGGGGCATCGCGGTGGATGCCAGTGATCTGGCTCAGGCGGCTTCGATGCGAGGTAGCGTTGGTGTTGCTGGGGTGGCGCGACCCGTTGCGTGCCGGCAGGCGTCCACGGATTTGTTGTTTAGCGATCTGTTGAGCGCCCAGCTCGGCGAGATCTGTGAGCGTCACCAGCGCAATTATGGGCACCCGGCGCTGTTGGCGCCGCCCGGGCCACGCGCGATGTGCTACGTCTTTCACGGGGTGGCGGGGACGGGCAAGCGCAGCGCCGTGGAGGGGATCGCTCGCCGCTTGAGTTTGAACCTGATCGAGGTGGACAGCAGCGCGCTGTTGGGGTGCCAGGCGCTTGGGTGTCTGGAGAAGGTCTTTGCTCAGGCCAGCGGCGCGTTGGATGTGCTATTTGTGGCTGATGGCGACGCGCTTTTTGACGAGGGCCGTTGGGGCGCAGCAGGGCAGGCCTTCATGCGCCTGGCCCAGAGCTACTCCGGGCTGGTCATCGTGCGGACTTTGCAGGAAGTGAGGCCCAGTGGGTCGAATCCGGGGCCGCTGACCTGGATCCACTTCCCTTTGCCCGACGTGGCCCAGCGGGTTGGGATCTGGCGCTTGGCGCTGGGGCAGACGGTGTTGCCAGCGCTGCACCCTGATATCGACTTTTTGTCCCGACACTATGCGCTGAGTGGAGGTGCCATTTTCGCGAGCGTCGCCCTCGCCGACACGCAGGCGCAGTGCACGGGAGAGTCACTGCATATGGATAGGCTCATTGCGGCGGCAGAGTGGGTGGCCAAGCAGGTGGCGAGCCCTTAGACCGGGGCAGAGGCGCGCAAGAAAAGGCGAGAGGGCCGGTGGAGACCGGCCCTCTCTTTTTCATCGCGACGCCGCGGCCTGCTCACGCAGCGCAGCGCAGCGCCCTCGCGCTTTACCAGCGATAGCCGCCGTCATCGCGGGATTGATTGCGCCGACCACCGCCGCCGCCGCCGCCACGATTCTGGTCTTGATTGGCTTCAGAGACCCGGATGGTGCGTCCGTCGAGATCGGCACCGTCCATTTCCGCGATGGCGTTGTCCGCCGCGGTGGGATCGGAAAAGGTGACGAAACCAAAGCCGCGGGAGCGGCCGGTGTCGCGATCGGTGATGACTTTTGCGTCGGCGACTTCACCGAAACTTTCAAAGGATTGGCGCAAAGCGTCACTAGATGTTGCCCAAGCAAGACCACCAACAAATAACTTCTTCGACATGCTCGACTCTCACACACGCGCGCCGCACCAATGCGGCACATCAAGAAAAATGCGGACGGAAGGCGCCCGCGGCCTCGTACGGTCATCGTGACCGCTTCACCAGCAGAACGCCACCGGAACCAAAGCGTTGAAAGGCACCGTTTCGGACTGCTTAGGTGATGGTTCTAGCGTGAAGCGCTGGATGACGCAAGTGATTTATGCGGCAGAAGGTGCCCTTTGGCGACGAAAACAGCGCGTTTTCCCTGTTTAGGCTGGCTGGTGAAGCGGTCGGAGGAGGATGTCGTGAACTTGTACATGCTCGGGGGTGGAGAGGATGAAGGTGACGGCGTCAGCGATATCTTGGGGCTGGAGCACCTTGTACTTGGCATAGAAGTCCACGACGGCGTCTTTGCGCTTGTGGAAGTTCTCGGCGAACTCGGTTTCGACGAAGCCCGGTGAGATGGCCGCGACCCTGATGGGGCTGTCGATGGCGCGCAGTTCCTGGCGCGAGGCCTCGGTCAGGGCGCGGACGGCGGCCTTGGTGGCGGCGTATACACCACCATCGGTGGGCACCCGGTAGCCTGCCATGGAGGAGATGTGGATGATCTGGCCGGCGGCTTGTCGGCGCCGCATGTCGGCGATGGCCTCGCGGGTGCAGATAGAGAGGGCCAAGACGTTGATCATGAGCATCTCGCGCCAATGATCGGTGCGTCCGGAGCTGAGTGGGGCGAAGTGGCCACAGCCGGCAGCGTTGACCAAGAGATCGACGCCGCCGAAGCGATCGCGGGTGGTGCGAAACATGGCGAGGATCTGATCCTCGTCGAGGAGATCCACCTGGAGGGCTTTGATGGCCCCAGGGCTGCCACTGTCCTCGACGTCCCGGCGCAGCGCTTCGAGGCGCTTATAACGTCGGGCGACGGCGACGACTTGCATCCCAGCGGTGGCCAAGGTGCGGGCGACGGCTTGGCCGATGCCGCTGGAGGCGCCAGTGACGAGGGCGACTTTTTGCTGCCATCGGTCCAAGTTCATGAGGTCCTCCCTTGGTCGTCTTGGTCCAGAACTTCGGCGATCATGGCCAACATGTCTTCTTCTGCGCCGACGAGGACGCCGTCGGCGAGGGCGGCCTGCTGGAGGGCTGCGAAGAGTTCCTTTCCGTGCGCGCGCAGACTGCGCACGTCCTGCATGACCTCGGTCCCCGAGGCGATGCGGTCGATGACCTCATGGCGTTGGTCGGCGTCGAGGCCCAGGTTGGTAAAGAGGGTCTCCAGGTGGGCCACCTCTTGGTCGGTGAGCTCGCCGTCGGCGATGAGGAGGACCCCGACGATTCTGGCCAGCTTGATTTTGTCTGCCGTGTCCATGCGTCCTCTGTCTGTGTTTTGGGGTTTGGCCTTGCTCACCGCTTCACCTCGCGGGGAAGGCGTTGTCGTCGCAAAGTTCTCTCAGTTTAGCTTGGGGGGGGAGGAAAAGACCAGCCACGCCGGCCGTAGCGCGGCGGCTTGGGGTCCTGGGCGCGGCGTGTGGGGGCCAGTCTGGGGAGGGGAGAGGGTGAGGGCCCAGGTGACGCGAGGTGTCGCCTCCCATTGGCATTGTCCGGGCGCGCCTCTATGCTCACTTGGGGAGGCGACGGGCGCTGCGGCGTGGTGGCGGGAGAGGGTGTCGTTGACAGGGGCAGGCAGGTGTGGCGCGTTGGCGCGGAGGGAAGAGATGCGCAGGGTTGTCATCGTGGGAGGTGGGTGGTGGGGACTGCGCTTGTGTCAGCGTTTGGCGGCTCTTCTCGCGCCGCGGCGTGAAGTGGAGGTGGTGCTGGTGGAAGAGGGTGAGGCCTTCTGTGCGGCACCGTTCTCTCCGTGGTGGTTGACGGAGACACCCCGGCGACATCACCAGCTTTTTGACTATCATCAGGTCGTGCCGAGCAGCGTGCGGTGGGTTCAGGCGTCTGCCTGTGGGGCCGATTTGGCAACGGGTAGGTTGGCGCTGCGTGGCGCTGAAGCGCTGGCCTTTGATGCGCTGGTCCTGTGTGTGGGTGATGTGGCCGCGCCACTGCCGTTGGCGGACGCAGCGCTGGGCCCCACGGCCTATGCGGCGGGATGTCTGCACCGCTCCCGAGCGTCCTTGGCGGCTTTGGAAGCGGGCGATCGTTTGGTGGTGGTCGGTGCCGGATCGCTGGGGGTGGAAGTGGCGAGCGCCTTGTCCGCCTTTCGTCATGGTTCGGGAGGGGGGTGGGCGCTGACATTGGTGGAAAAAGAACCAGAGATTTTGCCCTGCGCCCGTTTGGGTATGCGGCGCAGCGCCAGAGAGGTGTTGGAGATGGGTGAGGTCGAGATCTTGAACAAGGTCGAGATCGTGGGAGCTGAAGTGGGGGCCTTGCTGAGCGCCAGTGGCGCGCGGTTGGGGGCGAAAGGGGTGGTGTGGTGTCACGGGCGGGTAGGGGCACGGTGGATGCGAGACTTGGGCTGTGTCCTGGACGCCGCCGGACGTTTGTGGGTGGATGCGGACGGGCGGGTGCAGGGCGGTCATGGCGACGTTTATGCGGTGGGGGTGTGTGCGTCCCTGTTGGGGGAAGGGCCGCTGGACATGGGTTCGAGTGCGGCTCAGGTGGAGGTGGTGGCGCGCAACATCGAGGCGGGGCTGACGGGGCGGGCGCGTCGGAGTCTGCGCGGGTCGGCCATGGGACGGGGAGTACTGTTGGCCGGGAGACGGGCGGTGTTGCCGTTGGGGGAGTCGAGCGTCTTGGAAGGCCGCTTGGCGTGGTTGATGGCAGCGGGGATGCGGGTGCGCTCGGCGCCGTTGGCTGAGCTGGTGATGTCCATGGGTTTGGCGTTGGGGAAGGAGGCCTTGCGGGGGGCACAGCGTTGGCTGGCGGGGCCGGGGAGGGCGCGCGACTGGGTGGGGGAGCAGCCATAATGGGTGGGCGGTGCGCGGCTTTGAGCTGGGGTGTGTTGTTGGCGGTGTGTTGCTGCGGGGCGGAGTTGCGGGGCCAGGAGGGCAGTGGTCCCAGCGCCTTGAAGGTAGGGGTGGAGCTGGATTCCAACCCGTCGCAGCAGGTGGCGCCTGCCGGGGGGAGGGGGGCAGCGGGGGCGTTGCGGGCCTTCATCAAGCTCCAAGAGCAGCGCAGAGTGGGTGAGGGTGGTGGCGTCGAGGGTAAGTTGTTGTTGGGAGCCAAGCACTACTGGGACCTGGGTGAGGAAGACGCGCTGCTCGTGTCATGGACACAGGGGCTGCGGTGGGCACTGTGGCGATGGCCCAATGTCGGGTTGCTGGAGGTGAGTGGCCGCGTGGATTTGGGTGACCGCAGTGAGCGGCGTTCGCGGCGGGACTATTTTCGGGTCGGCGTGGTGGCTGGCCTGCGCTGGGTGGCGGAGGGCTGGTGGCTATGGGGTGGGGGTGGCTATCGCTTTTTTCATTTCAAGCCAGATGCTGCGAGTGATCACGACGGGGGCGTGGCTGAGTTTGGCTTGGGGGTGCGGCTTTGGGAGGAGGCCTCGGCTCTGGTGAACTATACCTTGCTCGATCGCCGATTTGCCGTGCCACGCATGCAGGCAGAGGGTGAGTTGGTGGTGCTCGACCACGGGGTACTGCGTCGGGATCGTCTCCATGCTTGGCGGGCGGCCGTGAGTTATCACAGCGGGTGGAGTGCGACCCTGGCCTATACGCTGCAACTCAATCGAACGAATGGTTTTGGTTCGGGTCTGGTGCGGCATACGGGGGAGCTGCGGCTTGGGGTGCCGCTGCCGTGGGATCTGCTCATGGCCGGTAGCTTGCGGGTGCAGCGGACATGGTATGATGACCCGGTGCGGATCGATGAGACCCTGCAGATCGATGATGAGAACCGCAATGAGTTGGTGTTGAGCTTGCAGATTCCACTCTGGACTTCGGTAGCGCTCGAGTTGCGTTATGGGCTCTACACAGAAGGCATGGGAGATGAAGCCCATTTCCTGCGCCATCTGATCTACGGTGGCCTCGGGGTGGACTTTGCGCTCTTCGATTGAGGGCCAGTGGGCAAGGAGAGGCGTCGAGATGGGCGGTGTTGCAAGGCTGGGTCGGTGGTGGACGGTGATGGTGGGGTTGGCCATGGCTGTGGGTTGCGCCAGCGGCGGGGGGCCTGGTGCGGTACATGAGGCGCTGGCCGAGACCGGTCTGACGGATCTCTGTCCGGGGGCAAGGGAGATGCCGGCGCCAGCGGAGGCAGCGCTGGCCTACGGCAGTGATGTGCAGGTGGTGTCACGGGGTGGAATGTCGCCCTTCGCCAGCATCGAACGTTCGCTGCGCTTGGTGCAGGGGCGGGCTCTGCTGAGCCTGGCGTGGACTTACCACGGGGGCTGGGCGCGGGGTGAGCGAACGACCTTGGTGGCGGAAGATCCGTATCGGGCGCTATTGCAGCGCTTGCAGGGTTGCGGTGAGGCGTGGCCTGCGGCGGACGGAGACGTCGCAGAGGCGTCGCGCCGGGTGGTGTGGGATGTGCGTTGGCAGCATGAAGTGCGGGTGCTCGACGAGGGGGGGGCGCGCGAGTGGCGCGGTTTCGAGCCCTTGGAAGGCGCGGCTGGGCGCTGTTTGTCGGCTTTTTTTGCCGAGGTCGACGCGGCCTTGGGAGGGCCCGAATTCGTGCCGTCCTTCGTGGCCGAAGAGGAGCGAGGCTGGTTGGATGTGATGTGTCACCCGCCAGCGCGGATCTCCGTGAGCGGGATGGACTGGGGCGCAGAGACGCCCCTCTACGATCTCTATTTGCCAGCAGGGGTTCACACGGTGCGGGTGTGGTCGGCTGAGCTTGGCGTGCAGCGGGAGGTCGACGTGGTGCTCGAGGCGGGCGTGAAGACCATGCTCGACTTGGAGCTGTTGCCCTGATGGCACTTCGTCACAGGGCGGGCCGTATTCGCAGCAACTCGTGGTGTTCGGGGATGGCGATGATGAGCTCACCTGGGATGCCAACGGCGAGGGGCGGTTGGGCGATGCTGTGGAAGTGAAGGGAGCGGTTGCTCTGCCCCGGGAGGGGCAGCTCGCCGTGGCGGCTGAGTTCGTTTCGGCTGCCGTCGGGGGCGAGACAGAAGAGTTCGTCCGTGGTGAGGACGCAGAGGTGTCTCTCCAACCAGGCGAGGCCGCGCACAGGGGCGAGGGCTTGGCCTGGTTCGCCGTGGTCTGGGTCGATGCCAGCGATGCGGGTGACTTCGTCGGCGCCGATGAGCCAAACCTGGTGGTTGCTGGCCGTGGCGATCTGGCCGTCGGCGGCCACGGCCAGAGGGTAGGGGCCGTCACCGGTGAAGACGGGGGCACCCTGGTGGACGAGGGTGACTTGCGGATTGGTGGGGATGCTGCGTTGGTCATCGGCTTCGATGCGCCACAGGGCACGGGTGTCGAGGGTGGTGACGAGGAGATCTCCCGTGGGGTCAATGGCGAGGGCTGAGGGGGTGAGGCCGAGCTGCATGGACTGGAGGTCGCCGCGGGAGGAGAAGCCGCTGCCGCCACCGATGGTGGGGAGCAGGGTCAGGTTCTGGGTGGGCATTGGATCGGGTGCAAATGGGCCAGCGTAAACGATGAAGCCCTGCTGCGGGTCTTGGGTGCCAATGAAGACATGCTCAGGGGAGACGGCAAAGCTGTGGGCTGTGGGCAGGTCGCTGTCTTGGCACTGGCGTGGGTCGGCTTGTCCTGAGAGGCGGGCGCGGCAGATTCGGAGATTGGCAGTCCCAGGTTCCAGGGTGACGAGCTGGGCCTGTGGGTTGAGCCACTGGGCTGCGGCCGTGTCGTGGGGCAGGCGGGTCCAAGTGGGCTCGATGAGGCGTTGGCCAAGGAAGAGCGGCTGGTCGGCCAGGCGGCAGGCCCAGCTTTGGTCGTGGGCGTGGATGAAGAGGGCGTTTGCACGGTCGAGGTCGTCGTGGGCGAGGGCGATCCAGGTGGGCGCGATGGGGAGGGGGCCGCAAGCGTGGCCGATGATGTCGAGTTCTCCATTGGGGTCGAAGTGAAAAATGTGGTCCTGTTCGGCCACGGCGAAGATGAAGGACGTGGGGGCTGCATGGTCGCGGGCGATGAGGGCGACGGCGCTGACTTGGTTGAGGGCCACCTCGGCTGGGGGGATCCCGGGGGCGAGGGGGGTGTCACCGCCGCCGACGAGGGTTCGGTAGGCGCGTCTCTGGATGGTGGTGTGGGCAAAGGCCGAGTCGTCGTCGCTGGTGTTGCCGACCAGGAGGAGGGTGGAGGCGGAGGCGGGGCTGGTGACGGCGACGAGACGCCAGTCTTGGAAGGCATCCCAGGCCTGCAGCTCACGGAGGTCGAGGGAGAAGAAGGGCAAGGCGGTGGCGTCGGGTTGGGCGGGGCTGCGGCCAAAGCGGGGGCTGGTCTCGATGTTGAGCCAGGCGCTGGCGGGATCCCAGATGTAGAAGGCTGCTTCTTCTGGGGCATGGAGGAGGAGCTTGGGATGGGCGCTGGCCATGGTGAGAGGGGTGGGGAGGAAGGTGTCGCGGCCACTGCCGGGAACTCCTGAGGGATCTTTGCGGCGAAAGACCTGGGACATGCGCGTGGCCGATGCCGGCCGTTGTGGGCTGGCGAGCTCGATGCGGACGAGGTCATTGCGCTCGGTGAAGAAGAGCAAGCGTTCGTTGTCGCTGGCCATGGCGGTGAAAGGGAGCCCGGTGGCGTCAGAAGAGGCGAAGAATGGGGCCATTCGTGGTGGCCGTTGTTGGCGGTCGACCGAAGCGATGAGGCGAGCCAGGGGCTGGTTGACGATGAGGACGCGTCCTTGTCCCAGGGGGGCGAGAGCCTGTGGCGCCAGGAGTGAAGTGAGGCGGTAGGGGTGGTGCTCGGGTTGGGTGATGCCGTGGCGAAGGGCGGGGTCAAGGGGGCCGAAGAGGCTGACGAAGTCGTGCTGTGGGGAGTCGAGGCGCATGATGGCACCGGCCCAGGCGAAGGAGGTGACTAGGGTGCCATCGGGGAGGAGCTCGAAGCCGTCGAGGCTGGGGACTCGGTAGGGGAGGGCCGAGGAGATCTGTCCCTTGGCGCGTCCTTGCTCCCAGTCGATGCTTTCGATGCGGAGGATCCTGATGGCTTCGCGGCGGTTGCCGTCGGCAAAGTAGATGCGATTGGCGAACCATTTGGCGCTGCCGTGTTGGGGCAGGTAGCGTCCGCTGTAGTTGTGGAGGCTGAGGGGGGCATCACCGGTCCAGGTACCGGTGCCAGCGATGAGGAGGAGGCGATCGCCGTGGAGGAGGCGCAGTTGGGGTGGGGCAATGAAGAAGAGGGCACCGCTGGGGAGATAGGCCATGGCGGTCCAATCTGGCAACTGGAGGTCCGAAGTGGTGGCCGGGCCATGGCGTGGGGTGGGTCCCGGCTGGCAGGTGCCGGCGAGGTGACGTAAGGGCGCGCGGTTCAAGGCCACCTCAAGGGGCAGGGCTGGATCGATGGAGGCTTCCCAGAGACAGTGTCCGATGGCGAGGGCGAGCTTGTTGAGTTGTGGGTGCCAGGTGAGGCCCCGGAGGTCACTGAGGTCGACCTCGGCGAGGGGGAGCCCGTCGTGGGGTTCTTGGCCCGGGGCTGCGCCGATGCGCAGGGGGGGGAGCTCGTCGTGTTGTGGGATGACGAGGAGCGGGCGTTTGGGGCCCGCGACGAGTAGGGCGCCTTCGCGGAGGTGGATCAGAGAGAGCCCCCAGGTGTCATCCCAATGGCGTTCGCGCAGCGGGGGGTGGCGCTGTTGGGAGGGATCGTGATCGAAGCGGGTGCTGAGGCTGCCGTCAGGGTGGAGGATGCGGACGCGACGTGAGGCTTGTTCGGTGAAGGCGATGCTGCCGTCGGGGAGGGCGGCGATGGCTGCTGGTCGCCATGCGGCGGGGACCTTTTCGCCAGCGCCTGGAGTGGAGACGATGGTTTGGAAGGGGTGGCGTGGGGTGGCTTCGTCGCAGGCAGGGGTGAGCGTGGCGAAGACGATGGCGAGGGTGAGGCAGGTGAGTCGGGCGGAGGTGGGCATTGGCAGGTGCTTGCAGTGGGTTGGTTGCGTGGCGCGGGAGTGCGCCGGAGTGAGCATAGCCGATTGCTTGTATTTGGCTATGGGGCTTGGCGTTCTTGGGCGCGGAGGCGGGGCGGTGGTGCGAGGGTCTGGTGTTAAATGCTATTGCAAACTGGAGTGTTATGCGATAGACGTGGGATGGGAAATCGTCAGATGTGAGGAGGTGGTGGAAGTTGGCGGCTGGTATAGATTTCATCTGACGTGGGTTGTGTTATGATTCAGGTGGCGTAAGCGGGACGCGAATTCGGGTCGTATCGAGACGGAAGGCAGGATGAGCAGTAGGGAGCAAAGCCGCTTTGTCAATGTTGACTTCGGCAAGTACACCCTCGTGGAGCGCATCGGCATTGGGGGCATGGCCGAGATCTTCCGCGGGAAGGTTTACGGTGCTCATGGTTTTGAGAAGGACATTGCGATCAAGCGGATTCTGCCGAATCTGAGCGCTGACGCG
>Ga0334883_1002987_pt1 | contig 19208 bp, 7 predicted proteins | sample GraSluR1_MG_6_FD_207230 | JGI IMG/M metagenome (GOLD analysis project Ga0334883, IMG submission 207230) | Sludge microbial communities from methane-producing bioreactor in Wageningen University, Netherlands - Granular Sludge_09_05-R1 | ecosystem: Engineered > Bioreactor > Anaerobic > Unclassified...
TCAGGACAGGACAAAAGCCTGCGTTTTCTCCAAAGTAAAACGCCTGAGCCAGAGCAAGCGAGTCACCGGTGATGGGTGGCGTGTGGCCGGTGAAGTTGTTCGGCACATTCGCCAGCGACCAGTTCGCTCCGGAGCGGTTCGTGTCGTTCTCAAAGGACACGCCGTTGCCTGCGTTCACCATCGCACCATCCGTGCCGCCCGGGCCGAAGTTGACCTTGTGCGTGTAGGTCTTGTCGGCGTTGAGGTCCGAATCCGCGTCGCTTGTCCAGGCATGCCCCGAGAAGGACCCCGCCATGGACAAAGGCCAAACCGGACTGACATAAACGGTCTGGTCGCCGTTGACGACCTCGACCTGCCAGTAATAATCGGTCCCGGCCTCCAGCGGCTCGGTCAGGGCGAACTCGGTGTCCGTCAGGCCCGTCGCCCCATCCGTCACCACGGCCAGCTCCGAATCGGTGCCGACGTAGACACTGTACGTGGCCCCCTCCGCCGTGCCAAACGGGGCCTCCCAGTGCAGCACCACCCCCGCGCCGGCGTCGGAAGCGGGCAGCGGATTGATGCGATAGGGGATCGCCGCCACCATCGCGTCGATCTGGTCCTGTTTCAGCGCCCCGTCCCAGATAACGACCTCATCGATCAGACCATCCAGGAACCAGGTATCCGGCGCGCCGGGACCTTCACCGGCGATCCAGGCCAGCTCGGCCCCGATCGACCGCAGGTCCATATCATACGCCGCCAGTCCATCGTTCACCGTCCCGGCCAATTGCCCGTTGAGATACAGGGACACCACGCCGGTCTCGGCGCGGACCAGGGCGAAGTGATTCCACTGGCCATCCACCACCCTCGGTCCGGTGATGCGGCGCAGGATCCCACCCGCTCGAGAGATGTACCGCAGCTTGCCCGGCACCACGCTGGCCCCGTCGAACCCGACCGTCACGGCGACAATCGGATCGCCGTCCTGGGAGTTCCGGAAGGCGATGATCGGGCCCATCATATCCGTTGTCTTGACGTAGCCGGAGATCGAGAACGCCTGTCCGGCGCCGAACGGCAACGGCGCCTCATCGCCCAGGTCGACGTAGCTATCGATGCCGTCGAAGTCCAGGCAGTTGCCCGCGAGACCCTCCGTCCACGAGGTCCCGTTCGGGTCATCGAAATCCACGGCCACGCCGTCATAACCGGCGACGCTCTCCGGCACTACCGTCAACTGGTCTTCGTCCATCTTGTATTCCAGCACCTTCGTGGCCGGGGCAAGCGTCGTGGTGGTGAACATCCAGGTTCGCTTGACATTGTTCGGGTCGGTGCTGAAGACCCGCTCGCCCTCGTCGAAGACGTCCACCTGCCAGTGATACTCGGTCGCCTCGGGCAGACTCCCCAGGGCGTACGTACCCTCGGTCAGGCCGAGCACCGGCGTCAGCTCGTTCGGGTCCGTACCCCAGTAGAGGTCATATGTGGGGGAAACCAACTCGACGCCCTCCGAGGCGATCGCCGTGAAGCGCAGCGTGACGTTCAGGTCCGTGAACTCGCCCTCGTAAGGGCTTCGGTCCACGTAGACCGGCATGTAGACCTCGTTGGAAAAGGCGTAATGATGCCACGAGGTATTCGTCACGGTCTCGGCGAACGTGAAGATAATCTGGCCGCTGGCCGGCGCGACGTAGTCGTACTTCAAAAGCAGGCCGTTGCCGCCGCCATACAAATCCTGGTCGATCTGATAGATGCCGGGATTGTCGGGGTCATCGGCGGATACATTGATGACGCGCCCCGACGCCTCCCAGCCCTTGGCGTAGAAGGTCGTCACGTACCGCGTGCCCGGCACGAGGTCATACAACGCCAATTGAGGATGAATTGCTCCGCTCGGGCCACCCGGATCGCCAAAAATGAAGTTGACCAGCAGATTGGCCCCATCTCCGGCCACGTTCGACCCGCTCCCATCGAAATCGTTGGGCACATTGAAGATACGCCAACTCGCGCCTTGCCTGTTTCCATCCCCCTCAAACCACACGCCGTTGCCCGCGTAGAACGGGTCGCCATCGGTGGTCCGAAACTTGGCCGAGTGGGTGTAGACCTTGCTGGCGTTGATGCCCGAATCGGCATCGCTCGTCCAGGGCGAGACGCTGAACGTCCCCGCCCCGGCCGAGGCCATGCACAGCCACGCCACGCTCAGGGCCGCAAAAACCGCCATGCACCTTTTCATTTTCGTCGCCTCCTCAAAAAGAAGTGATAGTGGGGATGAACACAAACCTATGGAAAGACACCGGATGCCCGGTGTTTCGCGACATGCACCGCCCGCCCCCCTGCCCTTGACGTTCTTCTGCATCAACCCTCATCCTGCATCCGCCGACCCCGACACCCAGCGGCCAAAACGCCCGCTCAACAGCGCATTTACGTCGGGGTCTTCATCACTTACGGTACTTCAGTGTCCAAACCGCCCGTTGAACGCGATCAAAATCGGGATTGTTCTGCGCAGTCTGGGTTTGCGCAGTTATGTACTCTGTGGGGTCCTCAATTTTGGCAAAATAGACAGTCCGTGAATCCTCCCACTTCCAATACTCTGCATGACCATCCGCAAAGGCAAGACATGTTCCCTCACCGTGCCGCAATGGAATCCTATCCCACCAGGACACCCGATCCCAATAGATCGTCCAGCTCTCCGTACTAGCGTAGCCTTCATCGATAAAAACCATCCTGGCACCAGGCGACACGATTTCAGAAGTCTTTCTGATGACCGGTGCAAGTGGCGGGCCTCCTGGCGGGCCAAAGTGATGTCCATTCATGGAGTCCACAATCGCGTACGTCCGCCACTGGTCCTTCATTCCCTCCGGACAACGATAGACCTTGATCGTCTCCGTGTAGGGGAACAACGCCCCTAATGTGATACACGCCTTATGAGCCTCGGGCGTATCGGGTGTGCTCTGGTCCAACCAGCCGGCCCAGGTCCAATACCCCTCGAAGTACGGATCGCTCAGGTAGTCCAACCGATACTGTGTGCCGCCGCTGGGCCCCGGCTGTTCGAACACACGAGCTGTCTTGGCGCATACGATCCTAGCATCATACTCATTGGCATAAAGCCCCCATGAAAGCCCCAAGCTGTGCAGATGCGCCAGACAGACCGCCCGTTTGCCGAGATCCTTGGCCTTCTTGAGACCGGGAACAAGAACGGCCAGCAACATGCCAATGATGGCGATGACGACCAGAAGCTCAATAAGTGTGAACGCCTTCCGTTGCCTCATGGTCGGGCTCCTCATACACCCTAAGAAAAACGTTTTCCCTTACTATTATGACGTCTTCCGTTCCCCTGTCAACAGAAAACTCAGACGAGCAGGTTTTTGTGGTTTTGTAAGCGTTCACGGAAATAGTCCTATTCATGTGAAAGCGTGTCTATGTCCGATAACTGTGGTATGGACAAGGACGCTTATATCAAGTCGTTGGAAGACAAGATCAAAACGCTGGAAAAGCGTATCGAGCAGATGCAAAAGCATATTGACCGCCTGGAGCGGCGGTTGGGGATGAACTCGAAGAATTCCTCCAAACCACCCTCGTCCGATCCGCCGACTACGGCCGCCGCCCCGCCGCCGCGGCGCCGCCGCAAGAAACGCGGGGCGCGCAAGGGTCATCCGCCCCACCTGCGGGCGCCGCTGCCCCCGGAGGCTGTGACCGAACGCATTGCCCTCAAGCCGCACGCCTGCCCTTGCGGCGGGACCCACCTGCAGAAAACCACCGACGAACCCCTGCGGCATCAGATCGTCGATCTTCCGCCCATGACGCCCGAGGTCACGGAATATGTGCAGGCCTTTTATCGCTGCAGGGATTGTGGCGCGCGGGTCTATCAGCCGTTGCCGGGGCAGATCAAACGCCGGCACTTCGGGCCGGGAGTGTTGGCCGTGGTGGGCCTCTTGACCGGTTCGCTCAACACCAGCAAGCGCAAGGCCCTGGCCTTGATCAACGACCTGTTCGGCATTCCCATGAGTCTGGGCGGCCTGAGCGCCTGCGAAGCGCAACTGACGAAGGTCCTGGAGCAACCGCACCGCGAGCTGACAGACCATGTGCAGGCGCAGCCGACCGCGCACGCCGATGAGACCGGCTGGCGGCGCGGCAATCGGCAAAAGGGCTGGCTCTGGACGTTGTGCTGCACCAGCGCTGCCGTGTTCATGATCCAGGCCGGTCGTGGACAGAAAGCCGCGCAAAGGATCTTGGGAACGTTCGCCGGCATCCTGCATTGCGATCGCTGGAGCGGGTATAACTGCTTTGCCGGCCAGCGGCAACTGTGCTGGGCCCATCTGAAACGGGATTTTAAGGCGCTGGGCGAAGCCACAGGCAAGATGGGGCGAATCGGTCGCGAGTTGTACGATTTGGCCAAAGCAAGTTTGCATCTGCGTAAACGGGTCCGGGACGGGACGCTGTTGTGGGTCACCTTTCAAGGCCGTATGGAACCGTTGATGCACCGCGTGGACACCTTGCTGGAACAAGGTGCTGATAGCGGCGAGCCGTTGTCGGGCCAGTGCCGTCGCATTTTCAACCAGCGCCAGTACCTGTGGACGTTCGTGCATGATGGGCGGGTCGAACCGACGAACAATCTGGCCGAACGAACGATCCGACAGGCCGTCTTGTGGCGCAAGGGCAGCTTCGGTACACAGAGTGAACGCGGGGCACGATACGCCGAGCGGATTCTCAGCGTATGCGCAACGTGCCGGCTGCAAGGCCGAAGTATTGTTGAATACTTGCGTAATGCGTGTCATCGGCATTTAGACGGCCTTCCGGTTCCGTCATTGATACCACCAACCATTCAATTGGCCAAAACCGCGTGAACGCTTACGTGGTTTTTTGAAGGCGAGAAGAACCTCGACAGGCCCTCGGCAGCGGCCGGGGGGAACCCCTCGAAACGCCGCCACGGTCATGGTAGGATGGCCGGGTCCAACGTAAACCTCTGGGAGACTGGCAGATGCGTGCAAGAATGAGGACTTTGGGCGTTTGCCTGCTGCTGGCTGGGGCGGTATGTACGGACGGCCTTGGAGCAACGGCCAACGACCTGCCCGGATGGGTGCGCCAAGGCCCGTTGGGAAAAACGCCCGCACGGGTGACACCCGACTATCCCCTTTCGGACCAGGCCAACGCCGGCGGCTGGCACAAGTACGAGCCGATGTGCGACGAGTTCGAGGCCGAGACGCTCGATCAACACAAGTGGCACGATCGCAATCCGGGCTGGCTCGGTCGACAGCCGGCGTTCTTCTCGCCGGGCAACGTGGCCGTCCGCGATGGCAAGCTCCACCTGACGATGCGCAAGGAGCCGCCGCCGGAGTACCTGAAGGCCAAGGGCTATCACACCTACAGCTCCGCGGCCGTTCAGAGCACCACCCGCGTCCTGTACGGCTATTTCGAGATCCAGGCCCGGCCCATGAAGTCGCACGGGTCCAGCTCGTTCTGGTTCTATGACCACGCGCCCGACCTGTGGACCGAGATCGACGTTTTCGAGATCGGCGGTGGTGCGCCGGGCTTCGAGCGAAAGTACAATATGAACGTTCACGTTCTCAAGACGCCGCAGGCGGACAAGCACTGGTCCAGCCATGGCCTCTGGCAAGCCCCGGCGGACCTGGCCGATGCGGACCACGTGTACGGCTTCGAGTGGGACCAGCAGCGGCTGACGTGGTACATCGATGGTGTGCCCGTGCGGTGGGTGGAGAATACGCACTGGCATCAGCCCCTGACGCTCAATTTCGACAGCGAGACCATGCCGGACTGGTTCGGCCTGCCCCACGATGAAGACCTGCCGAGCACCTACAGCATCGAGTACGTGCGGGCGTGGAAGAAGCGCGATCCGCAGAGCCGGCCATTGTTCGGGGATATGCGGTTTGAGCGGGGGTTCCTGTTGAAGTACCCCGATGTAAGCCATGGCCGAGCGACCGAGGCCGTCCTGGACCTCGGCGAGCCGGCGAACAAGCCGGTGTGGCACCTGGCCCAGTGGGCCACGAAATACAGCCTGGCCGAAGTCGAATGCCGGAGGGAACCCAACGGCGACCGCGTGTATGAAAACACCGGCAAGCGGGTCCTGGTTGGCGGCTCTGACTCCCCGAATCGGGACTTGATCCTGGAACTCCGCGGCAAGGCCGAGTATGGCGACCGGCCCCGACGCCAGGGCGAAGGCTGGCCCCACTTGCTCGTCGAGCAGGATGTGATGGAGATGTACCCGTTGTCACGGTTGGCCAGGCTGGATTTCCACGTGTTGCTGCGATTGCTGGCGTTCGAGGATCACATGGCCCCGGCGGATTTCGACCCCGGTCTGCACGCCGCGCAGTTCCAGTTGTTCCTGGTCGTGCGGAACACCGACGCGGCGTCGAAGGACCACAACGAGTACCTCTGGTTCGGCGTGCCGTTCTTCGACAGCCGGCATGACATCCCGATCTCGCACCAGGCCAGGGACGCGGGCAAGGACGATGCGACCGGCAAGTTCATCTACTCGATCGATGGCCGCGAGGTGAACCACCTGCCGATGAAGACCAAGACGTGGGTCACGTTCCAGGCCGACCTGCTGCCGCATATCCGGGCCGGGTTGCGGACCGCCGCCGAGCGCGGCTTCTTGACCGACACGGACCCGTCGCATTACGCGGTGGTGAACATGAACCTGGGCTGGGAGATGCCGGGAACGTACGATGCGGCGATCCAGGTCCGCGACCTGCGGATCGATGCGATTTTGAAGTAGGGCAAGGCGAGACCGACGCCATGAACAAGCGACAGAGCATGGTGATTCTCATTCTACTGGCCGTCGTGGCAGTCGCAGGGGCCTGGCTATGGATACGGCATACGCGTCGCGACGTCCGGTACGAGGTGGTGTATCCGCCTGTGCTTCAGACCGGCGATTGGTCACCATGGCTGCTGAGCGACACCGGTCACATCGCGGGGCGATGCGTGGTGGACAGTGCAAGGGGGCTGTTCGTCCTGGAGCCTGACGCCGATAAACCCCGCATCATGGGTTTGGAGGACAAGAGCGATCCGAATGGAGGACCCTGGGCACCCAGGGATATTAATGCAGATGGCGCCATTGTCGGCATCCAGTGGCGCAAACCCGCGCAACGGGCATTCCTCTGGACTCCGGAGGAGGGCGTGGTGGAGATCACCCCGCCTGGAGGCGGAGCCAGCTTGGCGTACGGCATTAACAATTCTGGTTGTGTGGTGGGTACCGCCGCTTTCGCGGATATAGGGGTCCATGCCTTTCTCTGGGATCGATCTTCGGGGATGAAGGATCTCGGTACGCTGGGGGGCCGGCGAAGCGAAGCGCTCGCGGTCAATGATGCCATCGAAGTGGTCGGTCGTGCGGAAACGCCCGAGGGCGAATGGCGTGCGTTCTTCTGGGATGAGGCCACAGGCATGGTCCCCCTGGATACGCCGGGCACATCGAGTACGGCCTACAGCATCAACAACACGGGTCAGGTGTTGGGGGCGTTCTGGGAGAACGGCCGGTCATACGGATTCCTCTGGACCCGGCTCGGTGGTGTGACGACACTGGGACCCGTCGACCTTGGGGCGGCAGGGTCGCTTGTTCTGAACGACCGCGGGCAGTTCTTCGTCAACTTCTGGCTGCGCGGCATGCGCTGGGGAGGTCCAAAGGCCTCACGGCTGTGGAACCCCGGGGAGGGGTACATCAGGCTGGATCGGGCCGTGCCGCGTGGCGTGGGGATTCCTTTCGCCCTGGACATCAATAACCGAGGCCAGGTCCTTGCGGTCATGTACGATAAAGATTTCTCCGAACTCGGCATCGCGGTCCTCAAGCCACTTGACCAAGCCGTCGTAGAGGAGAAGCGCAAGGACCAGCCGTGATGCGCCCTATTCGGACCTCGGTTTCTGCCGGCGGCGCGGCATTGTGAGAATCTTGATAGGGCGCGTGGGTCGTCGAACCCCTAGCCGAGCCTGCTCGTAAAGGGGCATATGCATATTGTATTGATCGCCATTCTGACGGTTGTGGCCTCGGCCGTGGGGACGATGACCGGGTTCGGCACGTCCACGGTCATGGTGCCGGTGCTGCTGCTGTTCTATCCGCTGCCGGAGACGCTGCTGTTCGTCGGCATCATCCACTGGTTCGGGAACCTGTGGAAGGTGCTGCTGTTCCGCGGCGGCTTTCAGTGGAAGCTGGTGCTCTGGTTCGGCGTGCCCGGTATCGCCGCCACCTACCTTGGGGCCGCCCTGGTGCCCAACGTCTCGCCGACCCTGCTGAGCCGCGTCCTGGGCGGGTTTATGATCGGCTACGTGATCTTCCTGCTGCTCAAAAGCTCGTTCCAGATCCGGGCCAACATCGGCACCAGCCTGGTCGGCGGCGCGCTGTCCGGGTTCCTGGCAGGGGTCTTCGGCATTGGCGGCGCGGTCCGCGGCCTGTTCCTGACCGCGTTCAATCTGCCCAAGGCCGTGTACATCGCCACGGCCGGCGCGATCGCCCTGTTTGTCGATACCACCCGCCTGGTCAAGTACGCCGCCGGACCGCTGAGCTGGGTCCATGCGACGGTGTAAGGGCCATCATCCGCCACGGCCCCATCCAGGGCGACGACGACGGACCCCCCTTCTCCCATCTCCAGCTCCTGATCGGCTCCGGCGTTGACGTCCGGAGCCTTGTTGTCCTGGAAGAGGCTGTCGTTCGGGTCTCCCAACGCCACGGCCTCACCGGCCGTGAGCGCCACGTTCCAGAGGGCCACCCGGGTCACGATGATATCGTTGTCGTCGCCGTCGTTGGCCGCGAACAGCAGCAGCACGTCCTCCAGGGCGAACCGACCGTCCAGACCCTGCGGGTTTCCGGTCAGGACCTGCTGGCCGTCCACAAACAGGTCATGGCGGGTGACGTTGTCCACGGGCATGACCATCCGGTACCACGTGTCCGGCGCCGTGACAAAGCCGGCCTGCCTGGAGTAACCGACCGCCGCAATACCGATCGCCCCGTCATCCCTGTGCACCGTCCAGTCCGAATCATCCGAGTTGGCCGGGTCGGTCTGGAAAAAATCCACGAACTTGCCCACGCTGCCGGGCGGATAGCGAAAGTCCACCAGCAGTGTCCATTCGTTGACCTTCTCGCCCCCGCCGTTCGCCGCCATGCCGTGCGGACAGATGAAATGGCTGCCCACGCCGATCTGTACGGCCGCATCCTCCTCATCGAGTCCCTCCGCCGGCTGCACGGTTCCCACCAGAACCAGGCCGGGACCCTGGGTCGCCGCGTTCGGATCGGCCGGATCAAAATCCCAGACTCCCACCGGCTCGCGGACCGCCGCCTGGACGATGCCCACGCACGCGAGCACCAGCAACACACCCTTGATCGTTTTCATCCCTTGCCTCCTTCATTCATGTGAGGTGGTAAAAAGGTTACAGACCCTCTGCACACTCTCTTAATCATTGCTCACACCGCTCCTCTGCGATGCTGCATTCTGTCATGCATCACGGCCAACGCCGTGGCGATCAGTCGTCGATGACCGCGTACCGCTCCGAGTCCTCGCGATGGACCGTCTCCACGTGTCCATCAACAAACACGGCGTTCACCACACCCGTCTCCAAATGCGGATCCTTGGCCTTGTGGAAGGTGCCGAAGCAATCCCACGGCGTCACGCCGGACCGGCTGTGCCCACCGTCGATCACGCACAACGCCGTGTCGTTGAAAACGAAGGTGCACCACCCGGGCGTCAGCCACAGATTCTCCTCGCTGAAAAAGAACACCTGAGATTGATTTCGGATCCCCGTCACCCGTCGCTCGCTCAAGTGCTCGTTCATGGAATAGCTGTAATTGGGCACGATAGGGATGGATTCGTGATGCTGCGGATGCTGATCGCCGAAGCGGCGGGCAACCTCAATGAACTTCGGGCAGATCTGCACCTGCTTCATCTCGAGGTAGGGCCACAACGGGCCCGCATACTGCGGGTTTCGCGTCAGGTCGAAACGCGGGTTGTGCCAACGGCAGTATCGGTGCGGTTCGGGCTCCGGGTACAGGTCATCGGCGGGATACTCGCCGTGTCGGTTGTAGAAACTGGTCCAGGCATTGGGCATGGTCTCTTGATTGTCGGAGGCATACATCGCGGCGACCATGCCGTAGTTCTTCAGGTTGTTCTTGCAGAGGACGAATCGCACCTGCTCCTTGGCCTTCTGCATCGCAGGGATAACGATGGCCAGGAGAAGGCCGATGATGACGATCACCACGAGCAACTCTATGAGGGTAAATCCGAGACCCGATCGGCGGGGGCGGCGGCATGGCGGCACGTTCATCGGCCAGGACAGGGGGCCTTCGTCCGCGACGCATCCTACGGCCCCCTCAGTGCCGCATGACCCCGCCGACGTGAACACGCCGTGCAAAAAGCGGTTCGCGCCTCCGACCCCCCGTGCCAGGCCTGCTTCATGCCGATAGAGCTTCATGACCACCCTTGTCCCGCCTATCTGCCCCCCGCGCGGCGACCCCGCTTCAGGGTCACAAAAGTCCGCACCATTGCGGCAAGAAGTATAGTGCCCCGATCGCCGCCTTGTCAAGCTTGCTGTTGGTTAGTGTGGCGTGTGGATTTGGGCTTTCGCCGCATTCCTGTTCGTTTCTTCAGAGTGCGCCGATCAAGGTCCTCAGTGGACAGTTCCAACTCGCTGCTCCCGGCCTCATTGATCGTGTTGGTGAATCGGCCCGGGCAGCGGTTCACATCGTTATCAACCGCATGCGTAAGACGCCTCAAGGCATGGGCCGCGTGTGCCCCAGCCAGTCCTGGGTGAATTGCAGCAGATCGTCCAGGTCGACCAACCCGTTGGGTGGAGGGGCCACGTCGGCCTGGTCATCATAGGCAGGATCGGCCATCTCGCTGAGCCATGCCCTGCCCAGAAGCTCCCAATCGAACAAATCCACGAGTCCATCCCGATTGACGTCCCCACAGGCGTAGGCCCTCCGGCCCGGTGTCGGCTCGGCCCGCCGCCATGATGCAGGGTCGTTGCCCGGCGACCGCCCCACCTGTCGCTGCAACACCGGCTTGGCCGGCTCGTACACCTGTGGCCAGGGCATCCGGTCGAAGTAGTACACCTCATCATTGATGATCCACGACACATCCTGCCCCAGCACGTCCGGCGCCTGGGGCTTTTCCAGGGCCACGCGGCCCGCCGGCGCGGTCAACGCCCCGCGCCAAGGCCCCACGATATCCGCCCCCGGCACAAGCCCCGCCAGGTCGTAGACGTCCTGGAAGGCGGTCAGGGCCGCGGAATCAACAACCGGGTCAAAGCCCACCACGAGAAGCCGCCCAGAGGGTCTCAGGAAGGTGCCCGCGGGAAACGTCAGCCAAACCGAACCCTCAAGCCGCCACCGTCCGGCGGCCTCTTCCAGCAGGATTGGGCTGTTCGTCAGATTGAATAGCTCCACGTACTCCAACCCCGGCGCCGCGGCGGCCGATACGGACATGACCTCGCTGATGATCGCATCCCGCACCGGTTCTGTGTTCGGGGCGTCCCGACTGGGGGCCAGAGCCTGCCAGAAACCCACCCCATCCGGAAAGCGCCCCAGTGAGACCGCGTTCGGCTGGCCCTTAAAGACAATCGCGTCCACGATGCGATCCGTGCCGCCACCGGGCAGGTGCGACAGATAGACCGCCTCGCCCGCCTTGTCCAGGCCGAACCCCTCTGTGATGGGATTGTGGAAGTCGCTCACCTCGTCAAACGACACGTATTCACCACGTCCAATCACCCTCGACGGCAAAGCCCATTTGCGCAGCTCGGCGACGTCGTCGCTCAAGTACCAGGTGCCGTCCACATGGACCGGCCCGTCCCCGGTGTTGTACAGTTCTATCCAGTCATTCGAATCGTGTGGCGGCACATCGTAGTCGGTGTGGGCCATGACCTCATTGAGAACCAGGCGCACCGGTACCAGCGGCTCAGCCGTCCCCGGCGAGCCCAGGATGTACGTCCCCGCCCGCCAGTTGCCCCCGTAGTCGAGCGAGCCATCGGGCTGATCGGCCATCGCCCGCTCCAGGGGAACCAGCGCGTGACCGCCGCCATCGGCCGCGGCTGGCCAACCCCGCCCATCATCGTAGGTGAACGACAGAATCGGGGCGCCGAATCGACCCTCGATGCGCACGGTCTCGCCATCGTTGGCCAGAGCGCCCCCATACTGGCCCGCCACCGGAATCGCCGGGCCATAACGTTGCCTAAACGCATCGACGTTCTCGGCCACGACGACGAAGGCCCCCGGCGCGAGGGCGGTGATGTCCCCTTCCGCAAACGCGTACTCGATCCCGTCGGTGATCCGGACGGGCGTCAGATCCAGCGTAACGGGCCCGGTGTTCTGAAACTCGATAAACTCATAGTCCTTACCGCCCGGCGGATCGTACATGACCTCGGTGACGCGCAGGTACTGCCGCAGCGGATGGGTACTGACGGAACTGGTCACCGTGATGTTCGCCGACGCGATGGGGCGGCCCTGGTAATCGCAGGCCTCGAACGTCAACACGTTCGGGCCGAACGCCAGCGGCACGGTGACCTTCCACGTGGTGATGCCGGTCCACGTCACGTCGAGCGGCTCGGTCTGCCCCGCCAGGCGGATCCGGTACACGTCGATCCACGCGCGGCCCTGGATCGTGACGTGGTCCGTATCAACGGCCAGCGGCACCCCGGCGTTCGTCGTGATGACGAACGGCACTTGGGCGGGCAATTGCCCCAGAACGTAATTGCGACGCTGTTCGACACGGCTGAGGATCTCGCTGCTCACGTTTTGGCCCGCGGGGCCGGCATAGTGCTGGACCCACGGCTCCAGGTACTCGGTGTTGAAAGCGGTCTGCATGATATCATACAAGTGCGTGTAGAAGAGCCGCTTGAAACGGTCCAGGGCGATCACCTTCTGCAGATTGCTGCCGCCGCCGAAGATGGACGCCCCGGTGGACTGGTAAAAGGCGAAATCCATGTCCCACGGCAGGGCCAACACGCGCCCATCCTCCGGCCGCGTGTAGAACATGATATTGTGCGCCAGACCCTGGTTATAGGTGTCGCCCACGCCCCCCAGCGACTCGAAGGCAAAGACCCGCATCCATTCATCGACGTCGATAACCCGCTCGATCCGCTCGTCCAGAGCCGCGCCGCTCAGGCCGAAGGTCTTGGCCATGGTCATCACGGCGTCAAACTCGTCCGTCGCCCGGTTGTTCTTGATCAGGTAGTTCCAGCGATACCCCTCCTTGTCGTCACCCATGTCCCGCAGATCGACGGCCAGCACCGCGCTGGGCGGCTGCTTGAGACCCTCGGCCGAACCGTCGTCGGTGCTTTGCGAATAGTAGATCAACTCGAATTCGTACAGCGTGCCATCCTGCCCGTCGACGAATTGCGCGCCGAGAAAGGCATCATCGTACCGGGCCATCATCAACTGCGCCGGCCCGTTGAGGTTGCCCGCCGGCGAGATCAGGTAAATGATATCGTCGTACATCCCCGGAATGCCGCCGGCGCGGTTGCCGATGTGCTTGAGGACGAGCTCACGGTGGCTGGCGCCGATGCCGCCGGGCCCGCCATTCCGGTCAATCGCCACCGTATCGTGGACGCCGCAAAACAGCGCTTCCGGACGGAACCGGATATTATAGCCGACCCGATTGTTGTTCCGCCCGTAGCCGCTGCCCTTGAGATGCAGCCCGACGTCGTAGTAGATATCCCGCTCGTTCCAGATCACCGTGGCCGGCATCCGATGATTGCTCATGACGTTCGTGGACGCGTGCAGAAGCGCGGTATCCGCCGCCGTCATCAGGACCCGGACGTTGTGCCGGCCGGGATGCGCCTGGCCATCGTTCACCTTGAACAGGGCGCGGGAGTCCGGCCCCGTGGGCGGCCAGACGCCGACCGCCCCCAGGCTGTCCTCGGCCTGCACGTAGAATCGCACCAGCGTGCCGGCATCCAGGCCGGGCAACGTGCACCCCCAAGTCCCGTCCGCTGCGGGGTCCATGGCAAGCGTCTCGAACGGCTCGCCATCCCGACACCATAACAAGTTGACCGCATCCACCCCGTCCGGGTCCTCTGCCCGTACCGAGATGGCGACCGCCGCGCCCGGATTGGGCACGGCGGGGCTGTGCCGCAGGTCGCCCAACGTCGGGCCGATATTCGGCTCGTATCGGCTGTTGCGGCGGCCGGGGGTGCCCGCCGCCGACGGCATCAGCAGCGCGGTGGTCCGCGGCGCGCGGTTGAAGTACAGCCGCGTGTTCAGCAGGTGACCGCCGCCAAGCCACTTGGCACGGAAGGAGATTTCATACACCCGACCATTCACAATGGCCCGGTTGCCCGCGAGCGTCGTCTCGATATGGTTGTGCATGTGCTCGGTCGGGCCGGTGGCGTGCACGTGCAGGACGAAGTTGCCCGGCTTGTCCGGGTCGGGGACGACCGTGGCGAACGCGTGATTGCCGAGGAATCGCCACGCCCCGGCGCCGCTCTGGAATGAACCGTTTTGAATCAGTTGAACCGCGGCACCATCGGGATCCTCCACCACGCGGATGTCGTCGATGAGGAACTCCCCGGCGTCCAGCAGCCCGAAGATGAATTCGTTCCACAGCGTCGGCTCGTTGCCGTTCGGCGTGGGAGCCGCGACGGCCCGGTAGGTGTAGGTCTTCCACGCCGCGCGGGGCCGCTCATCGCTGGCCGCCCACGCCAGGGGGCAGGCGTTGTCCGCGAACGGGTCCCGCAGCTCCAGCGACGAGCCTCCGCCATCGGCCCAGGCCGGCCAGTAACCGCGGTCCGAATACCGCACCCGGTCCGCCACGTTTTTGTTCCCGTCTTCAAGGATCAGCTCATCGGCCCGGTTGGACAATCGCCCCTCAAAGTCCCCCACCACCGCGACGCCCGGCAGTTCGGCCCGCAGCGCTGCGCTGTCGCGGGCCACGACCAGGTACTCGCCCGGCCCCAGGACAACATCGGGCTCGAAATCGTAACTGATGCCGCCGGTCAACTTCCAGCCGGCCAGGGACACCGTGTGCTCGCCGCGATTGAAGAGCTCGACCCACTCCTGGGTCGGCTCGTGGAATGGGATATAGGGCCGGACCTCCCGTCGGGCATGAAGTTCTGGAAGGATCAACATGTCGGTGCTGCCCGTGGACCAGTTCAATCCGTGTATCGCCAGAGTATTCGGCCCGGCTCGCAGGTGCTGCTTGTACGCGGTGATATCGAAGACGGCGAACACGACGGCCTGGTCATCGGGTCGGCTGGCCGTCGAGCGCGAATCCCATCGCAGCGTCTGCGTGTTCCCATCGCGACCGGGCGCGTTGCCGTGCGCCACCTCGACGCCGTTGAGGTACGCGACAAAGCCATCGTCGTATTTCATCAGCAGCCGCAGCGTCTCGACGGCGTCCGGGGCGTCCACGTTAAAGGGAATCCGCATGTAGACCGATGCATTCTTGCCGTACATTTCCTCGCGGACGTCGGTGCCGATCAGGGTCTCATAACCCTGCGACAGTTCAAAGCCGACGCCGGTCGTATCCCCCTGCCCGTGCGTCCACGCGGAATCATCGAAAGGCTCGGCCCCGCCCTGCCAGTCCAGGTCCGCCTCGGCCTCGGTGGGCACGAGCGCTTTGACCGGCACGAACGAGCCCAGCAGAACGGTGTCCTCATACTCGGCCTCGGATTCGGGAACGGACGAAGGATGATACAAAATCTCGTTGATGACGATCGCATCCTGAAAGTCGAACAGATTCGCCGACCCAAACGTGGCCTGCGAGGGATAGGCCCAGTCTCCATGGCCGTCCGGATACCGTGCCCGGTGTGAGTTCTTCACCACGGCGGCGTCGATCACCGCGTCGCCGTCGGCGGTGTACAGGAACAGCTTATCCTCATCGCTGGGATGGAACCCCAAGGTAAATTCGTCGAGGAGCAGATACTCCCCTGGCGCCGGGGTACTTGCCGGCAACACGTATCGGCCGCCGGTGGTCCCCTTGCAGATCAGGACCAGGCCGCCGACATTCAGGGCTCGATCGCCGTCGTTGAGCAGTTCCACGCGGAACGGCCACTCCTTGGCGGAGGTGATTTCATTAATGATAAGCCCCGGCAACGGGGCCTCCGAGATCGGCGTCTCTATCACCGTCAGGCTCGCGGCGAAGAACGCATCCGTACTGGCCGGCGCATGGTGCACCTCGACCGCCAGGAGGTTCTCGCCGGCCGCCAGCAGGCCGCCATCCAGCGTGATCCGGATCGGCGACAAGGGGTCGGCCACCTCCTCGAGCGCGGGCGTGTCGTACGCGATCGGCCCATCGGGCATGTTCAGGGCCCCCACCTGCTGCCCATTCAGATAGAACACGGCCCCATCATCGACCATGCCATCCAATTCCAGCGACGCTTGGGTGTCGGGCGTCGGCTCGTACACGAAGGGCTTGCGGAAGTAGTACGTCGAGGCCGATGCCGACAGCGCGGTGCGACCCGGAAAAAGCACCGCCGAACCATCCAGCGCCACGCGTAAACCGGATGGGTTGGGCGATGATCCCCCATTGACAAACGCGAACTCCAGCGTGTTGAGGCCCTCGATGAAACCACTGTCGATGGTGAACGGCCCACTCCAGGAGGAGAAACCCGAACACTCGATACCCACGTTCACCCCGTTGAGCCGCACGCCCGAAAGCACGTCATCCACCGCGATGGTCACCGTCAGTTCAGCCGTGGCCGCGTCAAACCCGCTCAGGTCAAACTGCGTCGCGAAGGTGTACGAACCCGCCGGAAAGTTGTCCGTCCCCTGGCCACTGAGGCCGATCCATTGCGACTCGCCCGTGTTCGCCAGCCAGGCCGAGTGGTTCTGCATGGCGTAGACCGCTTCGCCGGTCGCGGTATCCGTGTAGTGTGGATCGGGCTGCCCATACGCCAGCGGCTGTCCCTGCTCATCGAGCCCCGTACTGAAGACCGTGGGGATCGCCGCCCGCTGGCCGCCACCCGGCGCCGGGCCCGCGTAGAAGCCGGCCGGCCCCACGGCCCAGTCGCCGGCGGGCTGACCCGGGTCCTTCCACGTCTCGCCCAGCGGCTGGCCCGCGTCGTTGTAATCCCACGCCTCCCACGTCCCGATCAGCGGCGTGCGCATCGGCCTCGTATCCGCGCGGGGTAAGTTCACCCGGCCGGGGGTGCCGCCCACCTGCCGGCTCCACGTCCAGTTGGTCGGCGACGGACCGCCCACGTCGGGGTTGATCTTCGCCAGCGACACACCCGAGCCATCCGGCGCCACGGGCCAGTCGCCGCCATCGCGATAGTCCATTTCATCCATGATGCGCCCGCTGTTGTTGCGCAGCTCCAACCGCTCGCCGGAGTTGGACAGGCGACCTTCGAAGGGACCATAAGGAACGTCCGTCAGCCCGGCCGCGGCGGCCAGGTCCTGCGGCGATATCGCGACCACGATGGTCCCCTCCGCCGGAATCACGGCGCCGTCGGGAAACGTGTAGTCGATGCCCCCCGTGATCGACCAGCCGGACAGGTCGACGTCCACGATGAGTCGATTGTGCAGCTCGAGCCACTCCATCCGGCTCTCATCCGCCGCCGGGTGATACATCAGCTCATTGAACAGGACGACCGTGTCGGTCGCCGTCGCCAGCGTTGCCGCCCCGGCCAGAAGCACCAGGACGACCCATCGGCATCTTACGCCGCCAGACCCCACCGCATTCTGTACACACGGTCTCATCAATCGGATCTCGGAAAAGAAGGGGCTGTGCGCATCCTCCACACAGCCCCGTTCCTCAATGTACCGGATTTTCAACTCGCTCTATTATACGCGATTACTTGCCCCAATCCTGGGACAAAACGGCCAAATCATCAATGTCCGCGCGCCCACTGGCGTCGATATCGGCCGGTACGGCGTCCGTCAGCCATCCGGCCGCCAGGATAAGCAAGTCGTCGATGTCCACGTCGCCGTCCTCGTCCAGGTCCGCCCGTGACGGCAGAATCGCACTGAGCGCTTCAATCTGGCTCGGCAAGAGCACACCCTGCCAGATCGTGATCTGGTCGATCGTGCCGTCCAGGTGCAACTGCTCCGCAGGATGCGACTGGGACCAGTCGGTGAGCCACACCTTATCCGTTCCGAACGCCCCCTCGCTCGTCGGGTAGGCCGCCCCGAAGTCATCCGTCGCACCGGCGAACGCGCCGTCGATATACAACTCGATGGCGCCGAACCGCGAACGCGTGACCGCGAAGTGGTGCCACCGGCCATCATCGACTCGCGGCCCGGTGATGCGCCGCAAGCCGTTGGCCGCGGAGATGAACCGGAAGTGGCCGGGCACACTGTCGGCGCCGTCAAAGCCCACGTACACGCACAGAATCCCCGGGGGCCGCATGGCAAAGATCGGGCCTTCCGGGTCGGTCGTCTTGAAGTAGCCGGACATGGAGAACGCAAAGCCCGCCGGTGCGCTCAGACCGCTGATATCACCCAGATCGACGTAGTCGTCGAAGCCGTCCAGCTCCAGACCCGTGTTCGAAATGCCCGGCACCCACGCCGTGTTGGGATCGTCGAAATTCATCAGCGTCCCGTCCAGACCGGCGTACGTCTCGGTGACGACCTGGCCCGTGCCGTCGTCCATCGACCACTCGACCAGAATCGCCGCCGGCTCCGTGGACCGCGTGAAGAACGTCCCCACCGGGCTGCGGGTCACGACCTGGGCGCCAAGAAGCCCCTCGATCCTCCAGAAGTACTGGGTATCGGCGTCCAGCCCCTCCACCGTGTAGCGCATATCGGGCACGACCTGGTTGGTCAGATCCACCACCCGCGAGGTCAGCTCCGCATCGGTGGCCACGATGACATTGAACGTCGCCTGCGCCGCCGCATGCGCCGGAACATCCCGCCAACGCAGCTCGACATCCCCTGCATCGACGTGCGCCCGCGGCGCCGGGCTAACCAGCGCCAATTCAAACGGCAACGCCTCTTCGTTCGAGAACGCGTAATGGTGCCACGAATTGGCGGGGTTCTCGGCGGCGAACGTGAACGTCATCTCGCTCGACGGCGCCGTGTAGGTGTACTTGATGAGCCAACCGTTTCTGTCGACCGGTGCATTCTCGTCGATGCGCGTCGTATTGTACGGGTTGTCGCCCGCGATGATATTGCAGAAGCGATCGCCGGCGGGGCCAAAGGCCGTCGTGTAGAACGTCGTGATGTATCGGGTGCCCGGCGTCAGACCGGTCAGCGTCAGGACAGGACAAAAGCCTGCGTTTTCTCCAAAGTAAAACGCCTGAGCCAGAGCAAGCGAGTCACCGGTGATGGGTGGCGTGTGGCCGGTGAAGTTGTTCGGCACATTCGCCAGCGACCAGTTCGC
>Ga0334883_1002991_pt1 | contig 19195 bp, 19 predicted proteins | sample GraSluR1_MG_6_FD_207230 | JGI IMG/M metagenome (GOLD analysis project Ga0334883, IMG submission 207230) | Sludge microbial communities from methane-producing bioreactor in Wageningen University, Netherlands - Granular Sludge_09_05-R1 | ecosystem: Engineered > Bioreactor > Anaerobic >...
GAGGCTTTCTTGAAGATAATCAGGCAGTATATCACTGAGTCCAAGGATATATTGTTCGAGGGAAATGGTTATAGCCAGGAGTGGCACCAAGAGGCTTCAAGAAGAGGTTTAAAGGGTATTAGTGATGTGCCAGAGGCTTTCAAGGTATTCCTTGACAAAAAGACCAGGGACCTTATGGTAGAGACCCAGGTGCTTTGTGAAAGGGAGCTGGAGGCTAGGTATGAGGTATTGAATGAGTTGTTTATCAAAAAATTGCAGATAGAGGCAAGGGTGCTTGGCGACTTATCCATCAACCATATCATTCCAACTGCAATCAAGTTCCAAAATTCACTTATCCAGAATGTTTTGGGGATAAAAGAGATATTCGGCGATCCTGAATTCAGGCAGATGTCGGAGAGGCAGATTTTGAGTATCAGGAAGATTTCCGGATATATACAATCGCTCAGGGAAGATACACACGCACTTATCCAGGCAAGGAAAATTGCAAATGCAATTTCTTCTTATCCGGAACGTGCCCAAAATTATTCTGCCAATGTACTTCCTTATATGTCAAAGATCAGGACAACTGTTGACAAGCTGGAGATGGTGGTGGATGACGAACTTTGGCCATTGCCTAAGTACAGGGAATTACTGTTTTGGAGATAATCTTTGTACTTTTGCCAATATTTACCTAATTTGTAGTGATGATCAGTAAAAACAAAGATGCTTCCAAATATGCCTTAAGGGGTGTTTCCTCTTCTAAAGAAGATGTGCACGATGCTATCAAAAACATAGATAAAGGTCTGTTTCCAAAGGCTTTTTGCAAAATTGTACCAGATTACCTTTCCAATGATCCTGACTATTGCGTTGTCATGCATGCAGACGGGGCCGGGACCAAATCCTCTTTGGCCTACGTGTATTGGAAAGAGACAGGGGATATGAGTGTATGGAAGGGTATTGCACAGGATGCCATAGTTATGAATACAGATGACTTGCTTTGTGTAGGAGCTACCGGCAATATTCTGCTATCGTCTACAATTGGCAGGAACAAGCAAAGGATACCCGGGGAGGTGGTTTCCGCACTTATTTCCGGTTCGGAAGAGTTTTCCAGAAGCATGAAAGAGTATGGTATAGAACTGATCTTGACCGGAGGAGAGACTGCCGATGTAGGTGATTTGGTACAGACGGTGATTGTGGACAGTACAGTGTGTGCCCGCATGAAACGTTCCGATGTCATTGACAATGCCAGGATAAAGGCCGGAGATGTGGTTGTTGGCCTGGCTTCTTTCGGGAAAGCTACTTACGAAACAGAATACAACGGGGGAACAGGCAGCAATGGATTGACCTCTGCAAGGCATGACTTGTTCATGTCTTATGTCGGGGAAAAATATCCGGAGAGTTATTCTGACCTTGTTCCATCTAACTTGGCTTATACCGGATCCAGAAGGTTGGACGAGATGGACCCTGAAACTGGTTTGACTTTTGGTAAATTATTGTTGTCTCCTACCAGGACATATGCTCCGGTAATCAAGAAAATACTGGATTTGTACAGGGATAGGGTCACCGGAATGGTACACTGCTCGGGAGGAGGACAGGCCAAAGTGCTTAATTTTATTGATAATTTGCATGTTGTCAAGGATAATATGTTTGATGTCCCACCTCTTTTCAGGTACTTGAAAGAGGAGTCCGGCACCGGTTGGGAGGAGATGTACAAGGTATTCAACATGGGTCACAGGATGGAAATATATACTGATGCCGGAACAGCTGAAAGTATGGTCGGGATATCCAAGGCAATGGGTGTTGATGCCAGGATCATTGGAAAGGTAGAGGATTATCCAGGGAGAAAAGTGACTTTGAAAACTAATTATGGAGACTTTGAATATGAGATTTAACAGAGAATTGAAAAGGACTCTTTTCCTCTTGACTATCATTGCGTTTGCCGGGGGGCTTCTATCATGTGGTTCAAATCAAAAGCCTGGTGACAGGGCTTTGCTGCAGATATCGGAAAGGGCCTTGAGTGACCAATCGTCGTTGTTTTATGCCGATTTTGCATCTTATCCGGATACTTTGCTGCAGTTGCCAATTGGCATGTTTGATTCTGGTACAGGGGGGCTTACTGTAATGGAGCAGTTCCTTTCGTTGGACTGTTTTGACAATGTTACCGGTGAACAGGTTGCTGATGGTCTCCCCGATTTTGACGGAGAAGATTTCATTTACCTGGCTGACCAGGCAAATATGCCGTATGGGGTATATCCTTCCCAAGGGAAACAGGAGTACTTGAGGGAACTTGTTGTCAGGGATGCGCTCTTTTTGACAACTGTGCCAAACCGTACAAAATTGGTGGTGATTGCATGCAATACAGCTACTGCGTACGGGTTGGACGATGTCCGGGATTTGCTGCAAAGGAGCGGGACCGGTGTGGTTACAATAGGTGTTATAGATGCAGGTGTGAGTGGGGCAATGGAGGTAATATCCAAAGAAGAGGAGAGTTTTGCCGTTGGAGTCCTTGCAACTGTGGGGACTATTGCTTCGCAGGGTTACCAGAATAAATTGAAGGAGTTTGCTGTTTCAAATGGTTATAAAGGAAAAATCAATATTGTGGCGCAGGGTGGATTGGGATTTGCAGAGGCTGTGGATTCCGAACCAGATTATATCTCCTATGAAGCTCAAAATGTGAGGGACAATTACAGGGGGCCTGTTGTGGATGATTCTACCGGAATAAGATTAGATTTGATGCCGTTTTACAATTTTGATACTACCGGTAATGCACTTTTGGTGACCAAAGATAGCAGTGGACATATAAAAGAGGTCCAACTGAATTCTGCCGGAAATTACGCCAGGTTCCATCTGGTAACCTTGTTACAGAAACATAGGGAGACAAATCCGGGTGTCAAGATGAAAAGTATAATACTGGGGTGTACACATTATCCATATTTATATGACACCCTGGCCAAGGTTGTGGATGAGTTGAGGTCAGTTTCGGTGGACGGGTCATATGTTTTCGGGGATTTGATTGCCCAGGACCTTGTTTTTGTAGACCCGGCAATCAACACTGCAAAGGAGGCTTACCTTTTTTTGAGGAAAAATGGATTGTTGGAGATGGAATCAAAAGGAAACAACCTGAATGGATTCATCTCAGTTCCGCATCCTGGTTTGCCTGCCAATGTGGTGGATGGTTCGGGCAATTTATTGTTTGATTTCAAATATGGGCGGGATACGGGAGATGAGTCTGCTTCTGTGAGCATAGTTCCGTTTTCCAGCCAAAACATCAATAAGGAGAATCTTTCAAGGATAGAGCAAAGGCTTCCTTATACCTATTCCCTTATTAAAAAGAATTTTTGTGAGAATGAGTTATAAAGAGACAATTTCTGCCGAAGAGCTGGAACAACTGCCTGTTGCCGAATTCAATGGAGAAATCGTATTGGTGGACAAAGAAAATGATGTTTACAAAGATTCTATCGAGTATTTGAGCAAACAAAGGATAATAGGGTTCGATACGGAAACCAAACCTACTTTCACTGCAAATTCAAAAAGGCACACTGTGGCTTTGCTCCAATTATCGGGAAAGGAGAGGGCTTTTATATACAGATTGCACAGTATTGGTGTTCCAAAGGATTTGGCAGCCATATTGTCATCGGGAAAGATTATAAAAGTAGGGGCTGCTGTCCATGACGATATCAAGTCATTGCAATACCATACTCGTTTTGTTCCAAAAAGTTTTGTCGATTTGCAATCGATTGCGGCCAATTGGGGCATCAAGGACAAAAGTGTTCGCAAAATGGCTGCAATCATATTGGGAATGCGTGTTTCCAAATCACAACAGCTATCCAATTGGGAGTCTTCCGATTTATCGGAAGCCCAGTTGAATTATGCAGCAATTGATGCATGGGTTTGTCAAAAGATGTATCTTAAATTATTGAGTACTCCCAAGTTAAAGAAGTAATCTATGTCTAAGGTTTTTTTAAAAAAGGGAAGGGATGCCTCTTTGAAAAGGTTCCATCCATGGGTTTTTTCCGGGGCCGTTTCCGGCGTAGAGGGTGAGCTCTTTGAGGGAGAACTGGTATCTGTTTTTTCCTTTGACAACGAGTTTCTTGGATGTGGCCATTTTCAGAAAGGCTCAATAACCGTAAGGATTCTTGCTTTTGACGACTCTCCTTATAAACAAGGTTTTTGGAATGATCGTTTGGAAGAGGCATACAAAACACGTGAACAACTCTGCATTATGGAGGAGGGCAAAACAAACTCATTCAGGTTGGTTCACGGAGAGGGAGATATGTTGCCAGGCCTTGTTTTGGATTACTATAACGGAGTTGTGGTAATGCAGGCTCATTCTGCGGGGATGGTAAAATCTAAAGAACAAATTGTTGATGCTTTGAAGTTTGTGTTGAAAGATAAACTTTTGGCTGTCTATGATAAAAGTTCTGCTACTGCTCCTTTCAAAGCGGGGCTGGATTTGCAGGATGGTTTTTTGTACCGGGAAAAGGGAGTTTTGCAATCTGGTGCTATACTGGAAAATGGGTTGACTTTTAACGTGGATTGGCTGGAAGGCCAAAAGACTGGTTTTTTCCTTGACCAGAGAGAGAACAGGGAGTTTGTAAGGAGGTACGCAAAAGGGAAGGGTGTTTTGAACCTGTTTTGCTATACCGGTGGTTTTTCTGTTTACGCCATTTCTGGTGGTGCATCTTTTGTAGATTCGGTAGATAGCTCTGCAAGGGCAATTGAAATGACAACCAAAAACCTGGAGCTTAATATGAAAGAGGGGGCTTCTGTATCCCATAATGAGTACTGTGCCGATGCGATTGATTTCCTGAAAAATAGTCAGGATAACAAATATGATATGATTATTGTGGACCCTCCTGCTTTTGCCAAACACAGGGATGCTCTCAGAAATGCTCTGAGGGCTTACCAAAGGTTGAATGCCAATGCAATATCCAAGGTTTCAAAAGGAGGGATAATCTTTACATTCAGTTGTTCCCAGGTTGTGGACAAGGTCTCTTTTGCAGAGGCTGTTTTTTCTGCTGCGGCAATTTCCGGTCGGAGGGTAAGGATAATTGGACGTATGACACAACCTGCGGATCATCCTGTGAATATCTATCATCCAGAGGGTGAGTATCTCAAAGGTTTGGTATTGCGGGTGGATTGATAAATATTCTTATATTTACATATTGACAAACAAATGATATATGGAAAATTTGGAAATTCCCAAAGGAGACAAAAGAGTTGTTTACGAGTCCCTCATACCTCAGATACACGCATTGTTGGATGGTGAAACTGATCTTTATGCAAACCTGGCCAATGTGGCAGCAGCTTTGAAAGAGGGGTTTGGTCATTTTTGGGTAGGCTTCTATATTGTAAAACAGCAAAAGCCGAATGATGCTGTTTTGGTGTTGGGTCCGTTCCAGGGGCCGGTGGCGTGTACAAGGATTTCTTACGGGAAGGGAGTTTGCGGTACTGCGTGGAAAGAGGGGAAGTGTCTGGTGGTTGATGATGTTGACCTGTTTCCAGGACATATAGCTTGTAGTTCCTTGTCCCGTTCTGAGATTGTCGTTCCTTTTTTCAATGATGGCAAAGTGGTGGCGGTGCTGGACATCGACAGTGAAAAGTTGTCTGGTTTTGACCAGACAGATGCTCTATACCTTGAGAAACTTTTTCCTAATGGTTTTTGGGAACTCTGCAAATGATATCCGTGTACTTTATTGTTGCAAAAAACAATATTATGAAACTTAAACTTTGTTTTGCCATTTCTTTGGCTTTGTTTGCCATCTTTTTTGTCTCATGTAGTGAAAATAAAGTTAAGATGGTTCCAGGTGTGAGCAAGGAGCTTGCCTTGGCCAGAAAGGGCAATATAGACGGGATAACCTACTCTCTTCATTTTTCAATCCCAAGGAGTGTCGATTCGCTGTTGTATTCCCGTATGGAAGTGGAATTCAGTTTGGGTGAAACAAAAGATGTTTTGCTGGATTTCAAACCATCATATGATTACCAGAAGTATCCGTTGAATGAGGTTTATGTGAATGGTCATTTGTGTGATCTTGTTTTTGAGCATGAGCATTTGGTTGTACCTGCCAAATATTTGTTAAAGGGTAAGAATATAGTAAAGGCAAAATTCGTGGCAGGTGAACAATCTTTGAACAGGCGCGTGGATATCATGTACACGTTGCTTGTTCCTGACAGGGCCAGGACTTTGTTTCCATGTTTTGACCAGCCAGATTTGAAAGCAAAATACAATCTTTCTTTGCAGATTCCTGATGAATGGGAAGCTGTTGCAAATGGTAAGCCATTGGAAACAAGTGATATCGGGAATGGTTTCAAGAAAATTCTTTTTTCCGGGACAGAACCGATTCCAACTTACCTTTTTTCTTTTGTGGTTGGTGACTTGAAGAAACTGACAGAGACCAGGGATGGTAGGGAAGTGAATTTGTGGCATATGGAGAATGATCCCGACAAATTATCCCAGACTCCTGAGATCTTCTCTTTGGTGTATGGCTCTCTTGAATGGCTGGAAGATTACACCGGTATTGAATACCCCTTTACTAAATATGATATTGTTGTTTTGCCTGGTTTCCAATATGGAGGGATGGAACATATGGGGGCTACTTTGTATGCAGACAGGACAATGTTCCTGGAACCCAGTGCAACAATAACCGAGCATATGTCCAGGGCAAAGCTGGTCGCTCATGAAACAGCCCATATGTGGTTTGGTGACTATGTCACTATGAAGTGGTTTGATGATGTTTGGACCAAGGAGGTTTTTGCCAATTGGTTTGCTTCCAAAATAGTCTCCCCTATGTTTGAAGATATAAACCATAGGCTTAATTTTTTAAACACTTATTATCCCGCTGCTTATGCAGAAGACAGAAGCCTTGGTGCCAACCCTGTCCAACAGGAGTTGTCAAATTTGCAGGATGCGGGTCTTGTGTATGGAAATATAATATACAATAAAGCCCCGATTGTGATGGATAAATTGGTCTCCATGATTGGAGATTCCCTTTTCAAGGAGGGTATAAGGGAATATTTGAAGAGCTTTGCCTATGGTAATGCAACCTGGGATGATTTGATTGATATATTGGATGCTCGTTCCCAAAAAGATTTGCATACTTGGAGCAATGTGTGGATAAAGGAGAAGGGCAGGGCAGATATTTATTTGTCAAAAAAAGGGGATTCCCTTGTGTGTGAAGAGGTGGATCCATTTGGAAGAGGGTTAAGTTGGGGTGAGAGTGTCTCTTTTGAAATGGTCCCGGATCCTGAAGGCAATGTGTACGGTTTGATAATTCCCGACTCCCTTTTATTGAGTGAAACAATCAATAACCTGAAACATGGTAAGGTTGATAGTGATGTGGCCCGGTTGTCTGCAATGATTAATTTGTATGAATTGGTGTACAAGAGGTTGTTAGAGGAAGAACAATTTTTGGAAACAATTGCCGCAGTACTTTCCAAAGAAGATAATCCATTGGTGTTCTCAAGGTTGGTTGGTTATCTTTCATCCAATATTTTTGCCAGTCATAATAGAGCTACCGAAGCTATCCTAAATGGGATTTATACCCAATCTGACTCTCCTTTCAAACGATCAATGGCCTTTAAGGCTTATGTTTCAGTGGCTAGGTCGCAGGAAGCCAAAGATGAATTGTCCAAGGTTTGGGAAAATCCCGATTCATTTGAATATGTTTCACTTGGCCAAAGGGATTTGATGGATTTGTCTTACAAACTTGCTTTGCTGGATCCTGATTCTTACCTGCATTTACTGGAAGTACAATCATTAAGGTTGTCATCTTCTCCAAGACTTGCAGAATTCCGGTGGGTTTTTCCTTCATTGTCTCCTTCTGAAATTACCAGGGATTCTGTATTCAACTCTTTGCTGGAAAAGCAAAACCGTAGTACAGAACCTTGGGCTGCACAGGCTTTAGGTTTTTTGAATCATGAAATAAGGAGTGAACAGGCTTTGGATTACATTTTGCCTGGACTGGAGGTTTTGGAGGAGGTGCATTACACCGGTGATATTTTTTTCCCGGCAAGATGGTGCTCTGCTTTGCTTTCGGGTCATTCTTCGGATAGTGCTTATTTTATTGTAAACGGATTTTTGGAGCGGAACAGGGATTATAATCCTTTATTGAAAAACAAGATATTGCAACAATCACAACATCTTTCCAGGAAATGACTCTGCAAACTAAAGCTATGGTAATGGGTTCCTTTGTTGTCTTTTTTTGGGCAACAGCAGCAACAGCATTCAAGATAGCTTTGTCTGGCATGGGGTACTTTGAATTATTGATGATAGCGTCGTTCACGACACTGTTGATTTCTGCTGTTGAAATTTCTTGGTCTGGCAAATGGAGCAATATATTGAAGGTGTTCAAAGACCAACCCAGGCTGGTGAAATTCTCCCTCCAGGGATTGCTGAACCCTCTCCTTTATTATTTGGTATTGTTCAAGGCATACTCTCTGTTGCCAGCTCAAATTGCCCAACCTTTGAATTACTCATGGCAGATTGTTTTGGTTTTGATGATTTCTTTGCTCTTTAAACATAAGCTTCCAATAACCAAGATCCTGGGAGTTTTTGTCAGTTTTGCCGGAATTCTTGCTTTGTCATTCAACAGTGGTGCTTCTGCCACCGGTGAACTCTCTGTTCCGGGAATATTGTTGGCATTGGGTAGTGCCTTTATTTGGGCAACCTTTTGGATTTCTAAAATCAATGTCAATGATGATCCCTCTGTTTCTTTGTTCTTCAATTTTTTGGCTGGGAGTATATATCTTTTGATAATATCTTTTTTTGTGGAAATTTCACTGCCGCCATTCAAATCTGTTTTAGCAGGGGTGTATGTTGGTTTTTTTGAAATGGGTATAACATTCATATTATGGGGAAAAGCTCTCAATACGGCTACGAACAAGCTGATGCTTACACAACTTACATATTTGGCACCTGTAATTTCCTTATTGTTAATAGCTTTAGTATTAAAAGAGGAGATTGGGGCTTTGACAATATTTGGATTGGTTGCCATACTATCTGGTATAGCAATTGCAAACATCAACAGGAGGGTAGCATCTAAGGATTTGGTCGGATAAAAAAAATAGTTATCTTTGCAGACTCAAATCGGTACCCTGGCCGAGTGGTTAGGCAACGGTCTGCAAAACCGTCTACAGCAGTTCGATTCTGCTGGGTACCTCATTAACCTGCGGAATTCTTCCCGCAGGTTTTTTTTTGTTGTGCCGGTAGCAGTCCGCACCCAGGCGGCACGCGGCACCAGGGCCGCACCTCTCATCTTTTTTCACATCTGACTCACCAGCAAGTACTTCACCCACGCACCTCTGCACTTACCGCAGCAACCACGCGGGATGCACCTCTCATCTTTTTTCACATCTCTTTCACCAGCAAGCACTTCACACCCGCACCTCTGCACTTACCGCAGCAACCACGCGGGAAGCACCTCTCATCTTTTTTCACATCTGACTCACCAGCAAGTACTTCACCCACGCACCTCTGCACTTACCTCACACAAACCACCTATTTAGTGCAAACACCTCACACCAAAACACCACACAACCAACAACATGTGAAAAAAGGTGAGACCTGCAGTCCGCCCTGCGGACGCGGCCTGTGCGGCCTGCAAAAAAAGCCACCCCTTTTGGAGGTGGCTTGCAACACAAAACCTTAAATACTTAAATACTAACCAAAAATTTTCAGGCTTTGGCAGAGTTGCTACCTAGCCATCCCGTTTCTCAGGAATTCCAGGAAAACCTCCACATCCAGGTTGTACCCCATTGGGTCGGTAAGGTGTTCCTCGGTAGCCGGGTCGATGATCGCGTAGTAAGGCTGAGCGTTCACATTGTATTTGTTCATCGCAAGGTGCGCATTGATCTTGCCGATGCTTTTGAGCACGCGGCCGCTCTCGCTTGTAACCCAGTCACTCTCCATGGCGGTCTTCTTGTCGTCGGCGTATAGGGCAATCAACACGAACTCCTCGCGCAACAGCTTCAAAACCCTCGGGTCCGACCACACCCTCGCCTCCATCTCGCGGCAGTTGACACAACCGTGGCCCGTGAAGTCGATGAAAACAGGTTTGCCCACTTTCTTTGCGTACTCCATACCTTCATGGTAGCGGAAGAAACCTTCCAGACCATGGGGCAGATGCAAAAAATCGCTGTAGGTGGGAACAATCCCCTGCGCACGCAATGAATGGTTTGCAGAGTTTGCACCCTGGCCACTCCCTTGGCCACCGGCAGAAAACGTCCCGGAACCACCGGCATCATATGTGCCGGCACCGTAGCCGCCAACTCCCCCCACCTGCGCGGTGCGGAAATCCTGGCTGCCCATAGGAGGCAAATATCCCGAAAGCGCTTTCAACGGCGCACCCCACATTCCGGGGATCATATAGACAACAAAGGCAAAGGTGACTATGGACATGGCCAGCCTCTTGACGGTGATGTACTCCTGCGGCGAATCATGAGCAAAGCGCAGTTTGCCCAAAAGGTACAACCCCATCAAGGTGAATACCACAATCCAGATCGCAAGGTAAACCTCACGGTCAAGCAATCCCCAGTGGTAAACCTGGTCGGCAACACTAAGGAATTTGAATCCAAGGGCTACCTCTATGAAACCAAGCACAACCTTAACGCTGTTGAGCCACCCGCCAGACTTGGGCAGGTCCTTCAAAAGCGAAGGGGCAAAGGCAAAGATGGTGAACGGTAGTGCAAAGGCGGCAGAGAAAGCAAGCATGGTGATGATCGGTTCCCAGATCTCTCCCTGGGTGGATTTTATCAGTATGGTACCTACAATGGGGCCGGTGCAGGAGAATGATACCAAAACCAATGTAAGTGCCATGAAAAAGACCCCTGCATACCCCCCTTTGTCCGACTTGCTGTCACTCTTGTTCACAAGCCAGCTGGGCAAAACTATCTCGAATGCCCCGAAAAACGAAGCGGCAAAGACCATGAAGATAATGAAGAACAACAGGTTGGGAACCCAATGGGTAGCCAGCCAGTTGAAAATGTCGGCAGTAACAGCCTCGCCACCTGCAAAATAGGTAATCACGATAATAGCCGCAATGGGCAATGTGTACAATGCGATGATTGACAGCCCAAAGAAACTGGCCATGATACGGCCTCGCGAAGAGCTGCTGCGCACTTCTTTTCCGCCGGCAATGACTTCCCCGGCTGCATCTTCACGCTCTTGGCTCTGTTGGCTCTGCTTCAAAAAGAATGATACGGTCATCGGCACCATCGGGAAAACACACGGGGTGAGCAAAGCCACAAAACCCCAGATAATAGCTTCTATTATAACTCCCCACATCGATTTGTCGTCACTTGTGCCGGCAGAAACCGGAGACAAACTCCCGGTTGTTGACTCTTGATTATCTGTTTCTAATACTGTATTTGAAATTATTGAATCGGACCCGTTGGTTATGGGTTCATTTGTTGTAGATTGGCCGGTTGTGGATTCATTGGTTGCAGATTCTCCCGTTGCGGACTCTGTTGAGCTGCTTGCTGTCCGGGATTCTGCTACGTTTGCTGTCTTTGCAGCTTGTTTGGTTGCAGATGTTGTTTCTGGTTTTACAGACTGTTTTGCCTCTGCCTTGGGAACAGCTGCCTCTGCTTTAGCACTCTTTGTCGCATCCGACCCGGCTGCCGCTTTACCTACCCCAGGCAACTTTATCACAAACTCCTTGTCGGTGGGAGGCAGGCAACTCTGGTCGTCACACGCCTGCCACTCAACTATGGCAAGCAACGCAACAGAATCGGCCGACAAAACACGCACCTTTTGGGCAATCACCACTTTATCTTCGCAAATCCCAATCTCCATCCCGAACATCTCGTCATATTTGCGGTACTCATCCGTGAGCAGGTAGGGCTCGCCTACCAACTCAAATGCAGAAGCATTCCCATTGGCAGCCTCCACAACCAAACTGGTTGGAGTGGGCCCATTCTCATAAGGGCCAAGACCGTAAATATGCCACTCAGGCCTGTTTGGGTCAAGATCTCCGGTTAACTTAATTATAAATTGATTGTCTGTGCTTTTCCCTATTTCATATTTCCACCGAATGGGTTGTTCTACCCTTTGTGCTGTCAATGATGAAAAACAGAAGAGAGAGATCACAAAAAGTGATAGTAAAAGAAATTGTTTTTTCATTTTGTTTAATTGTGGTTATAGTAATTATACAATTAAAGGCGGTGTTACCCTAAAAAAAACAAATAAAAAAAGCCGGACATCTGGTCCGGCTCTTGATATTGTTTATTTGAAAGCAGATTAAAGTTCTTCAAAACTAACATCCGAAAAAGATGAAGAGACATTTTGCTCGTCGTTTCTTTCGTTGTTGGTGGTTGGATTTTTCTCTTTTATAAACTGGATAACCTCCTCCAAGCCTTGTGAAAATTTCTCAAAATCTTCTTTGTACAAAAATATCTTGTGTTTGTCGTACACAAAACGTCCATCCTTGTCCATCCTTCTTTTGCTTTCGGTAATGGTAAGGTAATAGTCGTTGTTTTTTGTTGACTTCACATCAAAGAAATAGGTACGTTTACCTGCCCTAACTGGTTTTGAGAAAACATCATCCCCATTTCGCTCACGCGAATCTACATTGTCAAAATCCTCGAAGTACATTTTTCTAGTTTTTAAGTTTAGAACACAAAGATAAAATTAATTTTTGTGCACAAAAACCTATCTTTGTAAAATATTTGATAATATTTCTATTTATGATTAACAGGAGATTGATCCGCATTAAGGTTTTCAAAGTTCTTTTCAGTAAGATTGGTTCGGGTTCAGATTCACTCTTAGCAGCTGAAAAAGAGTTGCTTTACAGTTGTGATAAAACTTTGGAGCTATACTATTTCATTGCATCTTTGCCTATGGCATTGAAATATATTGCAGAACAAAAGATTGAGGCGGGGCTGAAAAAATTTCACCCAACACCACAAGAGGCCAACCCAAACATGAAGTTTGTAAATAATAAATTAATCCAAAAATTAGAAAATGATCCTGTAATCAAATCTTTTTGTGCAAAACACGGACTAAACTGGATGGACCATATTTCGTTTGTCAAAAAGCTTTACAAGATAATTTCGGAGAAGGATTATTTTATTGAATACATGGAATCTGATGACAATTCTTTGGAAAATGACATTAATCTTGTATGTGCCGTATTTGAACAGGAGTTGGAAAACTCAGAGGAATTGGAAGAGATTCTGGAAGAGATGAACCTTTATTGGGTTGACGAATTGGCTTACATTATCAACATTATTATAAAAAAAATAAAACAAATAAATTCAAGTGACTCTTCAGAAACAAATCAAGATCTCCTTGACCATCCGGATGTTTTTATAAAAGAAGAGGATAAAGAATACGCAATCAGGTTATTGAACATTTCCATGATAAAGTATACAGAGTATACCGGATTAATGTCTAAATTTGTACTTAATTGGGAAACAGACAGATTGGCTTCGACGGATATTGCACTAATTGTAATGGGAATTGCCGAGGCTGTTACTTTTTCCAATATACCACTGAAAGTAACCATAAACGAGTACGTGGAACTGTCCAAATACTACAGTACCCCTAACAGTAAAGTATTCGTGAACGGTATGTTGGACAAGATTCTTTTATCCCTTAAAGAAGACGGTACCATTGAAAAAAAGGGGAGAGGTTTGCTAGGGTCGTCAGAATAGTTAATTTTGCATACAACAATTAATATAGAAAACAATGAATTTTAATGTAATCCTACAAAACAGCACACAAGGCTCAGGAGCCGGCAATTACAGCTTCTTGATCATGATGGGTCTCATTTTCGTGGTAATGTACTTTTTCATGATTCGCCCTCAACAAAAAAAGCAGAAGGAACTTGCAAATTTCAGGAACAGCCTGTCAAAAGGAGACAAGATTGTCACTATAGGTGGCATCTATGGTGTAGTGTCTGAAATCAAGGAGAAGTACATATTGGTAGAGGTTGACAGCAACATTAAGTTAAGAATCGACAAATCTGCCATTGTAAAAGATATAACTGACCTTCCGGCATCTAAGTAATTTCTTTTGTCATGTTCAGGTATGGCAAGGATATATTCAAATTGGAAAGAGGCAAGCAACTATTACTTTTTTTGTTTTGTCTCTTTCTTGCTTTTGTAATTTGGTCTGTACATAACTTATCTGATAACTATAGCCATTTCTTCCAATACAGAGTTTTTTCCAATTCCAAAATCAAGGGAAGGAATACTACTTCTGGATCCCTGAACAACTTGACAATAAGGGGGCGTGCTACAGGTTTTTATATTCTTCAACATCGCTTCTCTTTGGAGAGGCAACTTCATATTGAACCGGAAAGTACCCTTTTCAGAAAAATTCCAAACAAGGAAAATTCATTTTTTATCCTTACTTCAGATATCAGGGATGTGATTATTGAATCTGTAAGCGATAAGCTTATTGTAGATTATATAAGTGCAGACACTTTATTTTTCCAATTTCCAAAAATGGCAACAAAAGAAGTTCCAGTGTCTGTGCAAAGCAGGGTTACATTCAAAGAGCAGTACACCTCTTTTACAGGATTACAGGTTGATCCACCACAAATTACACTTTCCGGAGAAGAGAGGATATTGGATGAAATTGATAGTGTTTACACAGAGGTTGTATTGATTCAAAGAGCAAATAAAAATGAATCGGGATTTGTGAAAATAAAACCTTTGAAGGGAGTGGTCTTTTCTGAAGATGAAGTTTATTATACGTTGGAAACCAAAAGGTACATAGAACAAAAGCAGGAAATTCCGGTATCAGTATTGAATGTTCCGGATACCATTGATGTGATTGTTTCACCTCCATTTTTTACTCTTTATGCAAAGGTAGGGATGTCACTGGCAGAGGATATTGACATTACCTCCGTGACTTATGCAATAGACTATAACCAGTCTCCCAAAACAGGAACATTCTTGGTAACACCAAAAATATCGTTAGTAAACCAAGGTGCATTTAGTTATAGAACAGAACCACCTGTCTTGGAGGTGAAGGTTGTTAGAAAATATTGATTTGTCATGGCACAAACAGTTGTATGTACCGGTGGAATAGGTAGTGGTAAAAGTTATGTAATTAAAATATTCCAAAATTTTGGAGTCCCTGCTTACATATCTGACAACAGGGCTAAAGAACTTTATACCGAAAACCAGAAACTCTCCATTGGATTGATGAATATCCTGGGCAATGATATATTCGAAGATGGAAAACTAAGACGGGACATTATGGCCTCAAGGATTTTTTCTGATTCATCATTGCTGCAGAAAGTGAACTCCCTTGTCCATCCATTCGTTTTGGAAGATTTTATCATGTGGAAATCCAGGATGGAAAGGGATGGCCATAAATTGGTGTTGCTTGAAAGTGCCATCTATTTGGAATCATCTGTTTTCAAGGGTAGTGCCGATTATGTTGTTGTTGTTACAGCTCCAGAACAATTAAGGGTAAAGAGGGTAGCACAGAGGGATGGTATCCCTCAAAATGAGGTAATGGAGCGGATATCTAAACAGATGGCAGAGTCCGATCGTCTTTCAAGGGCAGATTTTATTATCTTTGCCGACGGAAAAAATGCGGTTATGCCCCAGGTTTATCGTGTTTTAAAAAAACTTGAATATTTTGATCAATCTAATATGTAATGGGTTACGGTAAATGGATTAGCGGAGCTATTGGTTGGGCCGTTGCCGGTCCCTTGGGAGCAGTATTGGGATATGCAGTAGGGTCCATTTTTGAAAAAGGTGCCGGTATCTCAAGTAATGGAGCAAAAAAATCATACAGTCAAACAGAGGAGCGGAATAGTTTTCTGGTAAGTCTTTTGGTTCTTTCATCTGCTGTCATGAAAGCAGATGGAAAAATTTTAAAGTCAGAATTATCCTATGTAAAAGGTTTTCTGGTGCAAAACTTCGGCCCCGACGCGGGAAAGGAGGCCTTGCTTTATTTAAGGGATCTTTTGAATAAGGATGTCGAGGTTTCTCAAGTCTGTACTCAAGTGAGGAGTTACATGGCCTATGAAGCCAGGGTACAGCTGCTCCATTACCTTACAGGTATTGCAAGGGTTGACGGTGCTTTTACGGTCTCTGAACTGAGTGTTTTAAAGCAAATTGCATTTGCATTGGGTATTTCCTCTAACGAAACTGAATCTTTGTTTGCTATGTTTGATAACGGTTTGGATGCAGCATACAAGGTATTGGAGATTACCAGGGAAGCTACCGATGACCAAGTCAAAAAAGCATACCGTAAATTGGCAGTGAAACATCATCCTGACAAAGTTTCCCATTTAGGTCCGGATGTTCAGAAAGCTGCCGAAGAGAGGTTCAAGAAATTGTCCGAAGCATATGATGCTATAAGGAAAGAACGAAACATGAATTAATTTATAAACGAAATAAATCCTGTCATAGGATAAAAATCCAGAGAAGTATGAGTAAAACAAATTTGCAGAAAATTTTATCTATAGCCGGACAACCAGGATTGTTCAGGTTTGTTGCACAAGCAAAAGCTGGTGTTGTTGCAGAGTCAATAGTGAATGGTAAAAGGAATATGTTTGGAATGAATGCCAGGTTGACCTCATTGGCAGATATTTCAATTTACACAGAAGAGGAGGAGATGCCTCTTATAAAGGTTTTGGAAAAAATGAAAGAGCATCTGGGTCAGGATAATGCTCCAGAAGCAAAATCCAAACCAGAAATCCTAAAAAGCTTTTTTGACAATGTAATACCTAATTACGACCAAGATCGTTTTTATGTTTCACATATGAAAAAGGTTGTGGAGTGGTACAATTTGCTCAAGCAACATGAGTCTTTGGATTTTGAATATCCAGAGCAAGAATCAGCAGAAGAAGATTCAACTGCTAACCAGACTCAATCGGAATAATGGTTCGCAAAATACAACTTGTAACCCTGGGTTGTTCCAAGAACAGAGTTGACTCTGAGCACCTGTTGAAACAGGTTTTTGAAAATGGTATTGAGATTGTTACAGAGGGGTCTAATATTACAGAATCGAATTCTGATGCAATCATACTCAATACATGTGGCTTCATAAAGGATGCCAAAGAGGAGTCGATAGAAGCAATTCTAAACGCAGTGGAGTCAAAGAAAAACGGCATGACCAAAAAGGTTTTTGTTTTTGGTTGCTTGTCGCAAAGGTACAGGAGTGAACTTATCAAGGAGATTCCAGAGGTGGATGGTTTTTTTGGCGCCTTTGACTCCCACTCAGTCCTAAAGGCAATTGGTCATGACTGGAATGATAAATACAACAACAACAGGTATCTCACAACTCCTTCTCATTATGCCTATTTGAAAATATCGGAAGGTTGTGACAGGGTTTGCTCATATTGTTCAATACCTTTGATTAGAGGTCCACATATCTCCATCCCTGTGGAAGATTTGGTTGAAGAGGCAAATTTCCTGGCGCAGAATGGAGTCAAGGAGTTGATTGTAGTTGCACAAGACACTACATATTACGGACTGGACCTATACAAAGAGAGAAGGTTAGCTCAATTATTGGAAAAGCTATGTGATGTAAACGGAATTGAATGGGTCAGGCTGCTATATTCATATCCCTCTGCATTCCCTGAAAGTGTTCTTGATGTGATGGCAAACAATCCTAAAATGTGCAAATATCTGGATATTCCTTTGCAGCATGTCAATGACAAGGTTTTGGCAAACATGAGAAGATCGGTTGATGGAAATACTACCAGAAGGTTGGTTGAAAGTTTCAGGAAGAAGGTTCCAGGGATTGTCTTGAGGACAACAATGATTGTCGGGCACCCAGGGGAGAGTGCAAAGGCGTTTTCGGAACTCAAGGATTTTGTGTCGGAGGCCAGGTTTGAAAGGCTTGGTGCTTTTACTTATTCCCAGGAAGAGGGAACATGGGGTGCAATGAATCTTAAGGATGCCATTTCTGAAAAGGTTAAACAACAGAGATACCAAGAGCTGATGGAGTTGCAGTCATCAATTTCTTACCAATACAATGTGTCCAGGATTGGATCTGTTCAGAGGGTGCTGGTAGATAGTGCAGATAATGATGTATATGTTGCAAGAAGCATGGCAGAAAGCCCGGAAGTTGATGGTGAGGTTTTGATTGGCGCAGACTCTCTGCCACAAATTTATAAATCTAAAAATATTATTGGTACATTTGTAGATGTACAAATTCAAAATGCAGATGAATACGATTTATCGGCTATTTTTGTGTAGTTATTCGTATACTATAAAATAATGATCTTATGAAATTACTAGAAGGAAAAGTTGCTTTGATTACTGGTGCTGCCAGAGGTATAGGTAAAGCCATAGCTGTCAAATATGCCCAACAGGGGGCAAATATCGCGTTTACCGATCTTACGATAGATCAAAACGGAGAAAACACAAAGAAGGAGTTGGAACAATATGGGGTCAAGGTCTTGGCTTTGGCTTCCAATGCAGCTTCTTTTGAAGAAGCCCACAAGGTTGTGGAAGATGTTGTCAAGGAGTTTGGCAAACTTGATATTTTGGTTAACAATGCCGGAATTACAAAAGATGGGCTAATGATGAGGATGTCCGAACAACAGTGGGACATGGTTATCAATATTAACCTCAAAAGCGCCTTTAATTATGTTCATGCCGTGACTCCTGTAATGATGAGGCAAAAGTCCGGGGCCATTATCAATATGAGCTCGGTAGTTGGCGTGGGTGGTAATGCAGGGCAGGCAAATTATTCTGCTTCCAAAGCCGGAATGATTGGCCTTACCAAATCAATTGCACAGGAACTTGGTTCTCGTGGAGTTCGTTCAAATGCTGTTGCTCCTGGTTTCATAATTACGGAAATGACAGGACAGCTCCCAGAGGAGGTAAAGAAGCAGTGGGCGGCCCAGATTCCTTTAAGACGTGGCGGAACTCCGGAAGATGTTGCCGATGTTTGTCTTTTCCTTGCATCTGACTTGTCTTCTTATGTAACCGGACAGGTTATATCTGTTTGCGGGGGTATGAAAATGTAATATTAATATTTAAATCTCGTCATTATGAAGAGGTTCCTGTCGTTGTCCTGGATTGTGATATTATTGATGTCATGTTCGGAGGGTTCCTATAAAGAACCAGCATTGCTTTCCAAAGGGTTGAAAATTATGATTCAGACAGATTTTGAAGGAGTCACGGGAGTGGTGAATTTCGATGAGATTTACCCTGGACACGAACATTTTGACAGGAACTGCAGGATATTGACAAACGAGGTGAATGCTGCAATCGAAGGAGCGGTTGCAGCAGGTGCCTCGGA
>Ga0334883_1002993_pt1 | contig 19169 bp, 16 predicted proteins | sample GraSluR1_MG_6_FD_207230 | JGI IMG/M metagenome (GOLD analysis project Ga0334883, IMG submission 207230) | Sludge microbial communities from methane-producing bioreactor in Wageningen University, Netherlands - Granular Sludge_09_05-R1 | ecosystem: Engineered > Bioreactor > Anaerobic >...
AAATTCCTAATACCATACTAAAAACTATTAGTACAGGATTGAAAAGCATACTGGCTGTTATCTTAGGAAGAATCAAATAGTTAGCCGGATTAACTCCCATCACACGCAACGCATCTATCTGCTCTGTAACGCGCATTGTTCCAATTTCGGAAGCAATTCGTGAGCCCACTTTTCCAGCTAAAATTAAACTGATAATCGTAGGTGAAAACTCCAAAATCATCATCTGTCGGGTGGTGAAACCTACCATGGTTAGCGGAATAAGCGGAGAATCGATATTATAAGCGGTCTGTATGGCAACAATAGCACCTGTAAAAATGGATATAATGGCAACAATACCAATCGAATCGATTCCCAAACCTACTAATTCAATCATCAGCCGGCTCCTGAAAACCGGGCCTTTATCAGGTCGTTTGAAAATCTCGACTAACAAAATGAGGTATTCTCCCAGCATTTTCAGCATATGCGAAGTTTTTTGGGTTTGTTTTAAGGGTTAAAAGTACAATTTTTTAATGCAAACCGCAGTCCCATGTATTCTTTTGACAACAGTTTTTAAACTTAACAAGAATTCTATCTAAAAATGAATTGCTGTACTTTTGCTTCATGAAAAAATTAGCCATTTTTGTTTCGGGCAACGGAACCAATATGCAACGCATTGCAAATTATTTCAAGAATCATCCACAGATTGAAGTGAACCTTGTTGTGTGCAACAATCCAGCTGCGGGTGCCATTGCCAGAGCAGAATCGCTTGGTATTCCGTTGCTGATGATTGACAAAAAAAGTTTCAAAAATCCTGAATATCTTACTGATGAACTTTTTAAAAAACAAATCGACTGGATTATCCTTGCCGGATTTCTATGGTTGATTCCAAAAGCAATTATTCAGGCTTATCCAAATAGAATTATCAATATCCATCCTGCACTTTTGCCGGCTTATGGCGGAAAAGGAATGTATGGTGAAAAAGTTCATCAGGCTGTGATCAACAATGGAGAAAAACAATCCGGCATCACCATTCATTTTGTGAATGAACACTATGATGCTGGTGCAATAATTTTTCAACAACAGCTTGATTTACAAGCTAATGAAAAATCTGAAAGCCTGGCTCAACGCATCCACGAGCTGGAATACAAACATTATCCGGAAGTAATTGAAAAAGTTGTTTTGTCGTAAAAAAAAACACTGTCAGGCTTCGGAAGGTATAACAATCCAGCAAATGATATAGGCCAAAATACCGGCTCCTCCCAACAAAGTAAAAAGTACCCAAATCAGACGGACAATCGTAGGATCCATATTGAAATAGTTGGCCATTCCATAACAAACGCCGCCTAAGACTTTATTAGTAGTTGAGCGATACAGACGTCTTACATTATTCATAGTGTAGGGTTATTAGCAGGCACTAAAAATACAACATCTTTTTGTAATTTCGCAACAAAGCATTTTAATCTTGATACCCAGAAATACCGTAGCCAGCATACTTGAAGCCGCCCGCATCGAAGAAGTTGTGGGTGAGTTTGTAAGCCTCAAACGCCGTGGCAGCAACCTGATTGGGCTATGTCCTTTTCATCAGGAAAAAACACCTTCGTTTACGGTTTCGCCATCAAAGGGAATTTTTAAGTGTTTTGGTTGCGGAAAAGCAGGAGATTCGGCACGATTCGTTATGGAGCACGAACATTATTCGTATCCCGAAGCCCTGCGTTATCTGGCCAAAAAATACAATATCGAAATAGAAGAGCATGAGCCCACTGCCGAAGAATTGGTGGCACAAAATGCACGCGAAAGGATGTTTAATGTAAACACCTTTGCCCAACAATATTTCAGCCAGGCACTTTTTGAAACCGAGGAGGGACGCTCGATCGGATTAAGTTATTTTAAAGAAAGGGATTTTAGAGAAGCTACCATCAAAAAGTTTCAGCTGGGATATAATCCGGATGGCAGGGATATTTTTAGCAAACACGCCATCAAAAATGGTTATAGCATTGAGGCTCTGCTACAAACAGGCCTTAGCACAGGCAACGAGGAACGTTTTTACGATCGTTTTCAGGCGCGGGTGATCTTCCCGATTCACAACCTAACCGGAAAAGTGATTGGCTTTGGCGGGCGTATTATTCAATCTGACAAATCAAAGGCAAAATACCTTAATTCGCCCGAGTCGGAAATTTATAACAAAAGCAAAACACTTTACGGGATTTACTTTGCCAAAAACGCTATCAGTCGTCTGGATCAGTGTTTGCTGGTTGAAGGCTATACCGATGTGATCAGTATGCATCAGGCTGGTATTGAAAATGTTGTAGCCAGTTCGGGCACCTCACTTACTATAGATCAAATACGTCTGGTGCGTCGCTATACGCAAAACATCACCATGTTGTACGATGGCGACAAAGCCGGCATCAGTGCTTCGTTGCGTGGGACAGACATGATTTTGGAAGAAGGCATGAATGTGCGTGTGGTAGTGCTTCCCGAAGGGGAAGACCCTGATTCATTTGTGCGAAAAAATCGCACTACGGATGTGGAAACTTTTATTCAAAAGCAATCTAAAGATTTTATCAGTTTCAAAACCGACATGCTTTTGAAAGAAAGTGCCGACGACCCCATCAAAAAGGCTGGTTTAGTAAAGGAAATCGTGCATACCATTTCGCTTATTCCCGATCCTATTTATCGTACAGTTTACATCAAAGAGTGCAGCCGCATGCTGGATGTAGCCGAAAACACCCTGATGAATGAGCTGAATAAGCTCCTGCGGCAAAAGCTGAAAAAAGATCTTGGGAATGCCATTCCTGAGCCAACTCCTGAACAACAACCGCAACAAGAAGAAGCCAAAAGTCCTGAGGAAGATTTGCCTCCGGGATATCATCAGGAACGCGAACTGGTGAAATTATTACTGCACTATGCTGATGAGCAGATTACACAGGAAACGCAGGATGAAGAAGGCTTTCCGGTTCAATACAGCGAATCATTGGCAGCTTATGTGATCAATGATTTAAAAAACGATCAATTACGCTTTCAGGATGCCACCCATCAAAAAATATTGGACATTTTTGCGCATTCACTCAACGAGGGAAAAATACCCGAAACACACGTTTTTATTTCGAGTCCTGAGCCAGATATTGCGATGCTGTCCAGCGATTTATTAAGCTCACCTTATGAGCTTCACGACTGGAAACGGAAAAATATTTTTGTAAAAACAGAACTGGAAGTGTTACCTGCTATGCTGAACAATGCTTTGTTGATGTACAAAAAAAGAATCCTGGAATCGCGCAGAGATCAGCTTAATACACAAATAAAAGCCGAGGATGATCAGGATAAGCAACTGGTGATGATTCATCAAAAAATGAAGATTGAAAAAAAACTAATAATCATCAATGGCATTCTGGGATCGGTTATTACAAAATAGTATCAGCAGCTTAAACCTAAGCATAAAAAACCGGAAACCTATTCTTTTGATCGAATCGACTTCCGGTTCAGCCTTCATCAGCCATAGCTAACGAATTCTGGCAAGCTTGCGAGCGGTCTGTTCATTCGGGCTTTCGCCTCCTGTGTTGCCGCAATCGGATTTAGTTTTCTGTTTGTTGCCGTAACAACACCCTTACTCACTTTCCATTTTAGCGTTTTGACAATTTTGACTCACTTTTCAGTTTGTCTTGTCATCGCATCAGGCTTTTTTTGATGCTCCTCAACGACAAAACGTTCCTTTCGGTGTGTTTGCCTATTGATGCAGAAACATTTAGAAGAACGCTTTTGCAAGTGGTCTTCAAGCTTCTTCATCATTGCCTGGTTTTTGCTCACTTGCTGACACAAATGTAAGCAATCTGATACCGTTTGTCAATAAAATAACGGGCTTTCTTATTCACTATCAATCAACAAGACTTATTAACAATGGTTAACAACTCATGAATGACTTGTTAACGCTGCATTTTTCAACGTCTTTGCTTAAAAAAAAGTTTAAGCATACTACTACTTTCTTCTTCGAGCAAACCTTTTTGAACTTCTGTTTTTGGATGAAGCAAATTGCCAAAACGCAAAAATCCTCCTTTTGCATCACTGGCTGCCCACACTACTTTAGCGAACTGTGCGTGACAGAGTGCCCCCGCACACATTGGGCAAGGCTCGAGTGTGACGTAAAGTGTGCATTCGCTGAGGTATTTGGCTCCAAAATGATTGGCCGCAGCAGTAATGACAAGCATTTCGGCATGGGCCGTAACATCCTGCAATTGCTCTGTTTGGTTGTGTGCCCGGGCAATGATCGTATTGTTGCAAACCACCACAGCACCTATGGGAACTTCGCCTTCTGATTCGGCTTTTGCTGCTTCTTTTAAAGCTTGCTGCATGAAATAAGTATCTGAAAATATGGTGAGTTTTTCCATTTTACATTTTTTTAGTCTGGGAGATTGTGAAAATCAAAACTATAGCAGCAACAATAAAAGCCGGAATAAAAGATGATTTGGGTTCAAATTGTTGTGGCGCGATCACCCCCCAAACAAAAAATCCCGTATTCACCACAAAACCACTTAACACGCTCCATAATGCCGCCCCGTGATAGTGCTGTGCATCAGTACGCAGCAATGCCAAAACCGTTACCGGAACAAAAATCACAATCGTGCCAATGCCAACCACCATCAAATCCACGATATCAGGTAGCAAGAGTGCCATCACCAATGCAACTGTTCCAAAAACCAAAGTCATCACCCTGATTTGTTTTTGGACGCGTATCAAATCATCCATGCTTTTACGACGCCAACCACTAAAATCGCGCACAGCAGAAATAGCGATGATATTTAAAAAACTGTCTCCCGACGACATCAATGCAGCCAGCATACCTGTGATGGCAAAAGCCAGAAAAAATTGTGTACCATGCTGCGCAAGAAACAGATAAGTAGCATCATTGGCATTGATTTGATCGCCAAACGAAATACGAACACTCATGCCCACCAATGGAAAAATGAGATAAAAAGGCAACATTCCAATACCACTCCAAAAGCTGGCACGACGGGCGGTTTTGGCGTTTTTGGCCGAAAGTATGCGCTGCCAGATATCCATCCTTACCAAAACAGAAGGCGCCAGAAATAACAGTAAACCAATTAAAAATGTCCAGCCGTAAAAACTTCCGTTAAGCATATTGGCAGGTAGTTCGCTTAAGCGGTTAAAGTTTTCGGTATCCGTAAAAATTCCAGGTAGAAAGATAAAAAAGATCAAAATTAAGATCACCACAAATTGTATCATATCGGTGTAGATCACACCGGATAATCCTGAAATAGCGGTATAACCAATCACTATCACTGCCGATAGCACTGCTGCCGACTGATAGCCCCATCCCAAACCAAACTTCAGCAAACTGGCCATCCCAACAAACTGTGCTGACAGCAAAAAGAAGAAAATGAAAATGTTTACCCCGCTCACCAGCACTGAAAAGCTACGATCAAATCCGGAAAAAGATTGCTGATTTCCAAATTTTTGACTGAATCGACTAATTAAAAACTGTGGAAAGGAATAAATCTTTTCTTGCGCTCCCCAATCTCTGATCTTTCCGGCATAGCGCATCATCAGCATGAAACCCAGCACATAAGCCAGCCCAATTCCAACAGCTGCAAAACCAGAACTATAACCCATAGCAATCAGGCCAATAGAAGTTCCACCACCAACAAAAGTGGCCAAAATTGTAAAAACCAAAGGCAGCAGGCGGGTGCTGCGGTTGTTAACCAGATAAGTTTCGGGATTGCTGCTTTTCAGATGACGGAAAGCCAATAGTAAAACCACGATCAGGTAAACCGCCATCCAAAAAAGCAACCAATTCATGCTGATGCTATTCTTTAATTATTATCTGGGTAAACTGCTGATTGCCATTATTCAAGCGTAAAACATACTGACCTGATGGTAAATGTTTTAAATCAAGCTGTAAACTATTTTCAGTTTGCAAAAACAGCTTTTTACTCATAACCATTTTTCCCTGCATATCAAGGATTTGCAAATCAAAGTCACATTTGAGATGGGTTTTAAAACCTGCAAAATCTGTCACAGGATTGGGGTAAACTTTTAAGAAAGCCGTTTCGGATTGATTCTCGCTTTCGAAAGTATAAATATCTTTTTCCCAAGCCGTTGTAAACAAGCCCCTGCCATGCGTTGCAGCAATTACCGTATTATCACTCAGGCGCATACGCAACATATCTATTCTCACATTTCCCATGCCTTCTGTGGCTGGTTCCCAAAGCGGCTCTGCTTCAAAAAGCATATTGGTAGTCCAGATGCCTGTTTCGGTTGCCAGCATGGCCTGTTCTGAATTTTCGGGATGCAGAATCGCCCAGCGAACTGGCATATCCGGAAGATTTCCTTCGCGCTCCAGCCAGTTTTCGCCCCCGTCAAAAGTGAGCCAAATACTCGAAACGCCATAATTGGAAAAACTTACAAGCAGGGTGTCCTCTGATCCTCCAATGGCAACAGCCGAAACGCTCGCCAAAGGAAAATCGAGGCTTCCAATTTCGGTAGTTGTAGGAATGGCATGGGCATTTTTAACTTTATAAAGCCTTCCTGATCCCGTACCAGCAAAAATAGTACTGTTTCCAAGTGTGGAATGTTGCGACCAGGCAATATGTGAGAACGGAATCGTATTAAAAGTGCCGAGGTCAACGAAACCTCCGGATACCTCACTGCCAATGTTCGTTACACGATAAATCCTTCCAGCATAATTGCCCAAAAAATCTACTGCATTGGCATATAGAATATTATTGATGTAATCATAATCAGCCGGCGAAACAAAAGTTCCGGAGCCACCATCTATGTAATCATATTGATTGTTGTTCTTGTAAAAATAATACCTGTTGTAATACACAGAAGTCATATACAGGTTTGCTTCATTCTGATCCCAAAAACAAGCCGCACCATCACCTCCGCTCAACATATCATTGATATCAAGTGTATTGCCTGTATATTTTAAACTTCCATTATCCTGCAAACCACCTAACATCTGCACGCTTCCAGCTGTTGGATTGATAGCGCCACTATAGAACTGAAGCGTGTTGAAGTTTTGGTTGCGCTCTGTAAAAGTTGGGATACTCAAATGGGCATTTTCAGAAAGAAAAACACCGCCATCACAACCAAAAATAGCTGTTGCAGGATCATCAGGCCTGAAAGCTATCTGATGCTGATCGGCATGAACATACTCATCACCACCGCCATAATACATCAGTATCCAATCAGAGATATGATTCCAGCTTTGGCCGCCGTTTGAGCTTTTCCAAAGATCCAGCCCACCGGAAAATAACGCATTAGGATCATCGGGCTGCACCTTTAGGATAAAGGCATGCCAGGCCAGTGTGCTCCAGTCATTTGCGGGTTTGTTCATTGTTGACCAGGTTTCACCTCCATCGGTTGATTTGGCCATATAACGACCACGATAATGATAAAATCCATTGGAGCTTTCTATATAGCCGGCAGCAAATTGCGCATAGACAATATCCGGATTACTGGGTGCGCTTGCCACAATGGTACGGGCAGGAATATTGTAGTAGCTTTCGCTATCTATCAGGGTATTATAATCCTCAAAAGCCGTCCAACTGCCTGAAGTTCCTTCATCCGACCACAAAATCGTTGCTCCGCCCTTGAGTTGCAAGTTTTCGGTTGTTCCCACAAAAATTCGTCCATTCGAAGCTATTTCTATCATGGCCGGTGCATAAGGTTCATCCGTTTCAGGAATTAAAGGCAATACCTGTTGCCAGCTTTCGCCTCCATCTGTTGAGCGATACAAACCGTCTGATGGCTCACTTTGATGATCGGCACCCTGATAATTTCCTGAAACCACAGCGGTATAAATTACACCAACGCCATCTTCGTCGCGCACTTTAACGTCAGTTACATAGGCAAAATCAGCAGTTGAAGGAATTATTTCCCAGGTATCTCCTCCGTCTTCTGATTTAAAAACTCCCATTCCTAGGCCGCTGGATTCGCGGTAAATGATACGCGCAGTTTGTGCCTCACCTGTTCCGGCATACATCACCATTGGATCTGTAGGATCGTATGCAAGACTGCTGATGGCAAGATTAGGATAAAAATCGCCAATAGGTTCCCAGTCTTCACTCAAATCGAGTATATCATTGTTTACCCAAAGTCCTCCTGTTACACCGCAGGCAAAAACTTTCTTTCCCTGGCTGTCGTTGGGATCGAAGAGTAAGGCACGCGTGCGGCCACCCATATCAGCACGGGTTCCTTCCCACATCAATTCACGGCTGCGAGTGGTTTGAGCTTCGAGTATTTGCGCCTGCTCGTAAGCAGCATATTGCCGCTTAACGTGTACAACACCCAAAGCCGGATCAAGGGTTTGAAAATAGTTCTGCAATGCAGCAACGTCAGGCCTATCTACCTTAGCAATAGTATCCAGTTCGCGCGATTGCGTTGGAATCTGTTTCATTACTTCATGTAAATGCTCTTCGTAAGCTGCCCTTTTCGATTCCTTTTTATAATCCTGGAATACAGAATTTAACAACCCAATTGAAAGCATAATCAACAGGATAAAACTGCTGATCCGGAAGGCTTTTTTCATTTTTAAGCGGTTTTATTATGGTGTCTATTTGTCTTCAAACCAATATTTTCGTGAGTAAACTAATCCATTAACAAGCAAAATCGCAATCACAAAAGTAAACAATCACTCAAACAAGGCATTTATCTGATCGTTTTCTTTTCTGGTCAAAAAAATACTTATTCATTGGATAAAACTGATCAATTCTTTTGAAATGTGACCTTAAAATAAACAACATTGCTGATATTGTACCAAAGGTCAGGCATTAATTCCAGCGTTTTAAGGCCTTACCGACAAGATGGTTATAAGGAATTTGATGGTAAGGGGTTGATAGTTAATGTTTAATAGGACTTAGTCTTTAATCTTATTCTCCGAAAATCAATATAAAAAGCCAAAAAGCCATAGCGGAATTTCACAACCAAACCCTGCTTCCAGGCCGTCTTTTGCAAGAAAAGCATGCTCAATTCCTTGAATTTGTTTGCCATCCTTGTTTTTTCCTCCTACTTCGAAGGTATATTTCCGATCTATCAAAAAATCACCTTTTTCAGTATAAAAAACCTCGTGCTTTGCTGACAATTGATTCAAGAAAAAAGTTTCACGAATTGTTCCAACATCAGCATCAGATTCAGAAAGGCTATACATTAAATTCGGATGATGTAAATATATTTTTTCTGGTTTTGTCAAACTACTCATGCCCTTTTTCTCCGAAAAAAGCAGAGCAATTATTTGAGCCTCATCCAATATATGCAAATATTGTTTTAAGGTATTCCGACTTGTCGCAATTCTTTCACTAATTTTCTGAATATTTGGTTTGAAGGGTACATTTTCTGCAATTATATAAAGTAACTGCTTGATATGAAATATTTTACTATGGCTGATTTCAGTATTGTAAGGTAAGTCTATCTCAAGTGTAAGCGAAATAATTTCTCTTAGCTTTTGATGATAGGTGTCCTGATTTTCAAGAAAAAACGGATAATAACCATATCTCAAATAACTTTCGAAAAAAGCCAATGGTTTTACAGTTTTCCAAATATCTTTTACAATTTCCTGATGATGTTCGAGTATGTCGGTGAGCTTAAGCACAGGAAATGATTGATTTGTCTTAAGGTTGAGGTACTCCCTAAATGAAAAACCTTCCAAATTAAATACCACAGCTCGTCGCGATAAATCAGCATAAGCTTCCCTGATTTTTAGGATGCTGGAACCAGTAAAAATAATTTTTAACTGCTTATGCCGGTCATAAGCATTCTTAATCTCCTGACTCCAATTTGGATATTTATGAACCTCATCCAGCAATACATATTCTCCCCCAAGGGCTACAAAATCATCAATAAAATCAATCAAACGATTTTCGGAGAAAAAAATATCATCCAAAGTCACATAAACAGCTTTGTGATGTGCCAATTTAGTCTTTATAAATTGTAATAATAAGGTCGTTTTACCAACACCACGGGCTCCTTTGATTCCGATTAGCCTGTCAGATGTCTCCAAAAGTGCTATTTTGTTCCTGATAAATTCCGTTGATACCTCCGAAACCAATTTATCAGAAAAATACATTAGCTTGTTTATCATTACTTTAAATATTGATCAGACAAAATTAAGCAATTAATCGATCAATGCATTAACCATTTTACTGATTTTTTGGTTAATTCATTAACCATTTTTGCATTAAAACGATCAGTTCATTGATCAAATTTACACAAATTATCGCATTAATGGATCAATCTGCTGGCTTGGGTATGCGAACCGGAAGTAATTTTCAACAACCAGGGTCTGTTGTTTTTGGGGTGATTATTTACGAAATCCTCAAGCGAAAAGCGATGTATTCCGGCAGATAAGTTTTTATTGGTTTGCTGCCAAACCAATCGACCATTTAAATCAAAAATGCTGAGTTGCACCGTTCCGGGAAGTGGCAGCTCTATTTCACAAACACTGTTGAAATCAAGCGGGTTAGGAAAAATATTCAAGGTGCTCATTTCTTGATTTTGTTGCGACAAACCCGTCCATAAAAATTCCATCACACCCATATCTATCCGACCATATTGGATGCGGCCAACACCCAAAATATCCGTTGGTGGAATCAACAAGCCAGTTGTATCAGGTGTTCCGGCATTGATACATGGACTATCATTAAACAGCCAAAATTGCTCAAAAAGCAAGGGATCAGCATCCAAATTGTTTTCGTAAACACCAATAAAAGAGCTTCCGCCAAACCAATCGAGCCCTCCCTGAATATCGCAATAATGAAACTCAGGCTCAGAATACACATCCCAAATCCACACCTGCGAACCCAGCGTGTCGCCGGCTGTGTTGTTCCACAAAATGCTGTTAGCTAAAACAGGATTAGCATATTCGTTGCAATAATAACCACCGCCCATAGCCGAGCTATTGTTGATAATCGTTAGATTTGTCATCCGTGGAGAAGCCTCCAAACAAGCTATTCCGCCTCCAAAAAACAAGGAACTATTTTCATGAATAAGCAGATTAGCAACCTGCCTTTCGGGTGTTGCGCGAATAAATCCGATAGCACCACCCAAAGCACTATGATTTTGATAAAACTCGCAATTGACCAATTTCGGATCAGAAAATTCAAAAGACAATGCGCCGCCCACTCCCGTAGAAGCATTCCCTTCGAAATAAGAACCCGAAACTTCAGGAAGTGATGCCCTGAAAGCCACAGCACCACCATAGCCGTAATCCATGCCATCGTTGCCGGCAAAGCTATTCAGGAACTCGCATTTTCTGATCAAAATATCTGCCTTGTTGGCATAAACAGCACCGCCGCGATAAAATGCATAATGATGATCAAATAAACACTGTTCTATCCTAATTTTACTGAAATTATCAATCCTGAAAGCGCCACCATAGCCATTGGCCGAATCGCCGGCTGCCTTACCATAATAAAACCTGCAAAACTCAAAAACGGAAGAATCGCTTTCGGGTAAAGTTTGTTCAAACCGGAAGCCATTCCAACCCCCTGATGTGCTGTGATAATCCGCAAATCCGCTGGTATCCGCAATTGTAAAGCTTACAGGCTGGTTATAGCTGGAGCGTGCGTCCACACTGCCCAGCACATGGATGCTAAAATAATCTTCGAAAAGCACGGTTGTATTTGGCGCAATAACAAGCTGTTCGCCTGCCGGAACAATGATGTCGCAACTCACAAAAACAGTATCATAATTCCATAATCCGCTTTGGCTTCCGCAAGCATTGTAATTATTTTGTGCCAAGGTAAAATAAGCTGAAAGCAGCAGTAATCCCAACAAAATCTTACGCATGAACTTAGGTTTTGGTTTGTGAGGTAAAGGTAAAAATTTTACTGTCTGAGAAAAAAGTTAGCCAATAAAATAATCTCCATTAACAATCGTTTGCATAAAAAACATTGCCATATTACAAGACTTTACGCAACCTATTTTTGTTGAACCAAAATCTAACCAAAATGAAGCATGCAATCATGATTTTGCTGGCAATGTTATTTTTATTTTCCTGCAAAAAAGACGAGAATCAACCAGAACCTCAACCTACTCCCGAATAGCCCGCCTTCAATTTAGCCCTTGAGGTTGGTAATTATTGGGTTTACAATCATTACCGGATTGACTCGGGCCACATTGAAGTTCCTATGAACAGAATGGATTGTACCTGGGTTGATCGCGATACCTCTATTAACAATTTCAATTATGTAATTTTAGAAAACGAAGGTCATCTGCTCAATCCGGGCAAAAATAAAATTGTTCGTGATTCAGCAGGTTACCTTGTAAATAATTCCGGGGAGATATTTTTCTCCAGCACAAATTTTGCCGATACCCTATACCGCTTTGTAACTTATTATCCCGATGAAACTATCCTTTATGTGCTGACAGCCAAAATGGAAAACCCTGATCAGCCTGTTGAAGTGGAAGCCAGACGCTTTGAAGTATTAAACTTTAAGTCAACCATTTCATTTACGCAAGATATGGGTGGTGGCACAACGCAATACCTCAATGCCTTTTATGCTGACAGCGTAGGTTTGGTGTTGGATACTTATAAAATGGTTTCCACAACTTCTTATTACGAACGCAGGCTGGTTCGGTTTTACGTTTCGGAATAAAAAAATATTGTAATAATCTGTTTGTGTTTTGTTTGTCAAAACAATATGAATTAAATGCCTGGTAATTTCCTTTCACCAGGCATTTTTTAGTAAACTAAACCGGTGTTATTTCATCGAATTCTTGATTATGGCTTCATTTTCTTTAAAAGCCTCTGCCATCACTTCATCAATAATTCCGCCCATCATGCCGGCCATCAGTCTGGAGTTCATGCGCGAAAAATAAACCTTGCCGTCAGCGCGCTCGTAAATCGCTACGCGACAGGGCATCATACTGCTCACAATTCTTTCCTTATCTTCTTTGAGGATTTTGGCAGCATGATCAGGATGGCAAAGCTCAAATACTTTCACGGCGCGCACATCATGACCAAATTTGTCCATGGTAGCCTGTAAATCGTGTACGGCAGGAATTTTCCAGTTTGCTTCTGCTACTGATTTCTCAAAACGTTCTACTGTTGTGTTAAAGTCATACGGACTTTCACTTTCGATCAACATCATTTTAGGTGCCATGCTATAAACAATCAGCAGTGCCAGCACTACACCGAAAACCAATCCGGCAATTCCAATTCCAATTTGTTTCATTTTAGTTTAGTTTGAGTTAATACGTTTACAAAAATACATCATTTTTCACATGCAAATATCTAAATATATTAAATAAGTCATTGATTACGTGGTTTTTATTTAGTAATATTACTTATTGTTTGAGATTGATAGTTTAGTAAAATCTTCGAAATCATTCAAACAAAAAAGTCTTAGTTTTGCCTGGATAAAAAACCATTTTTGTTTGAAAAAGTTTATTGTTTTTTTACTTTTTTGTTTGCTAACGGCTTCCTGTTCTAGTCTTCGCAGCCCGCACAGGCCAGTGCAAAAGCCAACCAAAAAAAGCCGTTGCAACGAATGTCCTTCCTGGTCGTTTGTTGTGCCGGCAACCCACAAATTTGACTTTTATGAAGCCTGAAGAAAAAGCCATCCTAAAGCGTTTCTTACCGGCTAACTCGCTTGATATGGTGTGCGACAGCATCAAAAGAGAAAACATCAACCTGCGAATTACGGCCAGCCGTTCGACCCGTTTGGGCGATTTCAGGCCACCCAAACAAAGTGGTGATTCTTTTCGCATTTCACTCAATCACGATTTAAACCAATTTCAGTTTTTGATCACTTTTGTACACGAACTTGCTCATCTTAAAGTGTTTAAGCAATATAAAAACAAAGTAAAAGCACATGGTACTGAATGGAAATATTGGTTTCAACTTTTAATGAAGCCTTATCTGGAAGCGGAAGTTTTTCCTTCGGACGTAGAGGATGAACTTGTGCGCTATTTGGCTAATCCCAAAGCTTCCAGCGGATCTGATTTGAGTTTGACTCGCTGTTTACAACAATACGACACAAAGCAAAGAACCAAACCCACCGTTGAGGAAATAGCTGTTGGAACAATTTTTAAAATTCCCAACGGACGCACATTTAGGAAAGGTGAACGACTTCGAAAACGCTATAAATGCCAGTGTCTGCATTCGAATCGCTGGTATCTTTTTAACCCTATGGCAGAGGTATTTGTTGTTAATCAATAGTTTATTATTCACAAAAACTCTTATGCCGGAATTGTAAAAAATCCATACATTTGCCTAACACTCAAACGAAGCCACATGCCTATACTTGGTACCATTATCAAAAAAGCCTATGAGCTTAGAAATTTACCAGTAGAAAAGAGAAAACAAAATCTCCAACCCATTCAGGCTCAAAACGATGTTTTAAAAAAACTCTTGCGTAAAGCACAATTCACTGCCTTTGGCGAATATTACGATTTCGACAGCATACTCGAAAAGAAAGACTTTACAGAAGCATTCAGAAAAAACGTTCCTGTTTTTGACTACAACAGCATGTACAAACAGTGGTGGTATCGCGCGTTGAACGGCGAACCTTATGTGAGCTGGCCCGGAAAAGTTAAATATTTTGCACTTAGCAGCGGCACCTCAGAAGCATCAAGTAAACATATTCCTGTTACTGCTGATATGCTGAACGCCATCAAACGGGCTAGTGTCAGACAATTGGTTTCCACTTCTAAATATAATTTTCCGGTTCATTTCTACGAAAAAGGAATGTTGATGATTGGTGGAAGCACACACCTGCAATACAACGGAACTTACTATGCAGGCGACCTTTCGGGAATAACTGCCGGAAGCCTGCCCTTCTGGTTTCAACATTTTTACAAACCAGGCAAACGGATTTCAAAAACCGCAGACTGGGCTACCAAGCTCAACGAAATGGTTCGCAAAGCTCCCAGCTGGGATATAGGCGTTATTGTTGGCGTTCCGGCATGGGTACAAATTTTGCTCGAACGAATCATCAAGGAATATAATCTGAAAACCATCCACGATATCTGGCCAAACCTTACCGTATATGTTCATAGCGGTGTTTCGTTTGCTCCTTATGTAAAAAGTTTCGAAAAGCTTTTTGACAAACCCATGATATATTCCGAAAGTTATCTGGCCTCCGAAGGTTATATTGCTTACCAAAACAGTCTCGACCGAAGGACAATGGAATTAATTGTTGATAATGGAATCTACTACGAATTTATTCCTTTTAATGATGATAATTTTGATGAGGAAGGTAATCTGAAGGAAAACCCGACAACACTAAAACTTGAAGAAGCACAAAATAATGTTGAATATGCCTTGCTGCTTTCGACCAATGCAGGAGCATGGCGCTATCTGATTGGTGATACAATAAAATTTACAGCTGTTTCTCATTGTGAAATTATTATAACCGGCCGTACAAAACATTATTTAAACATTTGCGGTGAACATCTTTCGCAGGAAAATATGAATCGTGCCATTGAGCTTTTGCAGGAAGAATTCAATATAGAGATTTGTGAATTTACAGTAGCCGGCATACGTCATGATTCGCTTTTTGCCCATCACTGGTATTTAGGTATCGACAGCTATATTGACCCGCAGGTGGCTATTCAGAAGATCGACGAATACCTCAAACAGCTCAACGATGACTATATGGTTGAGCGCACCGAAGCCATTAAAGAACTTTTTATTGATATTTTGCCCACACAGGTATTTTACGATTATATGAAAAAACTGGGAAAAGAAGGAAGTGCCAATAAATTTCCGCGTGTGTTAAAGGGCCAACGGTTCGATGACTGGCAAAACTATCTTAATAGTTTACCTTAAATCTGTTTTTTTGGAGATACTATGAGTGCATTATTTTTTGAAGGCATTTTGTTAGGACTCACACTTGTTACCTTTTTTGGTTTTGGACCGGCGTTTTTTGCTCTGGTACAAACCAGCATTCACAGGGGTTTCGTTCCGGCGGCTCTGCTTGCAATTGGGATTTTTATGAACGACGTGGTCATGGTAGTATTGTGCCTGATGGGTGCCGTGCAAATCGTAACAGCTCCAAGCAATTACATTTGGTTTGGTATCAGTAGTGGGGTTATATTGATAATTTTTGGATTAGTAACCTATAACCGAAAAGTGTCAACGCCTTCCGAAAGTGCAGATGATGATATGGAGCTTCCGGTGCAAATGAAAGGTCCACGCTGGTTTACCTATATCGCCAAAGGTTTTTTTATGAATATCGTAAATCCCTTTGTCTGGATTTTCTGGGTAGGTGTTGTGGTAGGTATCTCGGCGCGGATGGGAGGCGACGAAACCAGGCTCACAACTTTTTTTAGCGGTACCTTAATCACCGTTTTACTTGGCGATCTGCTAAAAGCCTATGGTGCCTATTCCATTAAACGGTTTTTTACTACCAGGATGATTGGCATGCTCAATAAAATTGCTGGTATTGGTTTGATTATTTTTGCACTTTTCTTAATAGGAAGAGTTATCTTTGGATATTCATTTTAACCAAAAAGACAATTACTTATGAAAACACAAATCACTCGCAACTGGTTGTCGTTTGCACTGAATGGCCTGGTAGCCATACTCTATGGTATTCTGGCACTCACTCTGCCCGAAGGAACGCTTATTGTAGTTGCCCGATACACCGGGATAGTAATTCTGCTTACTGGAATTGTTTTTGGGTTAATTAGCTACAACCGTCATAAAAATGGTTTAAAATATGGCATCATGCTTTTGCAAACCATAATACTTACACTACTGGGTATTTTTATCTTGATCTATACCAAAGAAACACTCAATTTTTTTATAACTTTGATCGGAATCTGGGCATTGATCACGGGTATCATACAATTGATTGCTCTGGTAAACATTAGTGGAAATCTAGGAAATAAAAACTTCTTCCTGATCAATGCCATTATCAGTCTGTTATTTGGACTTCTACTGATAATCAATCCATTTACCATGGCCAAAACAGTCATTATTATCAGTGGATTACTTGCCTTGTTTTTTGGTTTTGTAATGATATGGTTTGCTTTTAGCCTGCGCGAACTGGAAAAAACGATCCCTTACGAGGAGGTTTAACAAACGGCGGTATCAGCTAATCTTCTTCAAATTTAATATCCTTGATATTCAGTTGCAGGCTGATATTGTTTTTCCATTCATTTTCTTCGAGATGATATACAATACTAAATGGCTCGCCACTGCGAATGCGTTCGTAATGATGCGCCTGCTGAAAGGCAATGCCCGACACTGCAGCACTGCGGCTTGTTTTTTGCATCAAGCTGAGCTTAAGGTGTTTCTGACCAACAATTTTTGAACGTCCGGTATCAATTACCTGCTCCGAAAGAAACACCGGTGACATATTTCCAGGTCCAAAAGGAGAGAATTGTTTCAGGATACGCATAAATTTTGAGTTGATATCTGAAAATAAAATAGGCAGATCGATCTCTATTTCAGGAATCAAAAGCTCATCATCAATATATTCACTAACGTACTGATTAAACTTTTTTCTAAATTTTTCAAGATTTTCTGGCTTTAGCGAAAGACCTGCAGCATACATATGTCCGCCAAAATGTTCAAGCAAATCCGAACAATGATCAATGGCATCATATACATCAAAATTTTTGACTGAGCGCGCCGAACCCGTGATGAAATTATTGGAGCGTGTTAGGATAATGGTTGGCCGGTAATAATTATCCGTGAGCCTGGAAGCCACAATTCCTATTACACCCTTGTGCCAGTTTTCGTTGAATAAAACCGTGCTCTTGGCTACCTTTAATACTTGATCGCCTTCAATCATTGCCAGTGCCTCTTCGGTGATCTGATTATCCAGGTTACGCCTTTCGGTGTTCATATCATTGATGGCTTCGGCAAGTTTTTCGGCATGGCTGGTTTTGTCGGCCAGCAAAAGCCTCACCGAGTCGCTGGCTTTTTCGATGCGACCGGCCGCATTAATACGCGGCCCGATTAAAAATACCAAATCACTAATAGTAAGGACCTTATTCAAAACATTTCCGTCCTTATCCGTACCATCCGCACGACGCTCAACCTTGGCATATTTAAGTACCGATTCGAAACCGGGCCTGGGATTGGTATTCAACTGCCGCAAGCCATAATAAGCCAACACCCTGTTTTCGCCTGTTATAGGCACTATGTCAGCAGCAATACTAACTGCCACCAGATCAAGGTGGCATACGAGTTCTTCAAAAGGATCCTTTAGTTTCTCTGCCAAGGCCGAAATCAGCTTAAAACCAACTCCGGCACCCGAAAGTTCTTTAAAAGGATAATTACAATCTGGTCTTTTAGAGTCGAGCACTGCTACTGCCGGAGGTAAGTTATCGCCCGGCCGGTGATGGTCACATATAATAAAATCAACATGGCGCTCATTGGCATACGCAATTTTCTCCACCGCTTTGATACCACAATCCAGGGCAATCACAAGGTTTATATTATGATCTGCAGCATGGTCTATCCCTTTATAAGAAATCCCATATCCCTCATCATATCGGTCGGGAATATAAAACTCAATACGTTTTTTAAAATATTTCTTGAGGTAGGAATAAACGAGTGCTACAGCTGTAGTGCCATCCACATCATAATCGCCATATATGAGTATTTTTTCATTTCGTGCAATGGCTTTCAAAATGCGTTCAACGGCTCTGTCCATATCCTTCATCAGGAAAGGATCGTGTAGATGCTCAAGTGAAGGTCTGAAAAAATATTTTGCTTCCTCAAAAGTTCGAATATCACGCTGTGCCAATAAGCCGGCCAAAGGCTTACCTATCGACAAAACTTCTGCCAGATGGTTAACCACTTGCACATCACCTTGTTGCTTATATACCCATCTGTTTTCCATTCAGGCTGTTTTTTAACTGGTAAAATTAACAATAAAATACGAGCTCTCAAGCCTGAAATCAAAAAACCGTTTCTATTGATTTAAGTATATGATATTCAAAGACATATATTATTCCTAGAAGCTCGATCTCATGGCTTCAACCGGATCAAGACGAGAGGCCGACCAGGCAGGAATAAATCCGGATAATAATCCAATAAAGGCAGAAACAAATATTCCCAATAAGATATTTTGTATTGATAAAATCATAGTAAAACTTGTTGTAGAGGTAATTATCAAAGCAATGACCAACACAATTAACAAACCGACTATTCCGCCTAAAACGGATAAAAAAACCGCTTCAAATAAAAATTGTAACAAAACAAAATAGTTCTTGGCTCC
>Ga0334883_1002998_pt1 | contig 19120 bp, 23 predicted proteins | sample GraSluR1_MG_6_FD_207230 | JGI IMG/M metagenome (GOLD analysis project Ga0334883, IMG submission 207230) | Sludge microbial communities from methane-producing bioreactor in Wageningen University, Netherlands - Granular Sludge_09_05-R1 | ecosystem: Engineered > Bioreactor > Anaerobic >...
AAGAATTAAAATCAAAACCTTCCGGGTAGTCAGATTTTTTTTCAAAAAAAATTCTATTCATATCATATTTAATTCCCCGAATCTCTCTCTTGGATGCCAAATAATTTGCATTAATCAAAAAAACTTTTCCTGAATAAAGAGGATTTTTCTTAAAAAACTTTATTAAAGCATCATGTGCATATTCACCAGCAGGCTCATCCCCATGCACTCTAGCTAAAATTGCAACAGAAAGTCCTTTTTTCTTTCCTTCAATAATTTTTACATTTTTAATCATAATATCCTCTTGATTTTATGAATTTTATGAGATAAATAAACAATCGTTTTAAAGAAAATATGCACCCTAGAACATCAAATATTATACCAGATTTTGCATGTGAATTAAAGCCTCAAGGCTATTTTCAAGATGATATCGTGAGATTTAAAGATTTAAGCAATAACGAAGAATATTCAATTATCTTTGATAGTAACGGAGAATTTGAAAGATTAAATACGGAAGTTTTTGATTTGGTTTTAGAAAATAGAACCTTTCTATCTCAACATACAGATTTTTTGGATAATACTATAAAGAGGCCAAAAAATGGAGGGATAGTACATTTTTGCAATGTTCTTGAGGTAAATATTACAGGAAAAGGTGGGGGAATAAATCCGGGAATAAAGGGAATTTCTTCATATTTATTTAGACAAGGTCCAATGCTCTCTTCAAAAGATGGTCTTATTATCAGTAAAGAAGCTGTTTTAAAGGCAAGGGAAAACCTAAGATATTTAAATGAAAAAGGCATAGATGTGATAAAAGAAGAAAATGTTTTTGGAATAGAAATAGATGAAAATTCAACAATAATTAGAGATAAAGGAATTGAAGAATTACAAGGAATTATGGAAGAAAGACACGAAACCTATAAGTTTTTACCATTTATTCATACAGAAAAAATGGCAAAAACTGCAGAAAAAATTGGATTTGACTATACGGCAGACATAACAGCCACCAGCTTATTAACCGATAAATTTTATGTTTTAAAAACATTACCAAATTTTTCTGTTAAAACAATTTTTGGAAAAGAGTTAAATAGTGTAAATGATTTAGAGTTGGCACGAATGAATCCCGTTATTAGTGCTCAAGAATTCGTTGTTTTAAAGTTGCGAGATGGTGCTTCTGGACTCGGAGTTCGTTTTGTAAAAAACAATTATTCAGAAGTGTTAAAAAACCTAGTAGAATTAGGAGAGCCAGATGAAAGGGGAGTTTTAAAATACACCGTAAGAATAGAAGAATGTTTGAAAACTTTATCATCTCCAAGCGCAGGCTTATACATTTCAGAAAATGAAATAGTATTTTTAGGTTTTTCAGACCAGTTTTTTGAACAAGCAGAAGATAGCTCAAAACCTCCCAAAGAACACATGGGCAATATAGGTCCTTCTAGTTATGAAAATTTGATTAAAACAACATCTGTAAAAGTCGGAGAATTTGCCAGAAAATTAAACTATACTGGCTTTCTGGGAGTAGATTATGTTTTAATTGAAAACCATGATAAATCTGTAGAACTTCGAGTTGCAGAAATTAATCCACGACTAGGGGGTCCATCAACAGCTTATCGAATCGCTTATGATCATCCTCTTGCTATATCCAAAAATCAATCATTTACAGGTTTAGGTTTTTCTGGAGGAAACTTAGATATCTCAATAGATCACCAAAAAAAAAGTATCTATCATTTGGACAAAGATTTAAATAAAATTTTAACGAGTGTTTCAAGTGACATCTTCGCTGTTATTACGAATATGCTTCCTATTGAATATGGCAGAATACAGATTGCAGTTTTTGGAAAAAACCCAGAGAATATAAGAAAAGCTTATAGAAAAGCACAGAATTATTTCTGTCCAAACCATAAATCTAATATATAAAAAATGAGAATTAACGAGATAATAATCAAAACAGAAGGTATCAAATTTAGTTTAGAAAACGAAAACCAAAAAGAAATCGCCAGAGCAACTCTTTATATTTTATCCAACGATTTACATAAAGAACCATTCGGCCTTTTAGAAGACCTTTTTGTAAGTGAAGAAGAAAGAGGAAAGGGGATTGCAACAGATTTGATTAAGCAAGTTATCCTAAAAGCCAAAGAAAATTCTTGCTACAAGCTAATTGCAACTTCAAGATACGAAAGAGAGCATGTTCATAATATCTATAAAAAACTCGGTTTTACAGATTACGGAAAAGAATTCCGAATAAATTTATAAAACTCAAACTTCTGCCTTTAAAAAAGAGATTAGTGACTATCTGATTAGTCAAAATTTTACCAAAGCTTCAAACTACTAAAATGACTATAACATTCAGGAGCCTCGCCACCCATCGTTAAAATTTTCTTTTCAAGGGTAATTGTTATTGGTTTTAATTGGCTAGCAGAAAAAAATTTTTCTGAGTCATCTTCTTCTAATAGAAAATAGCTCATTTCGTTTTCATCAGAAGAATTATAAAATGAAAGTGTTTGAAAAAAAGTATCTTTGCAACCTAGTCCAATCCAATTTTCACCAATAAAGCTATTTCCTATTTGTTCATCAGCATATTTTTTCAGAGCAGGATTCATCTGCTCAATAATCATAAATTTTACATAAAAAATATCCCTACAACCATCAACGAGGTTAGGATCACAAGAAGCATTTGAATATTGTTCTATTACAGGATATCCAGTTAGCGTCAATCTTCCAAAAAAATTTCCATTGTTATCCTCTGTAAAAGTATCTTCAGGATAAATTATGTCTTTTTCAAACGTCAAATTGTTGTTTTCTTCCTCAAGTTCTCCCACTTCAAATTTTATCTCAACTTCTTTAGAACTCATTAAATTTTCTTCAACATTTTCAGCTTCTTCGTTTTTAATTTCAATTATATTTTGAGTATTTTCTTTATTTAAAAAGTATTGCCACATAAAAAAAACTAATGCAATTATTAAAAAAGAAAACAAAACTCCAAAAAGAAATGGGAGAAAAGTTTTAGAACTACAACAATTAGACATAAAATGATTGTTAATTTTTTTTCATATTAAAGTATTGATACAAATAACACAAAATTTTTCCATTATAAAGTTTCCTATTTTTATCTGCTCTTTCTCCAAAAGCTCTTTCAAAATTTGTATCAGAAGTTAAAACAAAATAATCGAAGTTTGGAAAATCTTCAAAAAATTTATCTCCCATATCAGCATATAAATCAAAAACTTCATCTTTATCCATTAGTCTTTCTCCATAAGGTGGATTTGTAATTATAATTCCTTTTCGTGAAAAATATTTTTCATACCCTTTTTTCGCCTTAATTTTATTCAAATCAAAGTCCCAAAAATCAGAAACTTCAAAATCAATATAGTCATAAACACCAGCCTTTTTTGCATTTTCCTTAGCAATTTTTACTGCTTCTTCATCAATGTCAGTTCCAAAATATTTAATATCCAAATTCTTAACGATTTTTTTACGAGCATTTTCTCTCTCAATATTCCAATATTTTTTATCAATAAAATTCCAAGTTTCAGAAATAAAAGAACGATTTAATCCGGGGGCAATTTTTAGTGCCTGCATCATTCCTTCAATAAGAATAGTTCCAGTCCCACAAAGAGGATCATAAATAATATCTTTTTCAGGATACCTCGTTGCAAGTTTTACTAGTGCTGAAGCCAAAGTCTCTTTTATTGGGGCAAAATTTCCTTTTTCCCTATAAGCCCTTTTATTCAAGCTCTCCCCACTAGTATCAATTAAAACAGAAACGATGTCGTCTTTAATGGCTATATGAATTTTAAAAAGCTCTCCATCTTCAGGAAAACTATTGCATTTAAAACTTTCTCGAAGTTTTTCAACAATCGCTTTTTTACAAATCGCTTGAATTGAAGATTTTGCAAACAATTTTGATTTAAAACTCGAAACTTTTGAAACAGGAAACTCACTATCCCTAGACAAATATTTCGCCCAATCAATCTTTTTAACACCTTCAAAAAGTTCATCAAAAGTCTCGGCTCTAAATTCAGAAAGCTTCAAAAAAACACGATTTGCAGTTCGAAGGTTTATATTTAACTTACAAATATCAGGCAAAGATCCTGCAAATTCAATCCTTCCATCACTACCTTTCAAATTATCAAAACCAAGATCAAGAACTTCAAATTTTAACAACTTTTCAAGTCCAAAAGCTGTGGAAACTGAAAAAACAATATTATTCATTTAGTTTTTTTATGTAAAGTAGGGAGCTTCTTTTTAGGGAAGCCCCCTAGTGTTGAGGATTATATCATAAGCTTGAGCCTGATGAAACAATCCATCGCCTTTGGGCCAAGGGCTGTGCGTTTAATCCTGCTTATGGGATCAAATCGTTCTTCCAAAATTGCAAGAACCATTTGATCCTTGATCTCCTCAATTTCCTTAATTATTTGATCAGGAAACTTTTGCAAATCAGCAGATATTCGCACTACTCCATACACCAGCATAGCATCCATCACTGTCGGATGATCAGCTTTGAATATGCTTTCTGGCTTTTTTGCCATCTTTTTTATCTCCGCAACATCATCTATGAAGATGCAAGCATTTTTGACAGTTTCAGTTTTGAAAACTGTCAAAATTTGATCTTCAGAATAATGGGGGAAATTCTTTGTAGACATTCTGTCCTCCTTTTTTATTTGCATCCTCCATGGAGCAAACACCATTATTTTTACAGTATTTCTCAGTTTAAAGTCAAATTTAAAAAGGGGCGTTTTATCGCCCCCCGCCACTTATTTCCCCTCATAAATCCGTTTGAATAATTCAAAGTGAATTATCGCTCGAGGCGTAAGGGGAACATTTTTAGTTATAAGCGGGTAATCAGAGTCATTTTTTTCAAGTCCATAGGCTTTTTTACAAGCCCTAAGGATTTGAATATAAGCCTCCGTAAACCGCTCATCTTCCTTCTCGACGGAGAGTCCGCGATCCGATCGCCACATCTTGCTTATTGCAAGAAGTCTTGGCCATCCTTCGGGGACTTCATCCTGTTCAAACGGCAGTTGATCGAGAAATTCATCATTTTCTCGAACTTCTGCCAACTTTTCTTCATTCTTCTTCGTCATCTTCCCCTCCTTTTGCTTGCGAAGATGTTTTGTCTCCTTCTTCGCTTTTGTCTTTTGAAAGTTGAATTCTGCCTGCCTCATCAAGGCTTAGCTCTTCTCCAAACGAATAAACAAACGCAAAATTCTTTTCCATAAATCCTCCTTTTTTGTCTTAATTAAAACAACTAAGACAAAGACTTTTTACACCTATTTTAATTTTTGTCAATGCAAAAAGGTCAAGTCCAAACAATTTCTTAAGAATTTTTGCTATATTAAAAAAACACCTATTATTTAAATATAAATGTTATGAAAGGATTTCACGCAAACATCGAAAAAGACACAATCGAAAATGAAAATTTTCGAAAAGTTCTTTACACAGGAAAGCACAGCCAGCTTGTGCTAATGAGTTTAAAACCGGGAGAAGAAATTGGTTTAGAAATTCACTCAGAAAACGATCAATTCTTCAGGTTTGAACAGGGGCTTGGAAAGGTAGTAATAAACGACACAGAGTATGCTGTAAAAGATGGTTCTGCAATTATTGTTCCTGCAGGTGCAGAGCACAATGTTGTAAACATTTCAGATACTGAAGATTTAAGACTATACACGATTTATACACCGCCACATCACAAGGACGGAATTGTTAGAGTTACGAAAGAAGAAGCAGAAGCCAATGAAGAAGATTTTGATGGACTCACAACAGAAAGCTAAAAAAACAATAAAAGAAGCCTTAAAATAGGCTTCTTTTATTTAAAAAATTTTTTTTTAAAACAACATAAAAGATTTTTTCAGTAAATAAAAACACCTTGCATACTTTCAAAAGACAAATATTATAAGCAAAATTCTTTAACCCAAAAGAAATGAAAAAAGAAAGTATTTTTAAGATCTTAGCTTTGACTTTGATTACAACTTTTGTCCTTACAGCTTGTTCAGCAGAAGAAGAAAAACCAAATGTAGAAGGTCAAACAGAGACAAAGACGGATGTTTCAGCCGAAATTCAGGAAATCGATTTTTCTGCTGGAGCAACTGAAGTTGTTTCAACATATGACTTGCTATTAACCGACAGCGCCTACGCTCCTTATATTTCTTTAAGTCTTGGAATGAATAAGGATGAAGTTGATTCAATTTTAGGAGTTGAAGGAATTGAGAGAGAAAAAGATTCTTTTGATCCTAGCGCTGAAAGATATACATACATCATAGATTCAACTGAAATTTGGTTGAGTTTTAAAGATTCTTTACTAAGCAAAAGAGCAATACAAGATAGTACAGATTGGTCTGTAGCTATTTCAAAAGAAGATTTTGCAAAAATCACAGAAGGAATGGAATATGAAGAAGTAAAAAATATTATAGGAGAAGGTCAATTGATTAGTGAAGAAAAAGGAAAATCCTCATATTTTTGGAATGTAAAAACAGCGTCACAAAATGTCAGAATAATGTTTAGAGACAACAAAGTTTCTTTTGTGTCGGGCTTAAATATGAAATAATAGCTTTAAAACCTTTAAAAACGCCTTTAAATTTTAAAAAGGCGTTTTTTGTTTGTAAAAAAAACAAAGTAATTTATACTTTAAACTGAAAATAACCTCATTTTTAATGACAAAAGTCGAAAATAGCCCTGAAAATAGGGAAAAATGTGTTTGTCCAGATTGCCCCAGTTTTCTTGGGTGTTCAAAAGAAAAAGGAGAAACTCTTTTTTGTGCAGACGAAGTTGGCAAAAGCAAATGCGATTATAAAATGAATGGATGTATTTGTGGCCCCTGTCCACTCACAAAAGAATACAATTTAAAAAAAGGTTATTACTGTATTTCAGGATCAGCGCTTGAAATTGATGAAAAATAAAAAAATGAAATTAAATAAAAACGAAATAAGTATTGATAAAAAAACATTAGAAAAGTTTTTATTAGTGCAAAAAGAAACAAAAAAGGAAGCAAAAGAATTATTCAAGAAAAAAAATAAAATTAAAGTACTAGGTATTTCTTCTTCTGCAAGAGATGAATTTGATATGGCAGGACAGAATTCTAATTCAGAATTTTTACTCAAAAAAGCTTTAGAGTTTTTTAGTGGTAAAAAAATTGAAAACGAAATAATTGAATTAAGAAAGTATGATATAAAACCATGTAAAGCATGTTATTCAACAACGAATTGTCAGTGTCATTTTCCTTGTTCTTGTTATCCTAAAGGATCAAAACAAGGAGATGATATGAGCAGTTTTTTATACGATAAAATTTTGGAAGCCGATATAATAATTTTTGCAACTCCAGTAAACAATTTCAAAATGTCATCACTTTTATCTCTATTTATAGACAGGATGATTGCTCTCGACGGAAGCCTTTCACCTGCAGATGAAAGTGCAAGAAAAGATGTCTCTTTAAACAAAAAGCATAGTGAATTTGTAAAAAGTTTTGCAAATAGAGAGGATATTGGTTCAGGTTTCTTAAAAAGACTCACTGGAAAGGTTGCAGGCATAATTGTAACAGGACATGAAGAAGGTGCATCAATGGTAATTTCATCATTGTTTATGACTCTAAACCACTTTGGAATGGTGTTTCCACCTTTTTCAAGCGTTTATGCGCTTGCTAACGTCGAAAATTCTATTCACGAAGATTCAAAACTTATTCGTTCAGATTTTTATATTTCAGAAGTTCAAGATCTTTCTCAAAATTTATTAGAAATGGCAAAGATTTTGCAAACAAAAGAAAAATCAATATGGACGATAGATAATTCAATTAACTAAAAAACATGACAAATGTAAATTCAAAAGGAGAACAAAAGTTAATTAGCTTGTTAGTATTAGCACTTTGTGTGTTAGTTGTAGCGATTTCGTTTGTTTATCTTTATAAATACACTGATGTTTTTGAAAAAGATAAAACCGAAACTTCACAAGAAAACAATGAACTTGCCGAAATAAATTTGTCAGTGCAATTAGAAGAAGCTGAGGGCGAAAATGTTTTAGGAGAAACCGAAATCGACGAAAATATAGAATTGGGAGAAGCAGAAGAATTAGCTTATGAAAAAAGTGAAGCAGAGTTGAAGGAAGAAGAATTTATTGAAAATGATAAGAAAATAATCTTGGAAAAAGAGAAAATAGCCGAAAAAATCGAGACTAAATCTAATGAAATAATCGCGAGTTTTACAAAAGAAAAAGAGATAATTGAGGATTTGTGCAATGAAGGGCCAAAGCCACTTGAAACAGGGAAAATTGTATATCCAGTAGAAGAAAAATATAGCCACTTAATATATCTAGGACAAGTATTTACAGCTGTTAAATGCGGGGAAGAACGATTATCTGATTTATGGGGTGTTAGTGACGAAAATTATACAATTGGGTCAAAAATTGAATTAAATAGTAATCCAAGCAAAGATTTAATTGAAACTTTTTCGCTTTTAAAATACTCCTGCGAAGATTCAGAAAATTTAGATCAATGTATGATTTGGTCTAGAAGTGGTGATATTTCAACAAAATCACTTTTACTTTTAGAACCATTTGTGGATAAAATCAAAAAAGATGATTGTATAAACTGCAGATAAAATTTGTGGAGAGATGGCCGAGTGGTTGAAGGCGCCGCTCTCGAAAAGCGGTAGGGCTTAACGGCTCTCGCGGGTTCGAATCCCGCTCTCTCCGCCAGTATTTTTTTGCAAAATTGCTTTTTTACTAATTAAAATGATTAAAACGAAAATTGTAAAACTTAAAGTAAAAAATCCAGATAATGAAAAACTTAAGGATTTAGCAAAAATAATTTCAAGTGGAGGAATTGTTGCTTTTCCAACAGAAACTGTCTATGGAATTGGAGCAAATGCATTGGACGAAAAGGCAGTTGAAAAAATATTTCACGCAAAGGGTCGTCCTTCGGATAATCCTCTAATTGTACACATTTCTGAAATAAAGGAAGCAAAAAAATTGGTAAAACATATTCCTACATCAGCAAAATTATTGGCAGAAAAATTTTGGCCCGGCCCATTAACAATTATTTTGAAAAAAAACAAGATTGTTCCAGATATAATTACAGCAGGGCTTGATACGGTTGCATTAAGAGTTCCGGACAATAAAATTGCACTTGAATTGATCAAGCTATCAAATTGTCCAATTTCTGCACCTTCAGCAAACAAGTCAGGAAAGCCAAGTCCTACGAATGCAAAGCATGTTTATACTGATTTAAATGGAAAGATAGATGCAATTATTGATGGAGGAAAAACAAAAGTTGGCATTGAATCAACCGTAATTGATTTGACAGGCGAAACTCCAACTATTTTAAGACCAGGGATTATATCAAAAAAGCAAATTTCAAAGTTTATAAAAGGCGTAAAGTTGGCAATAGATAAAGAAACTTCTAGTGGCAAGATTCTTTCACCCGGAACAAAATACAAGCACTACAGCCCCAAAGCAAAAATAATTTTAATACGAAGCAAAGATTTTAAAAAAGAAATAGAAAAAATAATAAAAACAAATGACAAACTTGCAGTTTTGACTACACATAGAGAAAGTAAATATAGTTGTAATTTTTTCTTTATTGGAAATACACCCAAAATGGTTGCAAAAAATTTATTTAATTTTTATCGAAAACTCGATGAACTTAGAATAAAAACTATTATTATTGAAGCGCCTGAAAATTCAGAAAAATGGCTTGCAGTAAACAATCGTTTAAATAAATCAGCATGGAAAATTATTGAATAACTTAAATTTTTATGACTATTCAACAAGGAATTTACCGCCATTTTAAGGGCAAAAACTTGCGAACTTATTTGCTTTTCATTCCAAATCAATAAACTCGAAGAAACCAATTTCATTTTTTGTAAATGGAATTAACCAAATAATCGTACTCAAGAAGTCTTAGTATGATTATAATTTAAAAATTTAATCATTTAAAATGAAAAAAATTACTTGTGGATTTATTGTCGTGATGATTCTTAGTCAAAATATTGCATTAGCTAGCTTTAAAGATGTATCAGAAAGTTATTATCTACATAACTCAATTAATTGGCTAAAAGAACAGGGAATTGTAGAAGGATATTCAGATGGAACTTTTAAGCCTAATAACCTTGTAAATAGAGCAGAGTTTTTAAAAATGATTTATGAAACAATTGGCATGAAAAATCAGAAATCTTCAGTTCCGTTTTCCGACTTTAAGTCAAATGAATGGTATTCTAAATACATCATCGAAGCTTATGCAGATGGAATAATTCAAGGATATTCAGATAATACTTTTCGACCAGAAGATAAGATAAATTTTGCAGAAGCATTGAAAATTATTGGAAATGCTTTTTTAGATGTTGATAAAGAATTTGGAAATGGCTCAACTTATACTCCTTGTAAAACAGACTGGAGGGCTTTTAATGGAGTTGATACAAACACTTGGTATTGGAAATATGTATATGTTTTAGACCAGTATTGTATATTAGATTTTAATACAAGTGCTAATGTTTGGGAGTTAAGAGGGACAGACCCTGTGGGGTATTTAATAGATAAAAATCCTGGAGCTTATGTTAATCGAGCTGAAATGGCAGAGATTATTTATCGAACAAAAGCAGTAAGGGATTTTAATATGGAAAAATTTTTAGAATACAAGACATTTCCTTTTAGTATTTCCAAGATAGAAAAAGATTCTCCTCTTTGTTTAGATGGTCCATTTGCGACTGATATAGGATTTCCAAGATACCCTGTTTCAGAATCATATTCTCATTTATCTTCCTCTCTTGGCGAAATATTTACTGCTTACGAATGTGGAGGAGACCGTTTAGAAAATATATGGGGAGTTGAAGATGGGGCTTATATCTTAGGTCTTTATATAAAAATAGCGGACAAAACAAGTATATTATTTACAAATACTTTAAAGTCGTCAGGATTCATATGCAATGAACGAATGCCAAGTTGGGAAAACTGTAAAGATTGGGTTTTAACAGAGGCTATTGAGCTAAAAGAATTATTAAAATTGAGAAATTTTTCAAAAGATATTATTTTTTCAGATTGTATAAATTGTGGATAAAAAATAAAACTAAATCCATATATCTAAAGAAAAATTAATAATCTTTATTTCACCAAACTCTCGGCAATCTTCTCAGCAATTCCTGATGTAAACGGATCGGGGATAATATTTTCTGGAGACAAATCTTCGACCATTTCCGCCAGAGCCTTCCCCGCATTCAGCTTCATTTCATCTGTAATTTGGGGGATTCGATATTTTAACGCACCTTTAAAAATTCCCGGGAAAGCCAAAACATTGTTTACCTGATTTGGAAAATCGCTCCTACCACTAGCCACAATATATGCTCCAAAGTCTTTTGCTTCATTTGGTAAAATTTCAGGCTCTGGATTCGCAAGCGCAAAAATAATCGGTTTTTCCGCCATACTTTTTATCATCGCTTCATTTATAAGTTTCGGCTTTGAAACACCAATAAAAATATCAGCCCCAATTAGTGCATCAGTTAGACTTCCTGATTTTTTTTCAGGATTTGTTATTTTAGCGATTTCAATTTTATTTTCATCAAGCTTTTCTCGCCCCTCAAAAATTAGGCCTTTACTGTCAATCATATTTACATTCCTAAAACCATACCGCACAAGAAGCCTTGCAATAGCACTTCCAGCCGCACCCGTTCCCGAAATCACCACTTTATTTTCCTTTAGAGTTTTTCCAGTAAGTTTCAAAGAATTTATAAGACCTGCAAGAACAACAATTGCAGTCCCGTGTTGGTCATCATGAAAGACAGGAATATTAAGCCGTTTTTTTAGCTCGTTTTCAATGTAAAAACAATTCGGAGATGCGATATCTTCAAGATTTATTCCACCAAATTGCCCCGAAATCGACTCAACTATTCGGATAAATTCATCCGGATCTTTGCTATCAACGCAAATCGGGAAAGCATCAATGTCTCCAAATTTTTTAAAAAGCACAGCTTTTCCCTCCATTACAGGAAGCCCCGCAAGAGCGCCAATATTTCCAAGACCAAGTACAGCAGAACCATCTGTGATTACAGCAACCATGTGGCTTTTCATCGTATAATCGTAAGCGAAAGAGGGATCTTTTTGAATTTCACGACAAGGCTCCGCGACACCCGGAGTATAGTAAATTTGTAAATCTTCACGAGTTTCAAGTGGCACACTCGGACAGATATTAATTTTTCCTTGAGATTGCCTATGCTTTTCAAGCGAGAGCTCGTATATGTTTTTCATTTTATTTCTGTTATTGTGAGGCTAATTTTAATCTTATTTTTATGACTATTCAACCAGGAATTTATCGCCATTTTAAGGGCAAAAACTACGAAGTGATTGGAATAGCCCATCACAGCGAAACACTTGAAGAGCTTGTCGTTTACCGCGCCCTTTACAGCTCTCCCGACTTCGGCGAAAACGCCCTTTGGGTCCGACCAGTCAAAATTTGGGAGCAGGAAGTGGAATTTGAAGGGAGGAAGTTTAAGAGGTTTGAAAAGGTTTAAAAAATCGAAATACATAATCTTCTAGAAATTTGAAAATCAAAAAAACACTTTTATATTTTCTAAATTCTCAGCTAGAAAACTATCTAAATTTATTGATTGATTTAATATGTAATCAGATGGATTTTTTTCTGTTTTTCCAAGGATTTTTCCATATGCATCATAAATTAAATTATCATTTATTTTCATATAAAAGACAGGTATTTGACCATGTAATAAAGAATTGACTTCATATTTAAGAAGTCCTTCCATATCCAAGCTACAATTAAGATAAATCTTATTTTGTAAAAGTTCTTGCCTAAAAAATTTTTCAATTGAAAAACTTTCTTGTAAAAAAATATGTGGGAAAAAAATTTTTTGTTGCAAAATAAAATATATTGAAGTGGGTCTAAGAATAATTCTAGTGTAAGACTTTGATTTTTTTATTTCGGTCAACAAATTATCTTTATTTAATTGTAATTGTTTTGAGCCAGTTTCAAATCCAGAAATCAACATTGCTAAGAAGTCTTTAATTTGAATTCGCTTATTTTGCAACTTCGGCCTATTAAAATAATGATTCTTGCTAATTGACACCCAATTAATTTTCGGATTTGTATTATCAAATTTTAGTATTGGCACGAAATAACTTTTTATTTTTTCACTTTCTCCATTTAATGACCCGATATTTATATCTTTACTTTCTGTAATTAATCCTGTGTAAAAAATTGAATATTTTTCATCAATTATTTCAGGTACAGCACAGGTTTCTATATCAAAAAATAGTGGATATTGTTTATTACATATTACATTTTCAATATGCTGGTCTATTGTCCTAAAAAACAGTAAAAACGGAATTATTCTACCAAAATTAAAATAATACTTTTCTATATCATTTATGTTTTCAAAATCATTTGAAGCCGAAATGAAGTCTCTTACAAAAAGATTATTATAACATTCGAATTTAACAAAATACTCGGAAAATTTTGGATCAAGAATTTTTAATAATTCGGGTATGAATGATTCACAGTCAAATTTTGCGGGAAAAACAATTTTATTGCCAATTTTCGTTTTAATCAAACCATTTGGGTGTATATCTCCCAAAAATTCAATATTGGAATGGAAATCTTTTATTAATTTTTTTTCAGATTTATATAAATACTTTATGAAATTCCAGACAATCTTATCAACAATAAAATTTTGTTTTGTTGATATTTTAGGGAAATAACGAGAGCTTACAAACAAAGGTAAATACCAATCTTTTAGTTGTTTGAATATAAATTTTTTTGTGTTTTCAGTAAAATCAAAAAAGGAAGTCCGAAAAAATTTATTTTCCAGACTTCCTTCCATTTCTATTTCCAAGTCTGATTTCATACAAACCCTATTCTATACAAGTACCAGAACCACAACCCTTGGTCGAAGCTGCGTAAGTAACCTCTTTAAAAAGTAACTCAGCTTCTTGAAAATCCTTAACGGCAACTGCTTTATCATAAACATTGTTTTCAAAATCATTCAAGTTTTCCATATTTATTTTGTTAATAAATAATAGGATGACATTTTTTTCGGACTCATTTCATTTACAATATCCATAAGCTCTTTTTCATCATCAGAAAGCTCGATTGTGATTTTTGATGCATTGTTGCTTTTTAAAAAATTCAACGCATGAGTAAATAATAGTTTTCTTACTTCAGAAGAATTTGGAGATTTTTCTGTCGAGTCATTTAGCAACAATACTAATATTTCCCCTCGATTATTTTGATTAAGAACATTTACAAATCCCAAAAAATCAATGTCTCCTGTATTTTCTCTACATACAAAATAAGAAAAATCAGAGTGTGTATTCATAATTCTTTCCATTACATGCTTTTTCATTATTTCCAAATCCGAAGTGTAATAATCTAAACCTAAGTTTTTGTTCAAATACTGATAATGAATACTTAGTAGTTCAGCAATTTTATGAGAGTCTGTAACAAGAGCTTTTTCTATTATCATATAATGAAGTTGGTTAAAATTACCTACAATATATATTTTGGCTCAAAAAACCACAAATCTTTTTTTTTTTTTTTGAAATGACAAAAGTAGAAAAAGATTAATTACTAAGAAAATCCTAATTTATTTAGGGTTTTCTAAAATGTAATTATAGTTTACAAATAGTATTACTAAAGTTGTATTACGCTTGTATTTTGGTAATTTTATTAAAAATAAAAATCATAACCTTCGAGTAGTATACTTTAGAGTATACTTATTTCTTATTTCTAAAACACAAAAGACAATTGTTCTTTAATCTTTCTAAACTGCATCATTGAAACACTACTCACTCTTTTTATTAACCTAGTTTTATCAATAGTTCTCATCTGAAAAAGCAAAATCAATGAATCAATTTTAAGACCGCTAATGTTTTTTTCAAGAAAGAAAGTTGTGAAAAAACCTTTTCCTGAGGTGTTTGAAGTAATTGGCGCGATTATTACGGTATTCAGATTTTTATTTAAATCATTGTTTTGAATAACTATTCCTGGTCTTATTCCGGACTGTTCATGTCCTTTAATCGGATTTAAATTAGCCAAATATTATTCACCCTGTTTAATCATATTAATCGATTTTACTTTGTATTAAATCCCAATTATCCTCATTGGGCAGATCGTCAAATTTCATTTTTGCAAGTTTTTTCAAATCACTATTCAGTTTTTTCTTAAACATTTCTTTGATGGCTTTTTCAACCAGTTGACTTTTTGAAATACCAGAATTTAAGCTAATTTTCTCAAGAGTCTCATTAAGTGACGGCATAATAGTAATGGATATTCTCTCTTTTATATTACTCATCTGTTCGTATTAATTGATATTACCTTAAAGTTTGCGTAAAAACTCAAGGCACTTTCAAACATTCATTCTACTAAGCGGACTCACCGTATTTGAGATCCCGCTTCGCGAAACTTTTGTATAAAGCTGGGTAGTCTGAATATCCCGATGCCCCAAAATTTCCTGAATGTATCTAAGGTTTGTGCCGTTCTCTAAGATATGCGATGCAAAGCTATGCCGAAGACAATGGAACGAGGCAAGCTTGTTTGCACCTGTCTTAAATACTGCCCTACGAAAGACAATCTGAAGGGTCCGACTAGTCAAAATTCCACCACGATTACTCGGAAACAAAAACTCATTTTTATCCCGATTTTGCGTAAAATTTTTAAGCTCATCTCTCATTGTTTCCGGCAAAATTGTAATTCTATTACGATTGCCCTTTGCCTGTCTGACATTGATTATTTTTTCTGCAAAATCCAGATCTGAAATTCTCAGTTTAACAACTTCACTAACCCGAAGACCGCTCCCATAAGCTAATGAGATAGCAAGCCGATGTTTTGTGTTTTTGAACGATTGAATAATTCTAAAAATTTCCTCACGACTCAAAACAACGGGAAGTTTCAATGTCGTTTTAGCATGTCGCACATTCATTTTTTTCTCATAACCAATAACATCGCGATAGAAAAACTTCACAGAATTTATGTAGAGATTGATAGTTTGCGGAGAAAGTTTTTTGTCGAGCAGATGGGAGACAAAGGACTTAAAACTAAATTCATCATAGTTCTTAAGCGAAAATTCCTTAAACTCAAAATATTTTTTCGCATAGGCAAAATAATTAGCCTGAGTATAACGACTATAATTTCGAATCTTCATCTCAAGTTTTAATAGTTGAAGGCACTCATCAATCTCAGCCATAAAAAAATTTCAATTAATTGTAAAACCACCCAATTATATGCTATAAAGATTAAGAAATTGTTAAATAATTGTGAAAAATTTATTAAAAATTTCTCACTTAAGGAGTTAGGCGACATATTTTTGAAAAATTTGTTTATAAAATGTTTTTAGTGGGCTTTAAGAAATAAGGAATTTGATTTTTTTATTTTTAAAGAGGGGGGTAAAAGGTGTTTTCTCCGCTATCGCTCCGAAAACGATTTATTATAAATTGAATAAACAAGAGAAATACTTATATAATACAAATAATTTTTACTTTTAAGGATATAAAACTATGGCACAATCTATTGAACCAAATATTGCAGATATAGCGAACGGGTGGCTAAAATCATATAAATTAGACTATAAATTAGAGCAGGAGTCTTTGAATATTGAAATTGATAAGGCTCTTTCCGATTATTTCACTAAAAATGGTGGGACTGGTGCTAATCGTCCTGACGCTAAACTTCTTCTTCAAGATAAAAATTTGAATTTTTATCCAATTCTGATTGAGTACAAAGGATATAAAGATAAACTCGTAAAACTTGATAACGATGGTCAAGTAGAGAACAAAACTACCAAAAACGAACCTAATTTTAAAAACATAAATTCATTTGCAGTAAACGGAGCTGTACATTATGCAAATGCACTTCTTCATCATACGAGTTATACAGATATTATTGCTATTGGAATGACAGGGTTCAAAGATGAAACTGGAAAAATTCAATACGAGATCGGTGTATATTTTGTTTCTAAAAGTAATCTTGGAGCAGGACAAAAAGTAGATGAATTTTCAGATTTTTCATTTTTAAAGAAAGAAAACTTTGATGGCTTTATTGAAAAAGTAAAAGCATTAAGCTTAACAGAAGAAGAAATTGAAAAGTTAAAAAAACAAAGAGAGAAAGAAATTGATACAAGCCTTGTAAGACTCAACAACGACATCTATCAAAACGAAAAAGGGTTAGGAGAAAACGATCGTGTATATTTAGTAGCCGCTTCGATTATTGCTACTCTTGGCATACCTGGTAAAGTTGCACCGCTCGAAAAATCTGATTTAAAATCATCAACCGAAAAAGGTAATACCGATGGCGAAATAATGATGAGAAAAATTAAAGCATTTTTGGGTGAAAAGAAATTACCTGAAGATAAAAAAGAGCTTATTCTTAGAACTCTTCAAAACACACTTACAACTAATAATATCAATAAAGTTGAAAACGGTGAAAGTCAGCTAAAAAGAGTGTTTAGTAAAATTGTAGATGATTTGGGGATTTATTATAAAATCGGCTTAACAACAGATTTTACAGGAAAACTATTCAACGAAATGTATGGCTGGCTTGGTTTTTCACAAGATAAACTAAACGATGTAGTTCTTACTCCTTCTTATGTCGCAACACTTCTTGTAAAATTAGCTCGTGTAAACAAGGACTCTTTTGTATGGGATTTTGCAACTGGCTCAGCTGGGCTTTTAGTTGCGGCTATGAATGAAATGCTTAATGACGCAAAAAATTCTGTTAAATCTTCTGACGAACTTACACAAAAAGAATTAACCATAAAAACAGAACAATTGCTCGGTCTCGAACTTCTTTCCAGTGTGTATATGCTAGCCATTTTAAACATGATTTTAATGGGTGATGGTAGCTCAAATATTTTGAATCAAGATTCACTGAAAGATTTTGACGGAAAATATGGCTTTGGAAAGACAGATCATAAATTTCCTGCTGATGCCTTCGTTCTTAATCCACCATATTCTGCAAGTGGAAACGGAATGATTTTTGTGGAAAAAGCATTAAATATGATGAATAAAGGATATGCAGCTATCATTATTCAAAATTCTGCAGGAAGTGGTAAGGCTAAGGAATACAACAAAAGAATACTCCAAAAACATACTCTTATAGCCAGCATAAAAATGCCAATGGATTTATTTATTGGAAAATCAAGTGTCCAAACAAATATTTATGTTTTTAAAGTTAATGAAAAACATCATAAAGATGAAATGGTGAAGTTTATTGATTTTTCAAATGATGGATATGCTAGAACCAATCGTAAAAAAGCGAGCAACAACCTTAAAGACGCAGACAGAGCAAAAGAAAGATATGAGGAGCTAGTAGAACTGGTAAGATTTGGCAAAAGCAAATTAAATATTTTTACCGAAAATGAATACTTTGAAAACAGAATAGACCCCTTAAACGGATCCGATTGGAATCAATCCGCTCCAATAGATACTAAACCAACTTTACAAGATTTTAAAAAAACTGTTGGTAATTATTTAGCATGGGAAGTATCAAATATTTTAAAAAAACAGAATAATGACGAAAAGATTGCAGAAAGGACGTTTCCGCTCAAAGAAAAAATTCAAAATATTGAATGGGGTGAATATAGATTAGAAGATTTGTTTGATAGTTTTAATGGTAATTTTGATATACAAAAAGATCATATTAATGGTAATGGTGATTATGTAATAACTGCTGGATTAACCAATAATGGAGTTTTAGGAAGAACCGATGTAGAAGCAAGAATCTTTGATGAAAACACTATAACTATTGATATGTTCGGATTTGTTTTTTATCGTCAGTTTAAATATAAAATGGTAACTCACGCAAGAGTGTTTTCATTAAAGCCTAAATTTGAAATTTCCAAAAAACAAGGTTTGTTTTTAGCAAATTCTTTGCATTTTTTAAATAAAAAATTTGGGTATGAAAATATGTGCTCTTGGGAAAAAATAAAGAGTGAAAAAATCCAACTTCCAACTAAAAACGATAAAATAGATTTTGATTTTATGGAGCAATTTATAGCGGAGCTAGAAGCGGATCGTATAGCGGAGCTAGAGGCGTATTTATTAGCTACTGGATTAAAGAAGAAATAGAATAAGGAGTTTTGAAAAATGGAATTCACCCCCAGCCCCTCTTCCATTTTTCAAAACAAAAAAATCAAATACAATAATAAAAAGCCCACCAAAAACG
>Ga0334883_1002999_pt1 | contig 19115 bp, 9 predicted proteins | sample GraSluR1_MG_6_FD_207230 | JGI IMG/M metagenome (GOLD analysis project Ga0334883, IMG submission 207230) | Sludge microbial communities from methane-producing bioreactor in Wageningen University, Netherlands - Granular Sludge_09_05-R1 | ecosystem: Engineered > Bioreactor > Anaerobic > Unclassified...
GTCGTCGAGGGCGAGGAGCGCATCGTCACCATGAAGTCCGGTGTCCACGGCTGGCCGGGCGAGCAGGCCCTGCACCTGTGCCACCGCTTCAACGCCTGCGGCCGGAGGGTGCCCGCTCGGTTCCTCACCACCGTCGAGCCGGGAGCGGTGAGAACAGGCGTGGAGCTCGAGAGCGGGGAGAGCGCGGTAGTCGTCAAGCTGCCGGTGACGCTGACCGCCCGGGGGCCGGTGAACCTCTGCGTTACCGCCTACAGCCAGGACGGGCTCGCTGTGGCATACAACGGGGAGGGCGAGGCGGAGCTGACAATCCGTGACGCGCAGGCCGCGACGCGCTACCGCGTCACCGGTGGCGCGGTCGAGACGGTGACGGCCGACGACCAGGGCGTCTTGCGGGTGCCGATGGTGATGGACGGGGAGGGAAGGGTTGAGGTGAGGGCGGAGTAGGGCCGGGGTCGGCCACGCACGGTGTGGCCTGCAGTCGTCCCCCGGAAAGGCTCCCGCGGCCCGCCGCGGGACCACCGTGACCCGGGCAACCGGGCATCACCTTCGCGGCGCCTACGTGCCCGGAGCTCGCGGCGCGGCGTCGAGGACCTGTCTCACCGTGCGCAGCAGGTCGTTGCGATGGTACGGCTTCTGCACCAGTTGCAGTCCCTCATCAAGGATGAAGTCGGTGTGCACCGCGCCCTCGCTGTACCCGCTGACGAACACACATCTGGCGTCCGGCCTGCTGCGCCGGATCTGATCGAATGCGGCGCGCCCGCCGACCCTGGGCATCACCACATCCAGCAGGAGCAGGTCGACCTCCTCGCCGTGGCGCCGGTACAGCTCCAGGGCCTCCTCGCCGTCGGCGGCAACGAGCACCCTGTACCCCGCCTGCCAGAGTATCTGCTCGATGAGCAGCCTCGCCTGCTCGCTGTCCTCGGCCAGCAGGATCGTCTCAGTGCCGCCGACGACCGCCTCCTCCGTTTCGGTCAGCGCGGCTTCGCAGCTCTCCTCGGAGGTCGGGATGTACACATGGAACGTGGTGCCTGCGCCCGGCTCGCTATACACCTGCACCATGCCGTCATGCTGACGGATGATGCCGTAGACCATGGCCAGGCCGAGACCGGTCCCCTTGCCCGGCCCCTTGGTGCTGAAGAACGGGTCGAAGATCTGCCCGAGGGTAGCGGCGTCCATGCCGGTCCCCGAGTCCGAGACGTTGAGAAGGACGTAGCGGCCGGGCTTGGCCCAGTCGTGCGCCTCGCAGAACCGCTGATCGACCTCGACGTTCCTCGTCTCGATGGTGAGCCTGCCGCCCTCGGGCATGGCGTCACGGGCATTGACACACAGGTTCATGAGCACCTGCTCCAGTTGCCCGCGGTCCGCGCTGACAGGCCAAAGCTCGTGCCCCGGCATCAGCATCAGCTCGATATCCTCCCCGATGAGGCGTCGCACCATGCGCATGAGGTCCTCGACAACGTGGTTCAGATCAACCGGCGCGAGCTGGAGCAACTGCCTGCGACTGAAGGCGAGGAGCTGCTGCGTCAGCCCGGCGGCCCTCTCCCCCGCTCTGTAGACCTGTGTGAGAGGCGCGTAATGGGGCTCCTCCGGCGACAGGTCGCCCAGGACCATGTCGGTGTAGCCCAGGATGGCCTGGAGGATGTTGTTGAAGTCGTGCGCCACCCCTCCGGCCAACTGCCCGATGGCTTCCATCTTCTGCGACTGCCGGAGCTGCTCCTCGAGGCGGTTCTGCTGGGTCACATCGATGGCGGCGCTGAGCACAAGCTCTCTCCCCGCCACGGTGATGGGGGCCGCCGAGAACAGGATGTCCAGGCGAGTGTCATCCGCGCGTCGGGTCAGGGTCACCTCCCTGTTCTCCAGAGCCCCTTTGAGCCCCAATTCGGCCACCATCTGCTCCATGTAGTCCTGGGCGTCGAAGACCAGGACGTCGGACAGGCGTCGCCCGATGAGGCGCTCCAGCGGAAGCCCCGCATGCCTGCACGCCGTGAGATTGGCATCTACGTAGCGCCCCTCCGTGTCTGTCACCAGTATGGCCATGGGGGCCAGGTCAAACACCGTGCGGAACCTGAGCTCGCTCTCGCGTAGCTCCTGCTCAATCCGCCTGCGCTCGGTGACGTCGCGGATGACGCCCTGTACCAGGTGGCCCTGGCCGGTACCCACCCGCGAGAGCGACACTTCGGCGTCAAAGAGCGTGCCGTCCGTCTTGCGGTGCTGCCACTCGAAGAACTGCGGCGTGCCCTGGAGAGCCGCCTTTGCCCTGACGGCCGCCGCCTGTGCCGACTCAGTGCCGTCTGGTTGCGAGGCGGGAGAGAAGTCCATCACGCTGTGGCCGATGATGTCGTCCCTCGCGCACCCGAAAACCTCCAGGGTCTTGCTGTTGCAGTCCACCAAGACATCCCCGTCGATGACTACGATCGCGTCCCCGGCATTGTCAAACAGCGCCCGGAACCTGGCCTCACTCTCCTGGAGAGCGCGTTCGGCCCTCTTGCGCTCAGTCACGTCTCGAACGATGGCCAACACGACGTAGCCTTCCTGCGTGAACAACCTATTGAGCGTCACCTCCACATCGAAAGGCGTGCCGTCGATGCGGCTGTGGCACCACTCGAAGAACTGAGGAACGCCTCCCAGGGCTCCGGCGATCACCCGGTGGGCTTTCTCCAGCGATGGCAGGCCGTCGGGCTGGAGTTCAGGCGACAGGCGTCCCGGATGCCGGCCGACGATATCCTCCCGCCGCCCACCGAACATCTCCAGCGCTCGGGAATTGCACTCAACGAAGGTGTCGTCGTCGATGAGAAAGATCGCGTCCCCGGCGTTCTCGAACAGCGCCCGGAACTTGGCCTCGCTCTCCAGAAGGGCGCGTTCAGCACGCCTGCGGTCGGTGACGTCGCGGATGATGGTATGCAGCACATACCCCTGCCCGGTGGCCACCCGGTTCAGGGTGATCTCGGCGTCGAACGGCGTTCCGTCCAGCCTGCAGTGCGTCCACTCGAAGGACTGCGTCTCTCCCCGCAGGGCCGCCTCCATCCTGGCGATCGCGGCCGAGGTGGAAGGGGTACCGTCCGGCTGCAGCGGCGGGGAGAGCCATTCCGAGTAGGGGCCGATAATCGCTTCCCTCGTGCACTCAAACAGCTCCAGGGCCCTGGTGTTGCAGTCCAGCACGCCGTTGACGTCGGTGACCAGGATGGCGTCGCCGGCGTTCTCGAAGATGGCTCTGAACCTGCGCTCGCTGGCCAATAGTGCCTGCTCGGCCCGCCGGCCGGCGGTGATGTCGCGCATGATCGTCGAAAGATAGTGCAACTCGCCATCGTCACCCCGGTGGGCCATGACGATCTGATGAACGGGGACCTCGGCGCCATCGGGACCCAGCAGGGCCGTCTCGCCCTGCCAAAGGCCTTCCTCGCACGCGGTAGGGATGGCCACCTGCGACACGACCTCGTAGGCCCACGGGGGGTGCATCTCCGCTATCAGCTTTCCCTCCTGCCCGTCCCGATCGTCCCAGCCTGCCAGGCGCTTCCCTGCCGCATTCAGGTACGACACGAGACCGTCGGGGGTGGCTGTGCCCACCAGGTCCGGGGTGGCCTCGATGATCTCCCCCAGCCGATCGCGCTCGTCCTCGGCCCGTTTGCTCTCCGTGATGTCCAGGATGACGCCGTTGTAGACCAGCCTGTCGCTCTGCCGCCGCGGGCTGGACATGCCGCTGATCCAGACCGACTCTCCGGTCGCCTTGTTCAGCCGGCCCTCGAAGCGCCACGGTCCCTGGGTGCGCACGGCGCTTGCCACCGAATCCGAGAAACGCTCGCGGTCGCGGACGTCCACCAACTGTGTCACGCGCTCGAAGTGCCCTGCCGCCCGGGGATCGATCCCGAACAGTTCCATCGAGCCTTCGCTGACATAGCCTATTCCCATCTCCCCGTCGTCACGAGCCCAGAACTGGAAGATCACCCCCGGGATGTTGGCCGCGATGTCCTGCAACTGGCGTTGGCTTGTGACCAGGGCCTCCTGAGCCTGCCTGCGCTCGGCGACCTCCTGCTGCAGCACGGCGGCGTGCTGTAGCGTCTGGTCGTAGAGCCGGGCGTTATGCAGACTGAGCGCCAGTTGGTCGGCGACCGCGGTCAGGAAGGCTTCGGACCGCCGGAAGTCACGCTCCGTCGCAGTCCCGATCCCCAAGACGCCCATCACCTCATCGCCGACCACCATCGGCACAGCGGCGAACGAGCGCATTCCGGCGGCCCTGCACTCCTGCATCGTGCAGCGGGGATCGCCGGCGGTGTCGGTGCTGTACTGCGGCCGCCGCTCATGCGCCGCCAGCCCGCAGAGGCACTCACCCACGCGATGGACCGGCATCTCGTCGGCGCCCGGGAGCAGGTCGGCGGGTCCGGCCGCGGCGGCCACGAGGGCATCTTCCTCGCGCAGGAAGATCAGGGCGGCGTCGGCCCCCAGCGCAGCGGCTACCTGATCCGCCGCGACGCGGCAGGCGTCGGACAGGCCGGGCTGCGCGGTCACCGCTCGCGTGAGACGGTTGAGGGCCGAGGTCTCCTCTGTCGCGCGTCGCAACTCCGCCGCGACCCGCTCTTGCTCCGTCGTGTCCAACAGGGAGGCCATCACCAATTGCGGCGCGCCGTCGGCATCCCGTTGACACGAAACCGTGAGGTGTGTCGCCACAGTGCCGCCGTCCCGGCGCAGGAACCGCTTGGGCAGCTCGTAGGCGTCGATCTCACCCGACAGCAGCGACTGGAACTGCTCCAGGTCCGCCTGCAGGTCATCCGGATGGGTCATCTCACTCCAGGTGCGCTCCCGGAGCTCCTCCGCCGTGTAGCCCAGCATCTCACACAGCCGGCGGTTCACCAGCAGCCAGTAGCGGTCGGGTGACGTGATCGCCATGCCGATGTTACCCAGCTCGAACTGCGACCGGAACAGGGCCTCGCTGCGCTGGACCCGTGCCGTGGCGTCTTCCAGTGCAGCGGCCATCTGGTTGAAGGAGCCGGCGAGCTGGCCCAGCTCGTCTTGTGACCGCACCTGGACGCGGGCCGTCAGGTCGCCCTCGGCAACACGGCCCTGGTTCTCCATCAGACGCCGGATGGGCCCGAGGACCAACAGTCTGGCGGCCAAAGTGCCCCCCACAGCGAAGACGACACCGATCAGCAGCATCGCCAGGGCCGCAAGACGCGTCTGGTGAATGCGCGCCAGCACATCGGCATCCTTGTGCACCAGCGCCAGCGTCCAGTCGTTGCCGCGAATGGGGTGGTAGAACACCCGGCACCGCTCCCCCCCCAGAATGGCCGCGACCGGCGAAGGCACCTTTCCCTGCACCGCCGCGGACAGACGCCCCCTGTCGCCCTTCCCCAGCTCCGCCCCGCACACCACGTTGCCGTCGTCGTCGAGCAATGCCGCATAGCCGGTCTCGCCCACACGTACCTGCCCCAGGCGGTCCGCCAGCTTCACGATGGTCACCGCGGCGCCCAGGCTCCCGATCTGGCGGCCGCCGCCGTCGCGGATGGGCATGAAGATCATGACGCTGGGGCGCCCGGTGACACGACTGACCAGCACCCGGGTGACCACCTCGCCGCCGTCGCGTAGCCGCGGGAAGTAGTAGCGGTCCGCAATGCTGAACGTCTCGCCGGCGGCGTTGTACACGATGCCCGCCTGGTCGTTGAAGCAGAGAGCCTCCACGCCGGACATCTGGGCCTCCCACAGGGCCAACTGCGGACGCAGCCGGGTCAGATCCCCCGCACGGGCCACCTCACTGGCCGCCAACACCCGCATGGTGGCGCGATGCCCCGCCAGGAAGCTCTCGATGGCCTCGGCGTGCAGCCCCAAAGACAGCACCGCCTGCTGCGTGGCCCCCTCCCGCACGGCCCTCTCGTTGGCACCCAGGCCCACTACGGCGATCAGCCCCCCGCCCAGCAAAAGCGGGAGCAATGCCAGACTCAGCATCTTCCGTGTGAGTGTCATCAGACAGGGGTCCTCGGGTCACGACCCGCGAGAGCTGTGTCCGCGTGCGGCTCGGAAGAAGCGACCGCCCGGCGGCGCCGCCGTGAACGCGGGTGAGATAACCATGTTACCCACATCCAACAGTTATGACACGGGCGGCGCAGATTCCTGCCGCGGAAGACGGGCCGCGCGCCGCGGCGGAGCTCGCCGAAGCCCCCGGCATTACCGGACCGCCCCCCGGCGAGCTCACCGGGGGGCGGTCTGGAAGCGCAGGGCATCGCTCAATTGGGCTACTTCCGGTACGCTCTGTCAACCTTGACGATCGCCGCCGCCACGTCGCGGGCCTCCTCGTCCGTGAAGCTCTCATGCACGTCTCCGCGCATGTTGGCCTCCAGACCGGCCTCGGCCCGCGGGCAGCAGTGCTCGTAGTCGATGGACCCGCCCCAGTACGGGCAGCACCACGGACACCCGGACTGTCCGTAGGTCTGGCGGTCCGTGATGTACGGATTGGCGTAAGCCAGGGCGGGATAGCCGGCGCCCATCGGCACTCCCTCGGCCGCCACCGCCGCCGCGAACTCGGCCTTCGTCACCCTGCAATGCTCGGGTCGGAAGCGCACGAAGTAGAACCAGTACGCAGACTCGGCCCCCTCGATCTGCCTTCCCAACTGCACGCACTGCAGGTCCGCCGCCGCCAGCGCCTCGGCGATCACCCCCATCGCACGGCGCCTGCCGGCCACGATCTGCGGCAGCTTCTGCAGTTGCACCCGCCCAATCGCCGCGCCCAGCTCCGTCATCCGGTAGTTAATCCCCAGGAACATATTCCCCGGCGAATCGGAGTTGAAGGGCTTCCCACGGTCGGCGAACCGCTTGGCGTTCCAGTACAACTCTTCGTCGTCGGTGACCACCATCCCGCCCTGCCCCCCGGCGGTGGAGTGCTTCCCGCTCATCAGCGAGAAACAGCCGACGTGGCCGATAGAGCCGGCCTTCTTGCCCTTGTACTGGGCATCGTGAGCCTGAGCACAGTCCTCGATCACACAAACACCGTGCTCGCGGGCGACGGCCATGATGCCGTCCATGTCACAGGGCTGCCCGGCGATGTGGCCGCAGACAATGGCCTTCGTCTTGGGCGTGATGCGCTCGGCCACCGAGGCGGGGTCCATGTTGAGGGTCTCTTCGTCCGCGTCCGCGAACACCGGGATGCAGTTGAGCCACAGCACGGGCATGATCGCGCCGGGATCGGTGACCGGCGAGCAGATCACCTCGCTGCCGATGTCCAGGCGCAGGGCGCCCAGGGCGGTGTGGACCGATCCGGTGCCATGGGAGACGGCCGTGGCGAACCCGGTGCCCATGTGGGCCGCGAACTCATCCTCGTAGGCGTCCACCTCCACGCCACCGTAGCGCTCAAAGGCGCCGCCAGCGGTGCGCGCGCGCTGCACGACGCGGTCGATGGCCGCCACCTCGCGCTCATCGATCTGATCTCTCATGGGAAACGGTGCGGTGCGGACGGGAGTGCCGCCCTCGATAGCGAGCTTGTTCACTGTGAACCTCCAGATATGGTACCCCTTGAGGGGGCGGGGATTGCGGGGTCGGGGGGAGCGGAACGGCCTGCAACGGCGAACGGCCCTTGCCCCCCACTCCCTTGCCGCGCCAAACCGCGGCGCGGTAAGGAGGAGGGGAAGTACGGTGACGCCAAACCGCCGGCGGCCGGCGGCGACCTGTCGCTCAAGCCACTCACCCACAGCCCACCGTGCCCGCGGGTCTTCAGGCCCACCCACCGTGCCCGCGGTCTTCCAAGACCGCACCGTAGAGCACACACCCGCCGCCAACAGGCACGACCGTGGTAGTGACCCTCCGTGCCCGCGGTCTTCCAAGACCGCACCGTAGAGCACACACCCGCCGCCAACAGGCACGACCGTGGTGATGCACCATCGGCGCCCACCGGCCAACGGCGCCTCCCCCACCAACGGCGGGTCGCTACTCGTACCGACCGTACTCCAGACAGGCGCGCCAGTAGGCGGCCATGTTCTCGTCCGGCGTGCCCTCGCGGAAGCTGTCGCTGGTGCCGCAGATCCAGCCACCGCCGGGCCTGGCTATCTCCATCGCCTCCTGGATCGTACGCTCGATCAGCTCCGGGGTCCCGTGCTTCACCACGTACAGGAGATCAACATAACCCTTGAGCGTGGTCACGGCGCCGATGGTGGCCTTCGCTTCCGCCAGATCGAAGTCGCCCACCGGTGGTGGCGTGCAGGTCTCCAGCACGTCCACGCCGGCATCGGCGACCAGCGTCATTGTCCGGGACAGCTTGCCGTCGTCGTAAAGATCGTACAGGCCATCGTAGCTGTGGGTGAGTTGCACATGCTCGCGGATCATGGGGATGAAGACTTCCTCGTAGATCCGGGGAGACCATCCCGCGGATACCGAGGTGTAGTACCAGCTCCCGAAGATCCACGGGATCCCGGCCTCGTGGATGTTGCGGATCAGCTCCAGGCTGCGGCGGTGATGGATGTCCAACTCGGCGTCGAAGAACGCCCGGTCGTCGTAGTAGTCGGTCATGATGTCCTGCATATCCCTGGCATCGCCGGCCTGGTGGTCCAGGGCACCGGCGACACGCACCATCACGACGCCCTTGTCCCCCAACTGCGCCTGCAGGTCATGGACGAACCCGAAGTCGCGGTTGGGCGGTGGGAGGAGGTAGCTCAGGCGCCCCAGGTCTTCGGGCGCCTTGACCAGGTACTCGGTCTTGATGGGATTGGGCGACACACCATACTCGCGGCCGCTCGGCGGGATCTTGGTGCGGTCCGAGAGCCTGCCGGCGGGCGTGTGGAAGGTGCGCTCGACGACCTGGTATTCGCCCTCGGAGTACTTCGTCTGCTCCACCTCGACCTCGGGCAGATCGTAGGCGTCCGGGTAACTGCCGATGTAGTTGGGAGTTCCGTCGTACACGATCCACATGTGGTCCATGTCCGGGAACTGCGCCATCTCGGTGGCCAGGTCGCCACGACCGTGCCGGTGGGTGAGGTACGCCCCGGTGCGGGGACTGATCGGTACACGGTCGGGCTCCTCGTGACGCACCGCGGCCTCGATACGCTCCCTGCCGGTCATGGATGCGCGGGTCACGAAAGTCACCTCACCGGGTGGGTTGTGCGGGGGATAGAGCCGGCGGTGCTCCTCGGCAGGCAAAGCCTGCGCCAACGTGAGACGAGTGTCGCGCACGTGGGCCCGCATGGCGGCCTCGGCGGCCACACCGTCCCGGGCCTCGATGGCTGCGAGCACGTGGGCGTGGGGGTCCTGAGTGGAGGGGATGTCCTGTGGGGCCTCGTCGTCTCGCGAACGGCGCACCAGGAAGGCCAGCAGCATCAGGGCCTCCGCATGCCCGGCGCCCGCCAGGTACTCATTGCCTCCGCCGCGGATGATCTGGCGATGGAACTCGAAGTCATGGCCCCGCACGGCCCGGGCGTCGCCCTCGGCCCGGGCCCGCTGCATCCGGCGCCAGAGGGCTCTGAGCTCCGCGCGCTCCTGTGGACCGGCGCGGAGAGCGAAGACCCCGGCGGCGGTGCCCTCGAGGCTCTCGCGCACCTCGTAGACCTGACAAAGCTGGGCCAGCGACAACTGGGCCACGCGGGAGCCGCGATAGGTATCGCGGGAGAGCAGGCCGAGAGTGGTCAGGCGTTGCAGGGCCTCGCGGACCGGGGTGCGGCTGACCTCAAGCTCCTGGGCCAGGGCGACTTCGGCCAGGCGGTCGCCGGGCTTGAGATCACCGGCCGCCAGTCGGGCGAAGATGGCTTCGGCCACGAGGTCGGTGAGAGAGGCGCGGGAGACGGGGCTGGGGCGTTCCGGTTGCATACTGTATACAATAGACATTTGCCCCCCGCCCGTCAAGCACCCCTCTCTCGCACCCCACGGAAGGCCCCCCCCACACACCCGGCGAACCCCTCACCCAGATGCACCGCCCTCCCGGAGGCCACAATGCCCGCACGCCTGAGCCGTCTCGCCCCGCTCCTGCTGGTCGCTGCCATCCCATCCGCGGCCGCCGCCGACCTCCCGCACCAGCAGATCCCCGCCTGCGACGAAGCCGGCGACCCGGTCTGTGCCGTCCTGATCGGGGGACAGCCCCTGCACGGCATCCTCCGCGGCGCTCGCGTGCAGATCCGCCATCCCCATGGCCAAGTCCTCTGGGACGACTTCGACCCCGCCCTAGACCCCTGGCTGCTGCGCGCCGGCCGGTTCGCGGGGCGCAACGTCCTGCTCATCGGGGTGCGCAAGACAGCCATCTTCGATCCGAGGGAACGCAAGCGGCCCTTCATCTACGAGGTGAGAAGCTCCGGCGGCGGGCTGCGCAAGATATGGCTGGCCACCAGCCTCTCGCGCCCCTTCGAGACCGCGGACTTCGCCGACCTCGACGGCACGGGAGACGACGAGCTGGTTGCCCTGGAGCGCACGGCCACCGGCGGCATCAGCCTGGGAGCCTACATCTGGAAGGGGTTCGGAGTGGAGGGGATCGCCCGCTCCGCGGAGATCGCCGGGGCCTGCGACCTCCGCGCCGCCGACGTGTGGGGTGACGGCCGCGGGGAGATAGTCGTGCTGGCACGCAGCGGCACGCTCTGCAGCTTCGAGGCCTACGCACTCCGTGGCGAGCACTTGCTGCCGGTGGCCTTCGCCCGGGCGACGGTGACGTCCGATGGGGTTGACTGGTCGCCGGTGCCCCGCGACCACAGCGGCCCCGGGGCCGTCGAGCTCAGGGGCAGGGTGACGCGGCGCCTGCCGTTCCGCGCCATCACCCCGGATCACGGCAAGGACGGATAGGCAGGACGGCGGCATCGAGGGCGGATGACGGCGGAGTGCACACAGACAACGGGACGGCCCGCGCTTGCATGGGCCGTCCCGCCTGTAGCCGTTCTGGGTGTTCTCCGCCGTTCTCTGCGTCTCTGTGTTCAGCCTTCCGCCTCTTCAGCCGTTCTCCGTGAAACTCCGTGCTCTCCGTGTCTCCGTGGTGAGACGCTGATGTCGCCTTTCTCCGCCTCTCTCCGCCTCATTCCACGGTGAAGCTCCTCGTCCACTGCGGCATCGCCGGCTGCTCTCCTGCCTGCAGCATGGCGATCCATTTCTCATCGGTGAGCCGGTCACTCACGGGCCACTGGAACTCGTAGTACGACATCACCCCGCCCTTGGCAAGCTGCAGCCCGCCTCCGGGCACCGGAACGACCACGTAGATCCGGTGGGCCATGCCGACGCCCACCTCCAGGCAATAGCCGAAGCTGGTGTGGATATCGGCGATGGTGGCCATGTTCCGATCGGTGGTGCTGGTTATCTCGTGCCAGTAGGCCAGTTGGCTGTCGGAGTCGACAGTCTCGAGGGCCAGACGTTCCAGCTCGCCGCCGAAGAACTGAATGCGGTCGTACTCATCCTTGGAGAGCGCCGTGCCCAGTAGCTGCTTCGCCGAGCAGGTCTCGAGGAACCCCAGGGTGTCGATGAAGGCGTCGTAGGTCTCCCCGAGCGTCTCGGGCAGCAGACCTCGCTGCCCCAGGCCCTGATGGGACATGACCGCCAGGCGCTTGAGGCTGCTGAAGACCTCCGGGTACGGCTCGATGTAGCCCTTGACCTCCCGGGGATCGGGGCCGCCGAACTCCGCCCCCGACGGCTTGCCGTAGAGGATGGTGTCATGCCGCAATTGGGCCCAGCTCCCCTGCGCGGTGGCCAGCTCCTTGTCCAGCCAGGCATCATTGCGCATGAACGTCGGATAGCCCTCACCCTTGGTCTGCAGCAGCGGCTGGAGGCTGCGCAGCCAGCCCCAGTACAGGTTGCTCCACCACTTGTCCTCGGGCGTACCGGCGAACTGGGCCGTCACCTTGTCCAGTTGGCTCAGGTAGTTGGCGTACTGATCCTGCTTGTAGGTACCGATGAGCAGGTCGCGGGCCCGGGTGGAGCCCAGCACGGCCATGACATCGAGCCCCATCGGCCAGTACCGCTGCTCCTCCTCCGCGTTGGCGCCCACCAATGGATACACCAGTTGCTGGAGGGCATACGAGTCGGGGATGAACCTCTGGCCCATGAACCGGAACTGCCGACCCTGGGGCTCGGCGGCGACCTCCTCGAGGTTCCCGGCCTCATCGGCCTGCAGGAACGCCGGAGCGATCTCGGGGGCGGGCAGCGTCTCGCGGGCCAGGGAGATGAACTGGCGCAGCTTGCCCTGGTCGGACAGCTCGGCCAGTGGGATGCCGTCGCTGTACACCTGCCGGGCCAGGGGAAGGTACTGGCCCCAGGTGAGGTCATCGGCGCCACCGACGAAGAACGAGGTGGGCTCGTAGATCCGCTCCCACATGCTTTCGACCCAGTCACTACCGGCCAGGATACGGGTGAAGAGCAGCGCCTGCAGGGTGTGGAGCTCGGCGATGGGCTCGGACGCCTTCTCGGCGTCCAGCTCGAAGCCCAGGGTCCCGTACCACATCATGGCCATGAAGTACTTCTTGAGCTCCTCGGTCCGCGTGTAGTGGCCGCGGGGCGAGAACTGATCGTAGTGCACGGTGCGCCCGGTGATCGCCGAGGGGAACCGACCCTCGTGGGCTTTGGCCCTGGCCAGCTCGCCGTTGGCCATCTCAACGATCGCGGCCTTGTCCGGAACGTCGGCGCCGATGCTCGGAGCCTGGCCCGTAAGGAACGCCCGAGCCACGAGGAAGTACGCCAGGTTTCTGGCCGCCGCCTCCTGCACCGGCCCCTCCGGCGCCCCCTGTAACTGCTTCACACTCTCGCCCGCGCAGTGCTGGGTCAGAGCGGTGCAGATGCGGACGAGATGCTCCGTCTCCACGGTCCGCAGGCTCTTGTCGAAGAGGCTGTGGTAGGTCTGGAGGATGGAGTCGACGGTGATGAAGTTGGGCATGGGGCCCTCGTCGAAGTCATCGCCATAGTCCTCGTAGAGCAGGAACATCTGCTCCACCTGATCGGGGACCACAACGAACCCGTTTCGCACCAGCGCCGCCTTCTGCGCCGGGCTCAGTGACGGCGCCTTGTCCAGATGCCGGACACCGGCGAGACCCGCGGGGATTTGGTACGCGGCCACATTGGCCGGATACACGTCGGCGGCACACGACAGTGCGGCCGACAGACAGAGACACAGGATGCAGCAGATGTGGAGCTTCGACATTGCTACAGTTACCTCCAGAGGGTTGGTCTCAATGCTCTCTCTGTTCGTCGCGCTCGCCGGACACACCTGCGCGCAGGGCACGGCAGGAGCGGGCCACGGGCGGCGCCGGGCCCTCAAGACACAGGGTGCACGGCAACACGCGGGGAACTCAGGACAGCCGGAGGCCGCCCCCGGGGCGTCCGGGTACCCCTCCCCACCGCCGAAGGCCGGCCGGGCCACAGAGTGCCTCGAGAGCGCATCATTGGGCGCCGCCCGGCCTGTCGGGTGTCCGCGGCCGCGCCTCGAGCACGCGCGGCCGCGGACACCCTCTCCCCTACTCCGATGGCGCCGGCTTGAGGTCTTTGCTCTGTACCATGGCCGCCAGCGGATTGTCCTCGATGTCCAGCGGGAAGTCCACCCGGCCGCGACGGCGGCTGGATTCGTAGGCCCCGAAGATGATCTCCGTGGCGATCAGCGCATTGGCGGCGTCGAGCTGGCACTTGGTGCCACTTTGCAGGCAGTCGATGACATCGGCGATGGCGCGCTCGATGAAGTTCGGGCCGTGGATACTGGCTCCGCCTGTGTCGGGGGTGCGCCATTCGCTCTCTCCCGCCTGGCGGTAGCGGATGGGCGGCCCGTCGTTGACCCCGACCTCGATCACCCCATCCGTCCCGATGAGGCGATTGGTGCACGGGATCGGGCGGCCGCCTTCGGGAGCTCCGGTCATGATCAGGCCGAACACCCCGTTCTCGTACTCGGTGAGCACTACCTGCTGATTGTCATTGTGGGAGCCAAACACCAGGCTCTCCTTGCGATAGTCGATCTGGCCGATGACCCACTTGGCCGGCACCTCGCCCTGGAAGAAGCTGAACATGTCGATGAAGTGGGTGCCGGTGTCGTACAGGTTCCCGGCCCCGCACTCCTGGCGCACCAGTTGGCCGATCTCCCCCTCCTCCAGCAGGTCCTTGGCGATCCGGAAGGGCTCGCCATAGCGCCGCTGGTGGTTGAAGGTGAGCTGCACCTGCGCCTCCTCGGCGGCGGCGGCCATGCGCTTGGCGCCGCCCCAGGTGTCGGCCATCGGCTTCTCGCAGTGGATCGCCTGCACCCCCGCCTCCACGGCATCCAGCACCATCTGCTCGTGCAGATGCATCCAGGTGCAGATACTCACCACATCCAGGTTCTCCTCGGCCAGCATCTCGTTGTAGTCGGTGTACACGCCGGCGACGCCGTAGTTGTCGGCGAAGTCCCGGGCGTTTTGCTCCACGATGTCGGCACAGGCGACGATCTCGCAGTCGCAAAGCAGCTTGTAGGCATTGGCGTGGCTGTAGGCCATGGCATAGCCCTTCGGCCCCGGCGGCTGCTTCTTGCCCGTCCCGATCACACCAACTCTGAGCTTGCTCACGTGGCTGACTCCTTCCGCGCCCGCGGCGCGTGACTGTAGGGGGGGAATGCGGCAGGGGACTATTCCCCCGAGGGGTCCCCAACACCTGTCGCCGGCCACAGGCGACCACACCGAGACCGGCAACGACCTCAGACCGCGGTGACACCGCGGGACAAGGGCAAAGAGGGCAACAGCAAGGCACGCCGAGGCAGGGAATGGCTGAAGGGGCGGCAGCAGGGAGCCCGGTGATCTGTGGGGCCGCGCCCCCTGCTCGCCATGGCTTTCAGAGGGGCGTTGCCGGCCAAGGCGGACCCTCCCGCCGGGCCTGCGGATTGTCCCCGGCGCGACCTACCCGGCGGCGGCCAGAGCCGCCTGGAGGTCGCCGGAAGTCACGACCCCGCGGAGGTTGCCCCAGTCGTCCAGCACCAGGACGCCGGGAAGGCCGCCCTCGGCGATGCGCTCGTACACGTCCAGCGCCGGCGTACTGTGCCGCGCCACCATCTCCTCGCTCAGCGGAGACATCACCTGCTCCACCGCCGTCACCGGCCACAGCGAGACCGGCGTCCCGCGTACCGCATCCGCCGACAGCACCCCCAGTGGGCGGTCCATCTCCATGATCGGAACCCAGCCCAGTGGCTGGCGAGAGGCAAGATAGGGGGCCGCCTGGCTCAGGAGCGTGCCCGCGGGGAATGCCAGCTCCACGGGGCCGATCAGACTCCCCATGGGGATGCGCGACAGCGAGGCCCGCACGTGCTCGCGCCTGTACCCGGCCCTGGCCACGGCCACCAGCAGTAGCCCCATGCCGCCATTGAAGATCGCCACAACGATGCTGTGGGTGGTGATCCCCAGGAACACTCCCAGGGCGGCCAGGCTGTAGCCCACGGCCTGTCCCAGGATCGAGGCAACCTTGGTCGCACGCAGAAGATCATGCCACCGCCACCACAAGAGCGCCCGCACCACGCGGCCCCCGTCCATCGGGAAACCGGGGGCCATGTTGAAGATCGCCAGGATCAGATTCGCGATGGCCACGCGGTGCACCACGGCACGGGCCACGGCGACGTGCCCCAGCGTCGAGCCCAGCCAGAACAGCGCCCCAAACACCACCGCCAGCAGAAGGCTCATCCCGGGCCCCGCCAGCGATATCAGCAGCTCCTGCTTCGCATTGCGGGGCTCGTCCTCCATCTGGGCCACGCCGCCGAACACAAACAGCGTGATCCTGCTCACCTCCAGCCCCTGCCAGCGAGCCACGAACGAATGGGACAGCTCATGCAGGAGCACGGAGCCGAAGAACAGAAGCGCCGTGATGAAAGCCGCCAGCCACCTCGCCACCTGCCCGACGGACCCATGAATGCCCCACAGACCGCCATCCGCCAGATCGCCCCAGACCAGGAGGAAGATGATGATCCAGGAGCTGTTGATCTCGATGGAGATCCCGCGGATGCTGCCGACGCGCCAACCTCTCAACTCAGACTCACTCCTCGCAGGACGGGCGCCCGGACGCAGCACGGAGGCTCGCGATCGGCTCGGCGTCCCTGTTGCCCCAGACTGCAGAGCGCACACCGCTACCAGGGGTCAACGGTGCGCCGGCACGGGTGGTTCCATGGCCCGGGTAACGAAGGCGCAAGATCTCTACGCCCGACGAGCCCCTCAGGCTGCGCGTCAGCCCACCTGCGGCACATCCAGCCATTGGCCGTCGCGCAGGGCCGACTCGTGGGCGAGCAGGCCCGGGACTGTCATCTCCATCCCGCGGACCTCGTCGATGCGGGGCCGCCTATCGGCCTCCAGAGCGGCCAGGAAGTCCTGGATCAGGCTGTATTCCGCCGTGCCATGCCCGCCCGCCTGAGCCGAAGGCGGTAGTGTCGGGTCGTTCTTGGGGAAGTCACCGGGCTGATCCCGCTCCATCTCCCCCTCGATGTAGATCAACCCCGAGCCCTCGGGTCCCTGACGGTCGGTCTCCAGATAGCCCCGGGTTCCGTGCAGCGAGTAGAAGTGAATCGCCGGCCTGCGGGGCATGACCGAGCTGCGCAGGAGCTTGATGATGGCGCCCTTCTCCGTCTCCATGATGGCGACCTGGATGTCGATGCCGCCGATGGGGGCTTCGGGCAGCACGCGGTGACCCTGACCGATACCACTGACGCGCCTGACGCGGTCTCCGGTGATGTCCAGGATCGGGCCCAGAGAGTGGGTGCAATAGTGCAGGGGCGCCCGGTTGAACCGCCACTTGCCCTCACCGGTCTCCCGGTTGTAAATCAGGTCCGGGATCGGGTGCAGGTACTCGCACTCGGCATAGGCAACCTCGCCGATCCTCCCGGACTGCACGATGTCCCGCCACAGGCCCACGAAGTGCCAATACACGCAGTTCTCCGCCAGCATGTAGGTCTTCCCGGTGCGCCTGACGGCATCCACGATGGCCTGGCAGCCCTCGACACTGTTGGACATCGTGACTTCCGAAAGCACCGCCGCCCCGGCCTCCAGCGCCATGATCGTCTGCTCGGTGTGGAAGGGGATCGGGGTGCCGACGAAGACGATGTCCAGACCGGTCTGCGAAAAGTCGGCGTAGTCCGTGAAGCACTGGGAGTCGTCGAGATTAAGCTCGCGCCCGAAACGCGCCAGGGCCTCCTCCGAGGCGTCGCAGCAGGCCACAACCTGGCAGCGGGGTTCATCGGCGAACAGCTTCCCGTAGCCGGAGCCACGACCGACGCCGACCAGTCCGACGCGCCACTTGGGGGACATTGCACATGCCTTCTTTCGGTGTTCGTTGGGGTGCCGCCGCGAAGTCGCTGTTTCGCATCTACAGGTCTGGCCGGAAAGACCGGACGGCCCGGTTCATGTCATTCTGAGCGTTCATCTCGCGCAGCGAGATAGCGAGGAATCTCGCTGAATGCCACGAGGTTCTTCGAGCTGCTCCCTCGGGGAGCGGGAGATCTCAGAATGACACTCTCGGCGAAAGCGGGCTTTTCGGCCGCGCTTCCAGTCGGTCAGTTCTCGCTCTGAGGGAGACGAGACGCATAGGCGCCGGGCGGGACCGACCCCGGCGGCGCAACGCTGCTTACTCCTTCTCCACCGTCATCGTCAGATAGGCCACGACCTCGCTGCGGTCGCCCACGGCCCCGGAATTGGTGTATTCCACCCTCTTCGCCGTTGTGGCCCCGAGGGCCTTGGCCGCAATGAGCATCGCGGCCACCGGCCCGTAGCCACACATGGTGATCCGCCGCGCCTGACGCTCGCGCAGAAGGCCTTCGGCGTCCAGCGCCTCGATGCGCTCGATGAGGACCACGTCCTGCTCCCCGGCCCGCGCGGCGGTCTCGAAGTGCGTCATGTCCGTGCTGGCGACGATGACGGCGTCTTTGCCCTCCAAAGCGGCCGCCAGCGCCTCCCCGACATCCTGCGCCTCGCCCAGCGACTGGTCCAGCATCATGATCGGGACAATCGGCGTCTCGGTGCCGTACAGGTGCTGGATGAAGGGCAGTTGCACCTCGATGCTGTGCTCGCCGGTGAACCCCATGGCTCCCGGCTGCAGTGACGGGCAGCGCCCGGCCACGGTGCCTGCGATCTCCGTGGCGATGGGCGAGGCGCCCAGGGGGGTGGCCCAGGAGCCGGCCGTCTGGATGGCCCCCACGAGCTGCCCGCGGCCGTGGTTGGGACCGATGATGACGAACACCTCGGGCCGCCCGTCCTCGGCCAGACGGGCGAAGCCCTTGGCCGCGCCGGGTCCCGAGTACATGTATCCCGCGTGAGGGCTGACCAGGCCCAGTACCCTCCGCGGGCCGTCGTCGGCCACGGCGGGCAGCGCACCGGGACCACGGGGCTCGGTGTAGCACTCCTCGATCTGGCGCTTCAATGCGCTCTGGCCGCCCTCGTAGAACATCCCGGCCACCGCCGGATTGCGAACCTCTGCCTTTGCCATCTCGCCCACCTCCGAGGTGGAGCATCGTAACCGGACCGTCGGGTTCCCCGCCGTTCCCGTCCCGGGTCTTGCCGCCGCCGTGGCCTCAGGCGCCCTCAGCCAACTCCCGCACCGCCGCCGCAACCTCGGCCACCGGCACCACTCGCTCCTCCTTGTCCCTCCGCCGCCGGACCTCCACCGTCCCGCTCTGCGCCGTACGCTTGCCCACCACCACCTGCACCGGGTACCCGATCAGATCGGCGTCCTTGAACTTCACCCCGGGGCGCTCGTCGCGATCGTCCACCATCACGCTGTAGCCCACTTGCTCCAGCTCCGTCTCCAGCCCGTCGACGATGGCGGTCAGGTCGTGTACGTTCGGGTCCAGCGAAAGCACGCAGACCTGGAACGGCGCGAGCTCCAGGGGCCAGACGATCCCGTTGTCATCGTGATGGGTCTCCACCACCGCGGCCACCGCCCGGCTGACACCGAAGCCGTAGCAGCCCATGACCGCGGGCCGCTGCTGACCGTCCTCGCCCAGGAAGACGGCGCCCAGAGCCTCGGAGTACTTGGTGCCAAGCTTGAACACATGGCCCATCTCGATTCCACGCCGGGTGGTGAGACGGCCGTCCTCGCATTCCGGGCAGGGATCGCAGACCACGGCCTCGCGGATATCGGCGAACTGCTCCACGGTGAAATCGACATCCACATCGACACCGACGAAGTGGGCATCATCGCGGTTGGCACCCACGACGAAGTCACGCATCGCGTTGATCTCATGGTCGGCGATGATCCGGACGGTG
>Ga0334883_1003000_pt1 | contig 19112 bp, 18 predicted proteins | sample GraSluR1_MG_6_FD_207230 | JGI IMG/M metagenome (GOLD analysis project Ga0334883, IMG submission 207230) | Sludge microbial communities from methane-producing bioreactor in Wageningen University, Netherlands - Granular Sludge_09_05-R1 | ecosystem: Engineered > Bioreactor > Anaerobic >...
AGCCGATTTAATTTTCGAGGTTCAGGAAAACAGGGGACCTGTTTTCAAATCTGTCTAAAACAGCTCCGCAAAGCCCTGGAAATTCAGGGTGCTATTTCAGATTTCAATTTATTTTGGACAGCAGTGCCACGGAACACAAAAAAGCGCATTCTTTTTTCCGAATGCGCTTTTTTTAGATACTCCATCTTTTTTGCAGGCCTACTCCAGCAATCCGGCTTCCTTCAATCCTGGATTCCCGGCCACACCTAACGAGCATGCCGGTTTAGCCGCAATAAATCCAGTGACAATCGCACTTTGACAACAAAAACACTTGACGTGAAACTCGTTATGTAATACTATATACGTAACGAGGAGGTGGGGCTATGGCAAGCATCGTCTTCCAGAAGGACAAACGCTCCGGGATCACCTACGCCTACGAATCCGTATCCTACTGGGACAGGGAAAAACGACAGTCGAGAGCGAAGAGAACATTGATCGGCCGACTGGATGAACACACCGGCAAGGTTGTTCCCACCGACGGCAGACGACGGAAGCAAAAGAACGAGCAGCTTCCGGCCAGACCAGGACCTGTTCCTGCCGCTCGAACAGCACGACTTTTCTACGGAGCGACCTGGCTCCTCGACGCCATCGGCGAGAAACTGGGCATCACCGAGGACTTGAAGAGGTGTTTCCCGAAGATCTTCAGGCAGATCCTGTCCGTAGCCTACTACCTGATCCTGGAGGACAAGAACCCGCTCTACCGGTTCGAGAAGTGGAGTGCTCTGCACAAACACCCCTGCGGAGAGAACATCGGCTCCCAGCGGAGCAGCGAACTCTTCGCGTCCATCAGTGAGGAAGCGAAGCTCGAGTTCTTTAAGCTTCAGGGGAGGAGGCGCATGGAGGACGAATTCTGGGCTTACGACATCACCTCCATATCAAGCTGCTCCGAGTGCCTCAGGCAGGTTCAGTACGGCAAGAACAAGGAGGACGACCGTCTGCCCCAGTTGAACCTGGCCCTGGTCTTCGGCGAGACCTCAAGCCTCCCTTTTTACTACCGCAAGCTGGCCGGCAACATCCCCGACGTGAAGACGGTCAAGCTTCTTCTGTCGGAACTGGACGTCCTCGGGTACTCAAAGGTCAAGCTGGTCATGGACAGAGGCTTTTACAGCGAGGACAATCTCAACGGCCTCTTCAGGGACCATGTCAAGTTCATCATCGCGGGCAGGATGTCCCTCTCCTTTATTCAACAGAACCTGGAGCCCCTTTACGGGCAGTTCCGCTCCTACGACCACTTCAACGACACGTACGAGCTGTACTGCCATACGGTGCAGGCCGAATGGAACTACAGGCAATACCGTCCGTACAAGGGGGATACTGTCTCGGAGCCAAGGCGCATCTATGTGCATTACTACTACAACATCGACAGGGCGGCCGAGGAGGAGAAGGCCTTCGACCGCCGGTTGATCGCCCTCAGGAACGAACTCGAGTCGGGCAAAAGGGTTCCGGAGCACGAGACCGGATACAGCAGGTACTTCGATATCACGACCACCCCGAAACGAGGCACCAAGGTTGCCGTCAAGGCGGAGGCGGTCGCCAAAGGGAAGCGCTATTTCGGCTTTTTCGCTCTCCTGTCCAACGAGACCATGGATGCTGTGACAGCTCTTGAGCTGTACCGCAACAAGGATCTGGTGGAGAAGACCTTCGGCAACCTCAAGGAGCGGCTCAACATGAGGCGTACTCTTGTTTCTTCGGAACAAAGCCTCGAAGGCAAGCTGTTCGTTGAGTTCATCGCCCTGATTTACCTGTCGTACATAAAGAAGCGAATGCAGGATGCGGGTTTGTTCAAAGACTACACCCTACAAAGCGCCCTGGACAAGGTCGATGTAATCGAATGCTTTGAACATCCGGGACAAAAGCTTCTTGTCGGCGAAGTTTTGGAGAAGCAACGCAAAATCTACGAGGCTATGGGTGTCCAACCTCCAACCTCGTTATGAGTGGGCGGGAATCCAGGTTCAATCTCTTTTTCATGAAATCGAGCACGTCTCCGCTGCTGCAGACAGTCGGCCTGTATGGCTCCCCCACGTCAAGCCCAAGAAGATTTGCCATGTCTTTCGTTGCCACGGGAAAACTTGCCCGGTCCATGGATAACCGCACAGGATTCAGCCTGAACTGAGCTTCAAGGGATCCTTTCAGATCACCTGACATGTATTTTTCATAAATAGACACAACAAGTTCCGGGAACATGTTCGCGGTGGTGGCAATAGCCCCGTCCGCACCGTGGACGAGAGCGCCGTATATGAGTGTGTCTTTTCCTCCAAAAACCCTGAAATCCTTTTTCTCCGTCTTCGTCAGGCGGACGAATTCGCTCGTAAGGGTCATGTCGCCGCTGGAGTCCTTGATGCCCACAATGTTATCCACGTCGGCGGCAAGGCGAGTCACCAGCGACGTTGTAAGTGAATACCCAACTCTGCCGGGATTGTTGTAAAGCAGCATCGGCGTTCCGGGAATGACCTCCGCGATGGACCGGAAATGGCGATACAGCTCATCTTCGGTGGGTTTCAGGAACATGGGCTGCAGCACTGAAATCCCGTCCGCGCCGCATTCGGATGCCATCCGGGCAAGCTCCATGCATTTCCTGGTCTTGATTGCTCCCATGCCGAAATAAACGGGTATACGCCCCTTCGTCTCTTCGAGGATGATCCGAAGCCCCCGCCTCATCTCGTCCTCCTCCACCATGTAGAACTCACCGTTGCTGCCGAAGGCCAGTATGCCATGAACGCCCCCATCGATGACGAAGTTCACCTGGCGGCGCATTCTCTCTTCGTCGATACGCTCGTTTTCATCGATTATCGTTACTATGGGAGGGATTATCCCCTTAATAAATTCTGTTCTTATATCTCTTCACCACTCTTGCCCAAAGTAGGTTTACAGAAGATTACAATGCCTCCCTGAGAACCCTTAAGATCTTATAAGAGGGCCAACACCGAACAACGATCTCCAAGAAACCTAAAGGTGTATTTATTTATGTTAAGGAACCTCTGAACAAGAACCGATCCAGCGTCCAACAGTTGAACCTTGACAGCCGAATCCGTTTCCTGTGTTCTTTTTACCTCATATTAATGCCATATGGGCAGCTTTTTTGCATTTTTTATTGCTATTTCTGGTTTATTATGGTCTTTTACCTGTTTTTGGATACACTACGCCCCTGTCAACGCCAGCAGGTCCCTTCGAACCATGTACAGGTTCGACAGGGCAAAGAGCACAAAGGCGAAGTTGGTGTTCTTCGCCAGGCCCTTGTACCTGACCTTCGAAAAGCCGAAGATCCTTTTCGCGATGAGGAAGATGTGCTCTCCCCGGCTTCTGGTTTTCGAGAGCAGGCGGTTCGTTTCTTTCTCTTCTTCGGTAAGTTTTCTGTTTTTCGTTCCACGCGTCTGAGTCAGATCAAGTGCGCCGGGCGCTTTTTTCGCAATCTCTTCCGTCTTGCCCATGTAGGCCGAGTCGCCGAAGACGGCGTTTTCTTCCCCGTGAAGGATGTCTTCCACCATCTTTGAGTCGTGGACATTGGCCGGGGTGGTGACGAGGCTGTGGACTGTCCTGCTTTCACTGTCCACTCCCACATGGATCTTCATGCCGAAGTAGTACTGGTTTCCTTTCTTCGTGGAGTGCATGTCGGGATCCCGCTTCTTGTCCTGGTTCTTCGTGGAGGAAGGGGCGTTGATTATGGTGGCATCCATGATGGTCCCTTCGGAGAGTCTCAGTCCTTTCTCCTCGAGGTGGGCGTTGACTTCCTGAAAGATTCGCTCGCCAAGATCATGAGTCTCGAGAAGATGACGGAACTTGCAGATGGTGGTCTCGTCGGGAACAGGTTCGTTTCCGAGATCGATACCGACGAAGCGCCTCATGGATTCCATGTCGTAGAGGGCTTCTTCGGCAGCCGGATCACTGAGGTTGAACCAGCTCTGCAGGAAATGGATCCGGAGCATCCGCTCCAGACCTACCGGGGGACGGCCTTTGCCTGCCTTGGGGTAGAAGGGGTCGATGAGGGCATAAAGCTCCTTCCAGGGAACGACCCGCTCCATTTCCGCGAGGAACTTTTCCCGCTTTGTGGGCTTCTTGTATTTTTCGAAGGTGGAGGCGTTCGCAAGAGTTTTCTGGCGGTTCATCGATCCTCATCTCCCCGTATGGTCTGGAGTAAGAAACAATTTCTATAGCGCTATTTTACAGGGTCTAAGGGCAATTTGCCCGAGACTTTTTCAGAGATTCCTTAGATTTTTGCAAAGGAGAAGGATCTGAAATGAGACCCCATGGAAAAACAATTGTAGAAAAAATATTATCTAGTGCCAGTGGGATGGATGTCTATGCTGGTGCAATCGTTACTGCTCCAATCGATGTCATGTTTTGTCACGATGGTAATAGACCGTTAGGCGCGGAAGTGTTTGATTCTTATGGTGCTAAGCATGTATGCGATTCGAAGCGTGTAGTACAAATCATTGACCATGCACCGTCTTCTCCGACGGAAAGCGTTGCAAAAATGCATGCTTACATGCGTGATTTTGCAAAGCGCCAGGGAACCAAACTCTATGAGTGCGGTGAAGGAAGCTGCCATCAGTTGATTACGGAGAAGGGACATGTCAAGCCGGGCAACATCGTTATTGCGACCGATTCTCATACCTGCACACATGGTGCAATGAACGCACTTGCGACGGGGGTTGGCGTTAGTGATTTGACCTGTGGTATGATCACAGGTTCTCTCTGGTTCCGTGTGCCGGAAACCATTAAGGTAGAGCTCAAAGGAGACCTACCAAAGGGTGTTTTTGCAAAGGATATCATCCTTTATCTTGCCGGTTTACTTGGTGCTAATGGTGCAAATTATCGGGCGTTGGAGTTTTGCGGTGATGGCGTAGGAAATCTGTCGATTGAAGAGCGTATGACGATCACTAACATGGTCATTGAACTTGGCGCAAAATGCGGTATTATGCCTTGTGATGACAAACTTCGTGCTTTTTTGAATGATCGTGTCGAGGGCGAGATTGAGGGCGTTGCGGCGGATCTCGATGCTACATACTGCCGAATAGTGGAGGTCGAACTGGATAAGCTTGGACCACAGATTGCAAAGCCGCATAAGGTGGATAATGTATCCCCCGTGGAAGAAGTAGAAGGAACTCCTGTACAGCATGCGATTATTGGCACTTGCACGAATGGGCGTCTTGAAGACCTTGCTGCTGCAGCAGCTATCCTTGAGGGTAAGACAATTGCTCCCGGTATGACGTTGATCGTTGCTCCTGCATCTCGAAGCGTATATCTGGATGCAATCCGTTGTGGATATATTGAAACATTCTTGAAGGCAGGTGCTTCGATCGCCATTCCCGGTTGTTCTGCTTGTTCGGGTGGCTCCTATGTTGGAATTCCTGCTGATGGGGAGAATGTCGTGACAACGGCAAACCGAAATTTCAAAGGTCGTCTTGGCAATCCTAACAGCTACCTGTATCTTGCGTCCCCTGCAACTGTTGCTGCTTCCGCGTTGACAGGAAGAATTGAAGATAGCCGTAAATTTGTGAGGTAATCATATGGAAATGAAGATGAAGGGAAAGGCATTCGTGTTTGGCGATGACATAAATACGGATTACATCATTTCGTCGAAGAACAAATCCAGGATTCTTGATCGAAAAGAGCTTGCTACAAAGCTAATGGAAGATATACGCCCGAATTTCTATGATGAAATTAGTAAGGGAGACATCATTGTTGGGGGTGAAAACTTTGGCTGCGGCTCTTCTCGTGAAACGGCTCCTATCGTAATTAAGGAGGCTGGTATTTCCGCAGTTGTCGCAAAGTCGTTCGCTCGCATTTTTTACCGTAACGCAATTAACATTGGTTTACCGTTGGTAATTTGCAATACCGATGAAATTACGGAAGGAGAGATGCTAACCATAGATTTGGATGAAGGATATGTCGAAAAGGGAAGCAATGGCGAAAGAATTCCGGTTGCACCATATCCAGATCAAGTCAAAATGCTAATGAGTGCCGGCGGTATGCGTGCTTGGCTTCAAAACGCAGGATATATTGAGCGCTCGTAATCAGAAAATAAGAACAATTATGTAATTTTTTTGTGAGAAACTCACAAACAATAAAAACACAGGAGGAAAACTATGAAAAACCGTATTGCGAAGCTGATGTCGTTGATTATGGCAATTTGCTTCATCGTGTCAATGATGACCGCCTGCGCGGCCCAACCGGAAGTTCAAACACCTGCGGCTGCAGAACAGCAGTCCGTCACGGTTGAGACTCCTACTGCAGAAGTCGAAGAAGTTCCTGAGAAACATGATCCTGTTGATATTTTTATCGGTGGCGGACCGAATTCGGGCGTGTTTTACATTGTTGGTGCAGCTATGGCAACTGTAATCAATGACAACAGTGAATGGCTTGTTGGTAATGTTGAATCTACTGGTGCAAGCGCCGAAAATATGCTTTTGACCAATGGTGGTGAGACTGACTTTGGTTTTACTTCCAGCGATATCCTGTATTGTTCTTCTCGCGGTGAACGCGAATATGCAGATGGAGATAAGTATGAAAATCTGCAGTTAGCCATGGTTGGCTATAGTGCACCGTTCCACATTGTTGTTCGTGCGGATTCGGATATCCAGACTGTTGCAGATCTGAAGGGTAAAAAGATCGCTGCAAATACGGGTATTACTTCTACTTATCAGGCGCCGGCAATTCTTGCAGCCTATGGCATTACGACTGATGATTATACCAGCCTGCCCCTAGGACCGGCCGATTGCCGCCAGGCACTGCAGGATGGTATTGCAGATGCAATTATCATCAATCTTGGTGTTCCTGCAGCACAGATCACAGACCTTTCTACTAATATTGATGTTCGTTTCCTTGACCTCGCAGATGGTGTTGAAAAGATTTGCACAGATAATCCCTACTTCTTTGAAGATGTGATTCCTGCCGGATCTTATAATGGTCAGGACGAGGATGTCGTCACTGTTACTCTCCGTATCATGCTTGCTACCAACAAGGATGTCCCCGAGGATGTTGTGTACGAATTCTGCGACATCATTTACAACCATAATGAAGAACTGGGTCTGATTCATCCGTCTGCTGCAGCTTTCACTCCTGAAATGACGGAAGCTAATTTGATGATTGATCTGCATCCTGGCGCAGCTCGTTGGCTTGAAGACAATAAATAAAAGATCTACTTTCTTTAAACAACTGGGTGGTGGCCGACGGGGATGATTCCCCGTCGGCCAACGGAAAGGAGTATGAACTTGACTCAGGCGGTAGAAAAGCCGAAAGAGCAACAAGTCATGGAGGAATTGGACGAACAGTTACAAGGTTCAAGCTTTAAGTCCAAAGATATAATTTCGAAAATTATATGCGTGTTAGCAGTTGCATTAGGTGCGTTTCATCTGTATACATCGCAATTTGGCACGATGTTTGGCATCAAACAGCGTGCAGTTCATCTTACCGTAGTGCTTGTGATTGCATTTTTGATGCGAGCAAAGAAAAAATCAAAAGCGCTGAACATTTTGTTTGCGTTTCTTAGCTTTGCTGCTGGTACATACATTTTTATTGCAGAGCAAGAACTTAGTTTACGAATTGGCGTTGTGTATCCGATTGATATAGTGTTCTGTGTGATCATGATAGCCATGCTATTGATTGCGACAAAACATTTGCTCGGGTGGCCATTGCCAATTATCGCTTCCGTTTGTCTCTTATATATTGCTGTCGGAAAGTATCTCCCAGCTCCTCTGAATCATCGCGGCTACAGTCTTAGCCGTGTAACGAGCTATATGTTCCTTCAATCGGATGGCATTTGGGGATCACCTATTGCTACATCTGCCACGATAATTGCAATATTCATTCTCTTTGGTGCATTTTTAAAACATTCTGGTGCAACGACGTTCTTCACCAACCTATCCCTCGGTGCTTTTGGACATATTCGTGGCGGCCCAGCAAAGGTTGCAATTGTAGCATCTTGTTTGTTTGGAAGCATCTCCGGCAGTGCTGTTGCAAATGTTGCGGGAACGGGTTGCTTTACGATTCCACTCATGAAAAAGACCGGTTACGAGGCGCATTTCGCGGGTGCTGTTGAAGCTGTAGCATCTTCCGGTGGTCAGTTCATGCCTCCTGTTATGGGTGCAGCTGCGTTCATGATTGCTGAGATGACGGGGACTCCCTACATCCAGATTGCTGGCGCGGCACTGATTCCTGCGATTCTGTATTATCTTGCTCTGTTTATTCAAGTTGATCTAGAAGCTGTTCGAGTTGGCTTAGTAGGAATCCCTAAGGAAGAACTTCCAAATCCTAAGGAAGTGTTCAAAAAAGGTTGGTATTTACTACTTCCGCTTATTATGCTTCTGTTCCTACTGATTGTCGTTAAGTGGTCTGCATTGAAGGCTGGATTCTGGTCGATTGTTGCGATTATTCTTATCTCGATGGTCAATAAGGAAACTCGCATTGATTTTAAGAAATTTCTTAAAGCGTTGGAAGAGGGCGCATTAGGTATGCTTGAAGTTGCATGCGCCTGCGGTATTGCCGGAATCGTAGTTGGCACCTTCGGTCTGACTGGACTTGGTTTGAAATTCTCGAATTTCCTTGTAGCACTTTCGGGTGGACATCTGCCGGTACTGCTTGTCTTGACCATGATTGCTTCTTTAATCCTTGGTATGGGCATGGCCACGCTACCTGCTTATCTGATTCTTGCTGTGCTCGTTGCTCCGGCACTGAGCCAAATGGGTGTCAGTTTGCTTGCGGCACATTTGTTTATCTTCTACTTTGGCATTATTTCTGCGATTACACCCCCCGTTGCGGTTGCATCCTATACGGCGGCAGGCATCGCACAATGCTCACCAAACAAGGTTGGCTTTACAGCATGGCGACTGGGTCTCTCTGCATTCTTGCTCCCGTACATGTTTGTCTTCGGCCCGCCCCTGATTATGCAGGGAACTGTTTCTGAGATTATTCTTGCGGCGATTTCTTCCATTATTGGCATTACGGCGCTGTCGATGGCTCTTGCCGGTATTTGTCTTGGGAAAAAGATCAATTTTTTCCAGAGAGTACTGCTGTTTTTTGCGTCTCTGTTGTTGGTTTATCCTGGCCTTGTGACAGATCTATGCGGATTTGCAATTATTCTTGTAACCCTTAGCAAGCAGATTATCGAACGGATTCACGTGAAGAAAAAGGCTGCATAAACTTGTGCTATTGAGTGCCTTGGGGGGCGAATCTATTTCCCTCTAGATTCGCCCCATGATTTATTGGAAAAAAGGAGTGATGGATATGATAACACTCGAAACGAGATTTGGGCTAAATGGAAAAGTAGCGGTCGTAACTGGTGGTGGTACTGGTATCGGCAAAGCAATTGCGTTTGGGCTGATGGAGGCAGGTGCACATGTCGTAGTATGTGGCCGTAGAATGGACTGTCTTAATGTAGTAAAACAGCAGGCAGATGAACGCAACCTCTCTTGCAGTATTCGGCAATTGGATGTTATGGACGAGCAGCAAGTGGCTGATTGCATGCAGAGCACAAAACAAACATATGGCAGTTTAGATATTCTGGTATGCTCTGCGGGGTACAACAATGCACAACCTGCGGAATCGTTTGAACTTGAAAATTGGAATCAAATCATTGGTACGAATTTGACGGGAACCTTCCTTTGTGCTAGAGAAGCAGGAAAGATTATGATCGAGCAAAGAAGCGGAAAAATCATTCCGATTTTATCCACGTTCGCTTTTGTTGCTCGAAAGGGACGAGCTGCTTATGGTTCCAGTAAAGGCGGCGGTATGCAATTGACGAAAACACTTGCGTATGAATGGGCTCAGTACGGAATTAATGTCAACGCATTGGCCCCAACGGCTACTTATACCGAGATGGTGCCGCATCTGAAGAACGACCCAAAGCTTCAACAGGCAATGGTGGATATGATTCCGCTTGGAAGAATTGCTGATCCTGAAGATATGGTTGGAACAGCAATATTCTTGGCTAGTAAAGCATCGGACTTCGTAACAGGTCAAACGATTCTAGTGGATGGTGGCTATACAATTTGGTGAGTAAAGGAGAACCCCAATGAATCAACTTCGTTTTTACGGACAGGCATGTTTCACTTTGGAATACAATGGGACGACTCTGATATTTGATCCCTATCTCTCTGCAAATCCTGCAAAGGTGGCAATGCCAGAAGATGTGCACCCCGATTATATTCTTGTTACTCATGGTCATGCAGATCATCTTGGAGATACCGTTGCGCTTGCGAAGGCAAATGATGCGCTGGTAATTACAACTGCGGAAATGGGACGCTATTTGACTGCACAAGATTCTGCCATTCGTGTAGAGCCTATGCATATTGGAGGGAAATGGGCATTCCCATTTGGTACGGTTCGGATTACACCCGCATTACATGGTGCAGGAATTCCGGGTGGTGTAGCATGCGGCTTTGTTGTTGAGTTGGAAGAATGCACGGTGTATTTTGCTGGCGATACAGCATTGTTTTCTGATATGAAACTCATTGGGAGAAGAAAGGCCATCGATGTTGCGTTGCTCCCAATAGGTGATAGGTTTACTATGGGGCCTGAAGATGCTGCAGAGGCAGCAGCGTTGTTAGGGGCAAAAACAATTATTCCTATGCACTATAATGGGAATCCCAGAACACAGCAGGATCCGTATTATTTTGCTTCTCTTGTAAAGAAATGCTGCGATGCAGACGTTGTCATCTTGAATCCAGGAGAGAGCTATCAGGTATAAAACAATACAGTATTTTGGGATGCAGGTGAGGATTCTTGCATCCTGTCTTTTTGTGCTTTATGAAAGGCGAAAGTTATGCAGATACAACAAGTTATTCTTACAACATTTGTTGGTGTTGCCGGAGGTTTGTTTCTCATGTTGTTAAAGATTCCAGGTGCAATGGTGATAGGTGCAGCTGTTGCAACCGCCATTTTAAATCTTACAACAGAATATGCATACATGCCGATTTTGGGTAAAATTGCGGCACAGATCTGTGCTGGTGCTTTTATTGCGTGTACAATTACAAAAAATGATCTTCAACAGATTATAAAAAATTGGAGAACACCTTTCTTGCTGGTAGGAGCTATGCTGGTATTAAATCTAGTATCAGGAAGTATTCTTTATGCACTTACTGATTTTGACCGGGTAACATGCTATATGTGCATGGTTCCAGGTGGTCTCAGCGATGTTCCTATTATTACAGAAGAAATAGGCGGTGATCCAGCTATAGTACTTGTTGCACAGTTTATACGTTTGATCGTGGGACTTGTAGTATTTCCACTAATTGCTTTTCATACACGAGAAAAAAAGGAGAATACAAAGGAAGAGAAGAGAGATAGCCAAAAGAGAACGTCTCTTCAGAAAAAGGTATGGTCAAGTAGCCATAACATTATTGATAGGAACGGTTGGAGGAGTTCTTTTCAGGAAGATAGGATTACCAAGCGGCGCACTCTTAGGGTCGATGATTTTTGTTATCATATGGAACATGGTCAGCGGGAAGGCCTTTATGTCAAAGGTGGTTCGACGAGCTACCCAGAGCCTTGCCGGTGCATACATAGGTTGTTCTATAGGGATCGAGAGCCTTCGATTATTAGGAGAGACAGCGTCAAGCATGTTATTGGTTGGTTTAATCTTTGTTGCAGGATGTCTCGGCGTGGCATGGATTTTGTATCGTTTCGGACACCTTGAAAAACGTGCCGCGTTATTGTCGGCAATGCCGGCAGGAGCCAGCGATGTGGCATTGATTGCAGCGGATCTCAATGTTAGTATTCCTGAGGTTGCTATAATGCAGATTTCTCGTGTTGTTGCTGTCGTTGCAGTATTTCCACAGACCATTATCATGCTGGTCTATTTAGGATTTCCTTTTTTTTAATACAAACTCGGATAGTTCACTGGTCGATAGATGTTTGTCTTACCATTATTTATTTGTTCATCCCAACCCTCTCCCCAAACGCCAACCACGCATAACAGAACACTTCCCACGGTTTCAACGTTATCTGTGACGGGTCCCCGCTGGCTATTGCCTCTGATATCGCCTTTTTTTGCGGGTATGAGTCTGTCAGTTTCTTTAACTCGAATATCGCAGCGCAAGCGATTGTGAATGCTCTTTTGTCAGGAATTCTTCCTGAGCTGGGGCAAAACGGCCTGGAACGGCTTGAAAGGCACAGCAGTGCGATGAAAGAATGGTCAACATTTACGCTTGGGCAGAAATAAGCTTATTACGAAAAACAGGGATGGAGAAGATGAATGAATTCTCATAAAAAGCCTTATTGGTTTTTGAAAGAAAATTAAAAAACGAAAGGAAGTGGTAGAGAACAGACTGACTTGGAAACTTCTCGGCTAGGGGATCAAATTTCGGATGGAAGGCATTTTGTGAAAGAGAAAGAATCTTTTTCTCGGGAAAAACAAATTTTTTTCTGGAGGTAGAGCCTGATGAAAAAAATGATAGGATTGCTTGTGGTTCTATGCATGTCTTTTATTTTTTCTGCGACCGCTCCGGCTTTTGCTGAATGGCCGGAGGAGCAGCAGATAACGATGATTCTTGCCTATTCACCCGGCGGGTCGACTGACATTATGGCCAGGCTCGTAGCTAATTACATCGAACCCTATATCGGCCAGAAGGTTGTTGTTCTCAACAAGCCTGGTGCAGGGGCGGAAATAGGCTACACTCTTCTCAGCGAAGCCAAACCTGACGGGTACACTGTAGGTTTCCTGAATACGCCAAGCATAGTAGCTCTTCCCATACGAAAAAAGACAAAGTTCACACTTGATTCATTCACTCCTGTGGCATGTTTAATGGATGATCCCGGCACTGTACTTGTAAGAGAGGACAGCCCATTCAAAACAATGGCCGATGTAATCCAGTATGCAAAAGATAATCCTGGCAAGCTGACCTATGGAGTGAGCGGCATCGGTTCTGATGACCACATGGCAATGCTGTTCCTGGAGAAAGCGGCGGGCATAAAAACAAAGGTAGTCCCGTTCACCGGCGCAGGCCCGAACAGGACAGCACTGCTGGGGGGACATATCGATATCTCCCTCTTTAACGTCAGTGAGGCCAAAGAATACGTAGAAAGCGGCCAGATCAGAGTCCTGGCACAGATGGGAGAACAAAGGGATCCGCTTTTCCCTGAAGTCCAGACGTTGAGGGAAATTGGGTACGACGTGGTCATGGGGAGTTCAAGGGGTGTCGCCATGCCTGCAGGAGTTCCTGCGGAAATTGTTGAAAAGTTTGCCGAAGGTATGAAGAAAGTAGTGGAAAATCCGGATTTCAGGAAAAAATGTGAGGATGCCTATCTTCCCCTTGTGTATATGAATCCGGCCGGTTATAAAAAACATCTGGAAGATCTCAGCAGTAAGTTGAGCAAACTCTGGGAAGAAGATCCCTGGATCAAAGAATAGCACTGACGGCGATCATGCCGAATATGGGGAGAGCCATTCCGGCATCTCCCCATTTCATTTTCCGGGAGGGAACAGAAATGGTGCAGAGAAAACAGGATATGATCTTTGGTTTTGTGGGCATTGGAGCTGCGCTTTTTGCCATGTGGCAATCCTATCAGTATCCGCCGGATTCAGCTCTCTTTCCGCTTTTGAGTGCCGCAGGCATTTTTATCTGCAGTTTAATGCTTTTGGTTATCAGCGGGAAGAACAAAAGCTCTTCCGGCGATGAAAAGGTTGAAGGCATCAATATCCGGTCAGCACTCACTTTCGGACTGATCGTGCTCATTTATGTTTTCTCAATAGAAAAAATGGGTTTTTTCTCCTCCTCATTTTTATTCGTGTTAGTCATATCAATGGTATGGGGAGGATTTGGAAAAGGGGTTTCAATTCGTTTTTCCCTGATATTCGCAGTTATATTTACAATCCTGCTTTACGTAACATTTGTGAAAATTTTTACGGTACCTCTCCCAAAAGGTTTTTTACTTTGAGCACAGGAGGGTAAAAATGTTTGAGCATTTAGCATCATCTCTTTCAGGAACACTTGTTTTTGCAAATATAGTGGCGATGACTCTCAGCACAGCGGCAGGAATCATGGTCGGTGCCCTTCCGGGGCTTTCTGCTTCTATGGGTGTCGCCCTGTTGATTCCCTTCACTTTCACTATGGATCCTCTGACTGGCCTTCTCTGTATGGCAGGAATGTATAACGGCGCGATTTATGGCGGATCAATAGCTGCAATTCTCATCAATATACCAGGTACACCCGGCGCTGTAGTTACAACTTTTGACGGAAACGCCATGGCAAAAAAAGGGCAGGGAAGGTACGCACTGGAAACAGCCGTGATCTGTTCAACAGTAGGTGGTGTTGCAAGTGCGCTTGCACTCATGTTCATAGCTCCCTATCTTGCTGCACTTGCTTTGAAGTTTGGACCGGCTGAATATTTCTGGATTTCTGTCCTCGGATTATCCACAATCGCCAGTTTCCTTTCGGGTTCTACTGTGAAAGGCCTTTTCTGTGCATTCGCAGGTCTCTTCGTGAGTACGGTAGGAATAGACCAGATCAGCGGGGTATTTCGGTTTACCTTCGACAACATGTACCTCATGGAGGGTTTTCCTGAAATAGTGGTCTTAATTGGACTTTATTCGATTCCTGAGGTTTTCACAATGCTTGAGGATGTGGCAGCGGGTAAAACCGCTGCAGCAAGCGATAGTGAGCTTGGTCAGACGAAAAGAAAAGAGGAAAAACGCTGGACTTTTCAAAATGACTTTAAAGATTCGATCCCTACCTGGACCCGCTCTTCAATAATTGGGATCATTATAGGAATAATACCCGGTGCAGGGTCAAGCATTGCTGCATTCATCAGCTATAAGGAAGCAAAACGAAAGGCAAAGGATCCGGAATCATTTGGAAAAGGCAATGTGGAAGGCGTTCGTGCAGCGGAGACTGCGAATAATGCGGTTACTGCCAGTGCCATGATTCCTATGCTGACATTCGGTATTCCCGGCAATGTGGTCACAGCCATCATGGTGGGGGGGCTCCTCATTCACGGTCTTCATCCGGGTCCCAACCTTTTTGTAAAGGAGCCTATGATTGTTTTTGGTCTCATGTGGGGAATGCTCATTACGAATTTCATCATGCTTGCCCTTGGGTATTTCGGTTCAGGAATTTTTGCGAAATGTCTCAAAATACCTACAGTTGTGCTTGCAGCCTCTGTAGCTGTGCTCAGTACCGTCGGAACATACAGCCTGAACAACTCCATGTTTGATGTGTATTCCATGCTGTGTTTCGGGGTTATAGGCCTTGCAATGCGAAAAATGAAACTTCCAATCGCACCTGCGGTCCTGGGAATAATCCTTGGCCCGCTTGCGGAGACTGAGTTGAGACGGGCGTTGATGATTGCAGATTCTCCTGTCGAAATCTTCACCCGGCCTCTTTCATTTTTCCTGTTCGCTTTGACACTGCTCAGCCTTTTCTACCCTGTATTGAAAGCGCGAATGGGTGCCAGGGGCAATAAAGAGTAGCTTTGCAAATACAATTGGGTAGGGAGGCAAAACCATGCTTTTTTTTAAAAAAGAACAACTAACGAATTATTGTTCTTTAGTGTACCAGGCAGCAGGTGTTTTGAAAGAGAGGGCGGAAATTCTGGCAGCATCCATGGTTCATGCCAGCCTTAGGGGAGTGGAGTCACACGGAGTCAGCAGGACCGGAATCTACCTGAAAAGAATAACATCCGGGCTGGTCCAGCCAAATGCAGAACTTTCCATTGAACAAAATGGACGGTCTGGAGCCATACTGGACGCGAAAAACACCACAGGGCAATATGCCTCATCAGAAGCTTCAAAACTGGCCGCAGAACTGGCAGAGAAAAACGGCATCGGATGTGTTGGGGTCCGGAGATCAAATCATTTCGGGGCGGCGAGTTTTTATACGCTTCCTCTGGCACGGCAAGGGTACATAGTTATCGCGATGTCCAATGCCCCGACAACGATGGCTCTTTGGGGGGCCGGCAAGCCCTACACAGGCACAAATCCTTTTTCTTACGCTGTTCCTGCGGGAAAATTTGAGCCAGTTGTGCTGGATATGGCCACGAGCATCGTAGCCCGTGGAAAAATACGCAGGGCATGGAAAAAAGGTGAGAAAATCCCTTCAGGATGGGCTATCGACAAGAATGGCAATCCCACTGAAGATCCACAGGAAGCCCTTGAAGGATATGTTCTTCCCTTTGGGGGACCAAAAGGTTCCGCAATCGCCCTTTTTATTGAAACAATGGCGGGTGTCTTAACCGGGGCAGCCTTTGGACCGGAACTTGGAAGCATGTACAACGACTTCAACAAAGAGCAGAACCTGGGGCATTTTTTTATTGCCATCGCGCCTTCTATACTGGCTCCCGGTCTTGATTTTGAGAAAAGAATGGAAACGATGATTGAACAGATAAAAGCTCTTCCTCCCTCTACGGGTAATGAAGAGGTCATACTTCCAGGCGAGATAGAATCGAGGATAGAAAAAGAAAGGGCTGAGAACGGAATCCCGCTTGAAGATGATGTGGTGCAGGAACTGCGGGACATTGGAGCACAATACAGGCTTAATTTTCCGGACTAGCCTGGCCTGTGTTTTCTCGAAAAAATTATGAGAACACTGATGATACTAAAAATCTTTTTTAAAAGGAGTGAACTGCTTGAAGCTTTTTGATTGTACGTTGCGGGATGGTGCCAATGTTTTAGGTAAAGGCTTTCCCGCAGATTTGACGAAGTTGATGCTTGAAGGGCTGATCGAGAACGGAATCACGACCATTGAATACGGAAATGCGGGAGGTATAGGTGCCTACGATGTTTCCAACTCCATCGCTCCTCTCACGGATGTTGAATATCTGGAACTTGTTCAGCCTTACCTTGGAAGGGCTGAAATTGGGATGTTCCTCAATGCAAAACGGTATAGGGAACAGAATGTTTTGCTCGCAGCAGAAAAAGGGCTTGCCTTTCTTCGTGTCGGGGCGGATGCGGGTGACTCCAATATTGCCATGGACGCAATACGATTAGTCGCAAACAACGGGATGAAAGTTTGTTACTCACTTATGAAAGCCTACATAGTATCTCCGCATGATCTGGCAGAAGAGTCAAAGAAACTTGAAGCAGAAGGGGTAAACGAAATTACCATAATGGATTCTGCAGGGTTCATGACACCTGACCAGACCGCAGGCTACACCGAAGCCCTTGTCAAGGCTGTTAAAATACCGGTGGGCTTCCATGGACACAACAATCTGGGGCTTTCTGTCGCAAATGTATTGGCTGCCCTGGAAAACGGAGCAGAAATAATAGATTGCGGCCTTCTCGGAATGGCCCGAAGCGCCGGAAACACTCCTACTGAAGTTATTACAGCCGTACTGCAGCGGGAAGACAAAATGAAGGAAGTGAATCTTTTCGGTCTTCTCCGTTTTCTCGATGATCGTCTGATTCCTGCAATGAAGAAACATGACTATCACGTGGCGATTACTCCTCTTGACCTTATTTTGGGCTATTCCGGCTGCCATTCCGGGTTTATAAAGCTTTTCCGAGATATTGCAGCGGAGAAGAAGGTCGATTTATACCAACTGATAGTTGAAGTAACGCGAATGAATCAGAAATCTCCAACGGAGGAGCAGATTCGTGCGGTGGCTGAAACCCTGTAAACCGCGACAGGGAAGCGGGGTGGCAAAAGTATGAAAGTTGTGTTTGCAGGGAATTATCCCGAAGGCACGGTCGAAAAGTTCCGGCAGTTTCTTCCCGCGGAAGACTTTGATCTCGTCCCGGTAAACGACCAAAAACAATATGAAGAGCTCACTGACGCCGATTGCATTGTTTTGCGCATTTTCAAGGCTCACCGGAATATTATTGAGAATAACCGTGAGCTCGTGCTTATTCAAAGATGGGGGGCAGGGGTAGACTCTGTTGATATTGATGCAGCGACCGAACACGGTGTGCTTGTGACTAATACGCCGGGTGCAAATGCCTACGCAGTTTCAGAACTAGCAATACTTCTGATGCTCACCCTGGGAAGAAACCTGCAGGCACATACCAGGAGCATAGCTTCAGGAGTATGGAGCAGAACACTTTTTCTTGACCAGACTTTCACCCTCAACAAAAAATTGGTTGGTTTAATCGGAGGGGGCAATATTGGCCGCCAGGTTGCCCGAAAAGTACAGGCTTTTGGAGCTTCAGTGCAGTATTACGACAAATATCGTCTTTCAGGAGAGCTGGAAAAGGAATTTGAAATGTCTTATGTCCCCCTTGAAGAGCTTCTTCGGAAAAGTGACATTGTAAGCCTGCATGTTCCTTTGACTGACGAAACCCGTCACATACTGGATGCCCGGAAACTTGCGATGTTAAAACCAAATGCTTTTGTCATCAATACGGCCCGCGGAGGACTGATTGATGATGATGCCCTGCTGGCAGCAGTCGAAGAAAAGAGGATTGCCGGCGCGGGGATCGACTGTCTCGAACATGAACCTTTGAGTCCCGATCATCCTATGCTGCGGTACGCAAACATAGTTATCACCCCCCACATAGGTGGATCCACATCCGACCTGGCGGATGCAATGATCCCGATGATCGGGGACAACCTTCTTCGTTTGGCGAAGGGGGAACAAGTGCAATATGTTGTGAACCGCCAGGAGAAACCTGTGGTCTGATCATTTCAGGATGATTTTTGCTGTTGTCCAGAACGAATGAATACGCAAGGCGGAACTCTGAGGATTTTGGGCTTTGCGGGAAGGTTTCAGACAGCCTGGAAAACAGGACCCTGCTTTTCTGAATCTTGAAAATGAAACCGGCAGCCCGGCTTCTGAAATTTTCAAAAGCAGTTGTTCCATCTCCGGTCGTGACTTCTCTGGCACAATGGGCGGATTTGCAAAGGACTCATATAACCGGGCCTGTAAACTAGATAGGGTAAGAGATTCAGCTCAATCAATGGAATCAGAAGAGCATGGAGATGAAATGTTTTTTCTGCCTGAATCTATTTCTGACTCTCGGCCCCCATTTGGTGACAAGGTTTACAGCGTTCACTGCTGGAAAAAATGAGAGAGCAATTGACTTAACAGGTTCGCAAGTTTTAAGGAATCTCTGAAAAAGTCTCGGGCAAATTGCCCTTAGACCCTGTAAAATAGCGCTATAGAAATTGTTTCTTACTCCAGACCATACGGGGAGATGAGGATCGATG
>Ga0334883_1003001_pt1 | contig 19110 bp, 15 predicted proteins | sample GraSluR1_MG_6_FD_207230 | JGI IMG/M metagenome (GOLD analysis project Ga0334883, IMG submission 207230) | Sludge microbial communities from methane-producing bioreactor in Wageningen University, Netherlands - Granular Sludge_09_05-R1 | ecosystem: Engineered > Bioreactor > Anaerobic >...
ATTCGGCTGCGTGCGCTGGGTATACAACCACTTCCTGAAAAGCCGGCTGGACCTGTATCGAAACCTCGGGAAATCTTCTTCATCCTACGCCGACAGTAAAGCGCTTACGCAGCTCAAGAGGAGTTCCGGAACTGAATGGCTCGCGGAGGCAGACAAGTTCGCCCTTCGAAATACCCTGTTCGACCTTGACGTGGCATTCAGAAATTTCTTCGGCACCTGCCGCACGACGAAACGTTACGGCTTCCCGAAATTCAAGAGCAGGAAAAAATCCCGGAACTCGTACACAACTAACTTTACCAACAGCAATATAGCCGTAGGAGAAAACTGGATAAAACTGCCGAAGCTCGGGAAGGTAAAAGCGGTAATACACAGGCCGACGGAGGGCCGGATGATCTCGGCCACGGTCTTGAGGACTCCGACAGGCGAGTACTATGCGTCCATCTGCTGTACCGAAGTCGAGTTCGAGCAGTATTCACAGACCGGTAAGTCTATCGGGGTCGACATGGGCCTGACTGCGCTTGCCACGCTTTCAGACGGTACTGTAATAGAGAATCCGAAGCGCCTGAAGCAGATGTCGAAGAAGCTCGCGCGGGCGCAGCGGGCATTTGCGCGGAAACAGAAAGGCTCAAAGAACAGAAACAGGGTGCGTATGCAGACAGCGCGCATATACAGGGACATTGTCAACGCAAGGCGTGACGCGGCCCATCAGGCGACAGCCAAGCTTGTACGGGAATACGGCGTCATTGCGGCAGAAACTCTGTCCGTAACAAACATGCAGAAGAATCACAGGCTTGCGGGAGCGATCGCAGATGCCGCCTGGGGCGAGTTCTTAAGGCAGCTTAAGTACAAGTCAGAGCGTCACGGCAGGCTGTTTGTCCAGGTGCCGCGGAACTTTGCCTCCTCCCAGACCTGCAGCGTCTGCGGGACGAAGAACCCGGCAGTTAAAGACCTGAAGGTCAGGGAGTGGAACTGCCCGGCCTGCGGAACGCACCACGACAGGGATATAAACGCCGCCGTCAACATCCTGAGCGAAGCACTAAGGCAGGAAGAGCTGAAGGCGGGGTAACGCAAGGATTTAAAATACCGCAGGAACTGCGGAAATTCAGGCCTGCCGCCCGCAGATCAAAAACACGGGCTGAACGCCGGGACACCGGCGCGAGAGGGAGTGTAAGACGCCGGCAGTATCAGGCGCTGTTCCCGATGAAGCAGGAAGCTCGCGAATTCATTCGTGAGTAGTTCACATAACAATAAACAAACTTGTAAAGCAGATATTACGAACGGAGGAATGTTCCATGTCCTTAAAATTAAGATTTAAAATGATTGTTATTACTCTCTTTATTCAGTTATTCAGTGTTGGGATTTCTGAAGCGGCCCTGACTGTGAACAACGAGGCGCTGGAGGCGCTGGATTATCAAAATGTGGTGATAGAGTCGCTTATGAGACATATAAACTTTTACGAGGTAGGAATAAGTTTTATTGGTCCCTCTCCTCTTACGGGTTATTCCGTTATAAGGGGATCGAAATCAGACAGCAGGTACTCAAAGATATTTGAAGACGTAAACGCAAAGAACAAACAGGCCCGGAGGCAAAAGGATCCGGAAATGTGGGAGGATATGGTAAAGTCCTCGGAACCCAAAGCTATTAATTATCTTGTAAGTACCCTTACCAAAACAGGACGTGAAATATGGGGAGGGTGGCCTGATATTCCTATACCGGGGGACAGAGACGGGCAAAGGTTCTCAGTTACTCCAACCGAACTGAAATTTATAATACCGTCTTTTTCAGGGGTCATTATCGGCAGCTCTTCACGTTTTGACAAGAGCATGCAGGATTACCTGATCGAGGCAAAGGCGTTTTATCCCATAATTACATTTGTGGTACCAATACCTAAAAGGATAGAGCAGAACAGGTACAGGGAGATAATATATGCAAACATTATGGGTAATGTGCCGGGCAGCAATATAAAGGACGGCGAGATAATAGTAACGATATTTCCCGGCATGGATTCTCTGAATGATCTTGTATCAATATCAAGGGAACTTATAGTCGGAGATTCAACACAGGGACAACAGTAAACGTGCACACAGGTGACACTGAAGAGAAAGATTATATCCGAATGGCAATGGTCCTTTCAGCAGGTACCCTGCTGCTGATATTTGCTGCTTTTATGGTGGCACGCGCCCCTTCAGATATTATGCCGGTGAGTCTTATAGCGGGAACCAGGGATCTGGCTGACAGGATGTCAGATAACATAGATGCAAGATCAGGTACTGGCGTCTATATATTTGTAGACAGAAACCCTGATTCAATTTTTGCTGTTCCCACTGAAGGCCGTATTTCAAGCAGGTTCGGCTGGCGCGGAATATTCAACAGAATGCATTATGGTCTTGATATAGCGGCTCCGACAGGCACCCCGATCTTTTCATCCATGGACGGAACAGTGGCATTTGCGAACAGGAAGGGAAATTACGGACTTATGATAGAGATCGACCACGGAAACGGGGTCTCCACAAGATACGGGCACTGCAGCGCAATAATGGTGAGGCCCGGCGAATATGTCTATAAGGGAGAGCTTATAGGAGAGGTGGGAAACACCGGCTTCTCCACGGGCCCCCACCTCCATTACGAGATACGTATAGACGGGGTCCCAATAAACCCCGAAGATTTCCTCAGTTAAGCCTACCTTTCGAAATCATAATCTTCAGGAAGTTCGAACTCCTCTTTGACAGAGGCTATTGCGGCTTCCCTGTAATTGTCCGATATGTCGGGTATTCCGAAAGCTTTTTTTATCTCTTCAGCGCTCCAGTCACCGATAGGCTTGCCCTGTACAGGATATGCGAAGCCTGCAAAAAGCTGCAGCCATTCGAACGAATTTTGTTTATCAGACCATGGTGAAGGCGGAGAACCGAGGCCTCTCTCAAGATCATAGTGTTTATATTCTATTTTACGGCCATGCGGATCCTTTATACATACCTCAGGATATCCCCTGAGTGTCCCAAGGTATTCGGGAAGCGGCATCTCCGCTAGTTCGGACAGTTCTTTAAGACGCAGCGGCCGCTCGCCTGGAACAAAAAGCGATTTTTTAAACCTGTAATATTCCTCTGTCATGCCGACCATTTCATCGAAACTGAAGCTGCGTGCAAGGATGCCGGTTACGTTTTCGTCGATATTAGCCTTGGCAAGCACTGATGGTGAAAACAGCGCGGCCCCTATTCTGACCGCAGCTTTTGCTGCCCGGGGTGATATTGTGCGCGCAAAAGAGGGACACATAAGGTCCTTACTGAAGATACTGCGGGCATACGCCGCTTCATTTTCGGCGCGTGTATCAGGGACATCGAGTGGAACAGCAGTAACACTGCCTGTCTTGTTCTGTGCCATGAACTTCTTCATATTCTCCCTGTTGCCGTCAAAGTGTCGCAGTATCCCATCTTCTTCCATTATTGCTGCGTGTGCCGACTTCATAAGAAAATCAAAATTGCGGGCAAGGTTTATGTTCATCTCGTCAATATCGGCTCTTTTTTCGATTTCCGATTCGTCAGAAGTCTCGCATATTGCACGGGCATCTGACTTAATGTGTTCAAAGCCATATAGGGAAAGGATCTTACTGAACCTGTCTTTCCCGCTATGGTGTTTTTCAAGAACGGCAGTAAAATGTACAAATTCGTCAAACATAAGTCTCTGTTCCGGAGAATATTCCAGGTATGGCATATATTGAGGATATTGCATATTGAATATATCCGTTATATTGGCACTGTCCGGAAGGTGGGCTTCGGACTGATTGGCGTTGTACGTTTTAAGCAGGAACGGGTTGTTGAGCTTACCTGTACATATGGCGTTCCAGGAAGTCATCGTTTTCATATCAGGCAGTATCCCGTGTTTAAGCAATACAGAAGATGACTTTCTGAACCGGTAAGTGAGATCCCTTATAATATTTTTGTCGCCTGCAGCGTTGTGGACCATAGAGTAATACGAATCAAGCAGACTGTAGAAAAAACCGTAACGGTCACTTCCAAGTCTTGAATATTCTATATCAGGCGCGGTCCCGCAATTCTTACGGGCTTCTTCAAGAATACGGTCGAGCAGGTCCGGATCCAGAGAAACGGCAGCTTTTTCGGCCATGTCAAAATATCGCCGCATCGTCCCCTCTCTCTCCTTAAGTTCTTTTATTCTGTCAGATCTGCTCATGGCAGATACCTCCTTGTTTATATGGAAATAAAACCAGTATAATATTAAAGTAACCTGATTAAGTATAACAGACCGGAAATATAAAAAAAATACTTTTAAGACTCTTAATAATGTGCCAGACATTCCGGCATTCCGGTAAATTTATTCGCGGACAGTGCATTAACAACACTATACTTAATATAAGAAATGGTTAAGGAAAGGACGTATATAAAATGACTCCGGAAGAAAAACATGTAATTTTTTACAAGGATATTCCGATAGGGGAATACGGCAGGATCTCTGATCTGAGACTTTATGAGATGACAGATATTTATCTGGACAACATTGAACATTTCGACGATGGGGGCGAGACGCAGAGTAATATAGAGACCCTTCTCGCAAACCTTTATGAATTCCTTAAGGGAAATCTCCCGGGAGGCGTTCGTTTTCAGGCAATGACTGAAATGGTGCACAGCACAAGGGTGCTTGACCTTATTAAGGGAATGGATGAATTTTCAGCCGATATATCCCTTGACCGCATCGACGGAAGAAAATTTTCGAAAATACCCGAACATCTGCAAACTGCAGCCGAGATCGAGTGTAAAGTTCCTCCTCAGGATTTTGTCTTCCATGCGAGTAACAGGTCGTCGGGAACGATGCCATTTGCAATGGCAGGCTATTTCGACAAATTCACAGCGGTCCTTGAGGAGGGAACTGACGGACCTTCGCTCAGGAACGCCGATTGGAACTCAGAAGTAGGCAACGTAATAGTAAAGCCGCAGGGAGAACAGTTTCCCATGATAGCGGTCAACGAAGTACTGTGCCTGACTCTTGCCGGTATGTGCGGACTTGAGACCGCAAGGTCATGGACTGTAACCTCTGATTCGGGGTTTGGCACAACGCGTCACTTTGTAACGGAAAGGTTCGGAGTACGAGCCGATGAAGAAAACTCTGTTTCCAGAGACATAATATTCGATACCGGGATGCTGCTTGCGGAAACGGTGATAGACCAGTATTCGATAAGTTCGGAGAAATATTTTGAATTTATGCGAGAAATACTGCCTTCAGATGAAATGAAAAAATTCATGAATGCATACCTGTTTGGTTATATCACAGGCAACTCTGATATGCATGTCAAGAACTTTTCAGTAAAATTTATTGACAGCGGCTTTGTTCTGACCCCTCTGTACGATCTTGTCTCTTATAAACCATACGGCATGAAGAACGATCTTGCCCTTACTGTGAGAGGCAATACACATGTAACTGAAGATCAATTTGTGGGTTTTATGCTGGAAAGAGGTATGACACAAAAAGATATTCTTGATATGACAGCCGCGGTCAGGGAAAATTTCACAAAGGCATCGGAAATGGTTATAGATCCGGAGAACAAAAGGGAATATGTCCTCTCAGAGAGGATACGTGATTTTACAATGAAGAGGTGTTCTGCTATAGAAGAGACAATATTCCGTTCATATGAGACGGGAAACGAGAGGTGACAAATGCCGTATTTTACCAGACCTTTCAGCATCTCAGATGAAGAATTCCGGCGGATAGCGGAGGAAGAATACCAAATGTTTGTTCATGCTTCAGTAATGGCACTCGGAAATGGTCTTTACGGTATGCGCAACTTCGGAAGAAGGTACGGTCATATTATGGTTTTGGACCGGGATGACCCCGATAACATGGAAATATAGAGAAAGCGTTTCGCTAAGGAGGAAATAAATTGAAACTTATAACACTTACGGCTTCCCATCTGTTCGGGCTTAAAAATAACATCAGGTTCGACTTTACCGAGAATAACCGGATCTGCATCATAGGCGAAAACGGATCCGGAAAAAGCTCTGTGATGGATTCTATCAGGCTTGCGCTGTTCGGTGAAGCGTCCCAGTCAAGACCGGTCAACATTAAGGATTATATAAGAAGAGGGGCTACCGACGGTTCTGTAATGCTGGAGTTCGAGGACAAAAGGGGCCGTCGCCACAGGGTGACCCGTAAGTTCAGAAAGAACGCTAAAGAAGCGGTTGTCACGGGCGCGGTCCTTGAGACCATGACCCCGCGCGGGTGGGAAGAGATCGCCAGTTCGGTAAGCGCCGTAAACTTTGCAGTATCCTCCCTGCTGCTTTACGGCCGCATACGCGACGATGTAAAAGACGCGGATGTCATAAAACAGGCGAAATCTTCTGCGGATATAGCAGCTTTCATTTCACAGGGCAATATATCGAAAATACTGTCAGTGACACCGCATGAAAGAACGGCACTTGTGTCCTCGGCCCTTAATATACAGGACGGGGACCTGCTGAAGGAGCGGGTAAAAGAACTGAAAAAGCTTGCCGAATATGAAAAAGAGGCACTCAAGGCCAAGACGGAGACCTTCAGGAACTCACTTAAAGCCATTCCTTCGATAAGCGAGCTGACCGAATCCAGGAAAAAGATCGAACTTGACATAGAGCTCTATTCGGCATCACTTGCGCTTCTGGGCGAAGGCGCGTCGATACTTGGAAGGATCTCCGAAACGACCTCCGGACTTCAGGGGCATATGTCTTCAAAAGCCCGGCAGGAAGAAGTTATCTCCCAGATGAGGCACAGCTATTCATACGGCGAATACATAAAGGCAAGAAAAGACCTTTTCGCCAAGACGGCGAAATTTTTGACGGCCGCGCGTCCGGTCTTTACCAACGCGCCTTTATACAAGGCGTCAAAAGAAAAAATGAGTGGTCTGTTTGAACTGAAAAAAAACCTATATGGAAAAAGAATAGAACTGCAGGAAAAGTACAGTCTCCTGCAGTCAGTCGCTGAGCTCTATCCCGTGCTTTCCGAGGAAGATTCCCTGCAGAAGAGACTTTCGGCATCGGTAAAACAGCTGGATGAAAGAGAAATATCACTGCATAAGGCAAAAAAGGAAAGCGACAGGTTAGGAAAAGAAGCCGAGGGCGTATTGGCAAAACTTGAGCAGATTTCGGCATATATGGCTTTACAATCGGCGTCCGGGGCCGAGAAAGAAATAAAGGAGCTTTCCGGAAGCCTGCTCGCGCATCTGGTGGAATTGCTGAAAACTCTCGGGCACGGGGATATTATAGATCTCAAAAAACTGTCCCTTTCAGGCGCTGAAAATTTTATCGAACGCATGAAGGACTCAAGCTTCCAGGCCATCCTCTTTGAGATAAAAACAAAAAAGACTATGGCTGAGAGCTGTATGGCTGAGGCAGAAGCCTATAAACAGAAGTACGGAACACATCCCGGCAAGTGCGACATGTCTGAAAAAGAAGGTCTGGAACAGAAATCGGCGCAGCTTGCCTCAGAAAAAGACAGGGCCTCTGATATGGAAAGACGGCTCTCGGAAGACATATCGCTGTCTTCAAGGGAGATATTCTCTCTGAAATCCATGCTTTCCGAGAACGCGGAGCGCAGGGAAAGGATCATGAAAAAAAATTCCATTGAGGAGACGCCTTCGCTTTCAGATGCTGAAAAAGCGGCGTCCGGAGCCGCAGACATAAGGAAACAGATATCCGCAATGGATGCCGAGCTTACTGAAATGGAAGCTGAATACACCGCACTTTTAAACAAGGTCTCACATTGGGAATCTGAAGAAGTCTATTTCAAGGGCAACAGGGACGGACTTATAGAGGCCATAAAGGAAGCGTCTTTAAAAACCAAAGAGGCCCTTGAATCGTGCGTGGCTGCAACAGGCGCATACACTATGGCGGAAGCTGCCGCTGAAGCTGCGGCAGCTGACAGGCAGTCCATACCCTCCGACGACGACATGAGACAGGCTGAGTTAAACTATTCAGCGCTGCTTCAGATGATATCGAAAGACAGCGAAACGCTTAAAAAACTGCGTGCCGCATACGAAGAGCTCAGGAAGAAGGACGATATACTGCTCCCGAGCCTGCGCAAGGATATAGACGTGAAGGATCTGGCGAGCCATGTGACAAGGGAGTTGGCTGAAAAGAACCGAGAAACGGCGACCCTGACCAGGGAGGCCGGCAGGCTTTCACAGCTTATAAGACAGCATATGTCACTGTCGGACCAGCTGGAAAAAGCGGAAGACCAGCTTGAGCAGATGGCTCCGGTATTTGTCTGCGTCAAACAGCTGGTGTCCCTTGCAGATGCGAATTTCAGCAGGTACATCTGCGACCGTACAATGGAACTGCTCTTAAACGGCGTGAATAAACACCTTTCAACTATGGGGATAGAGTGGAGGCTCGGATCTGAGAGCGGCAACCTTATGGTAACAGACGCATCGGGAGAGAAACGTCCCGTATCGGGGATGTCAGGTGGCGAAGGCACCCTCATTTCAATACTGCTTCTCAAGCAGATAGCGAATTTCAACTGTCTGTGGCTGGATGAGTCCCTTACCATGCTCGACGAGGGCAAGATGTCAGAAGTAACGGACATCCTTACTGGAGGAGACCCCGATGCACAGGTGATAGTAATATCCCACGACAAGGACCTTGCCAGGACGTTTGACACGGTCTGGGAAATGGACTCGGGCGAAAAGGTACGGGAAAAATCTCAGGAACGGAGCAGGAAAGCCGTAATAACGGCGGAAGATCTCAGGGACGGAGATTATGAGCTGATTTAACAAACATATTAAGTAAACACACCTTACAGAAAACAGAAAAGGGGCCTTCGGGCCCCTCTTTTTTGTCTTTAATCAGGGATTCAACAGCCCGAAAAATCATTATTCCCGGCCAAACACTCCCAATTTTAATAATTAGTGGTAAATAGCTAATCATACTTATATATTAGAAGTATAAAAATAATAATCGAAAATACGTGGAATATTGCAAAAAAAACACGATGATAAAATTAATACTTGTTTAATTCTTTTTGAATTTAGTATAATTATCTTGGTAATAAGAAAATTAGGAAAATAAGAATATAAAGCGGTTTATAACATTAACGGCGGTGCATGAAGATAAGTGCCGGAAACACACAGTATCACGGGATATACCACGCTGAAAACAGCGGAAGATATACAGAAGCGCCTGGAGGCGCCCTTTAAAAGGAGAGAATTGTCATAAGAAAAACTGATATTTCCCGAAAAAGCGCATGGGGCAAAAAGAAGACGAAGAACATAAATATGGCCGAAAAGCGAAAGACAGGAGCGCAAAACACGAATATGACAAAAGCGCAGGAGGAAAAGACAGTGAAAAAACAGAACAATATCCGTATCCATATTCCGGAAGCGGGAGAACACGCGGCAGCGGGCCGTCAGTATTATACAGAATACGAAAAAGAGCTTATCACGCAGGCAGCACGTTCACATATGACCGCAGCGGAACTTGCGGCGAAATTCGCCACAGATCCCCTCTGCACACCGCGGTCAATAACGGCTCTCGGATATCAGCTTTCAACCGAGAGGGACCGTCTTGGCATGAAAAAGAAATACGGACATTACGTTCGCGGCAACAAAAGGACAAATATGTATACGCCGGCTGAGAGGATTGAAACCGACAGGCGCGACACCGAAGAAAGGGAGCTTCCGACATTGGACCTTACTCAGGTCAAGGTAGAGCCGAACAAAGCCGATGTAGACGCGGCAGACATGGCAGTAAACAGAGAGATTTGCCAGACCAGGGACATTACGGCGTCAATAATATCCGAGGGACTTAACTACAGGGATATGCAGATGAACGTAGGGCTGCTTAAGCGTTTTTCAGGAAGGACCCGAGCGGTGCCGGGAGACGGGACGAAAATGCTTTTCGTATCTGATCTTGCGGAATTCTGGGATATTAGCGAAGAAGACGCTTTGCTCAGAATAGACAGTCTGATCAGACACCATTTCCCTTTCTCAAGAAAGGGACATGAGGTTTCCCTTATAGAACCGAAACAAATGTTTGGCAGCGGACTCGTAAACGTTCAGATAGACAACGTCCCCTCGCGGCAGCTGGCAGGAGGCGTGACATGCACACCGATCGGCGTTATCAGCGACACCCATTACGGCGCAAAGGGTTGCGCGGAAGATCTGGTCAACGAATTCTACTGCATGGCCCATGATATCTATGGGGTAAGGAGTTTCTTCCATGCAGGCGACTTTTTTGACGGCAGCGGAGTATATACCGGACAGCCATTTGAACAGAATTTTCTTGGATTTGACACTCAGGTCAACGAAGTCGCATGGAAATATCCGTTCTATACAGACTCGAAAACATACGCGATCCTCGGAAACCATGACGAGGCTTATCTGAAATCAGCCGGAGCCAATATTCTGTTCGCGCTTCACAGCAGGCGCAGAGATATTATTCCGGTGGGAATCTACCAGGCGCTTGTTTCTGTAAACGGATTCAACATCAATCTGCATCATGTGGCCGGATCATGCAACAGCCTGTTTCCCGAGAGTAAGCTCAACGCAGTAAGACAGCGCAAGGACCAGGTTATCGACTTTTTCGATCTTGACTATCTTGATCTGGTAGTTGTCGGGCATCTGCATAAAACAGGAGAACTGTTTGATCCCAACAACTGTAAGGTGAAATCTATCGTATTCGGAGGCTCTTTCCAGAAAGCGAATCCGTTCTCGACCCGTATTGCCGGAGTAACATCGGCTATCGGGGGATATGTGGCAAACCTCTACAGGTGGCCTGACGGAAGAAAAAGGGTCGACACGATTCCAATTTTCTTTGACCTTAAGAACAGGGAAGATGTTGAACGTCCCAAGACTTTACACTTGAACCACCTGTCAGTACAGGAAGAGGTCGGCCAGACATGTTCCTGAGGGGCGAAATAACGCTGGCGGACGGTTTCGACGGATATATATGCATAAGGCTTGTATTCGCCGGGTGCCGAAAGGCGCTCAGTGGTACTCCCTGTAAAAACTGCCATAACCCGGAACTCTGGCCCTTTGAGACCGAGGGAACTGAAGAGGAGCGATTGTCTGTCCTGGAGGCACAGCTCCGGGACTGGACTTGCCCAGAATCTTCCTCCGAAACACTTGTGGACGCTATAACGATCGTGGGCGGTGAACCATTGGACCAGGATCCGGCCGAAAGTGAAGGTATCATCAGGCTTGTAAGGAATTATTATCCGGAAATTCCGTTTTTTCTCTACACGGGATTTGACGAAGAAAAATTTTTTCGCAATAAGGATTATCGGGAACATCCGTTGGCTCGTGAGGCAAAATATATCAAGTTCGGTCCATATGTCGAAGAGATGCGCACCCCTGAGGGCTTCGAAGGGAGACCTTTTCTCGGCAGTATTAACCAGAACATATATGAGGTCATCAGAGTCAAAAGTGCGCCCCCGGTGTACAGGAAACTGTCCGTGGAATAAACATATCCGGATACATATATTCAACATATTGCACCACACTTATATAAGACGGAGGAATCCATATGAGAAGCGAAGCGAGATTTGAGATCACGGGCTGGCTGTCGGGAGAACCGAGGTTCAGCGAGCGCCAGGGGAACGGCGGAAACTTTCTTACCGGATCAATGACACTGTCGGTAAGCAGAAGAACAAAAGAGGGACAGAAGACAGAGTACCGTAAGTATTTTGTCGAAGTGTCGGGTAAAAGCGCCGAACGTCTGCAGTCTGATGTTGCGGCAGGCAGATGGGAACCGGGGGATCTTATCTCGGTCAAAGGAGAGATAGTCCCGCCCACTGCGACACCGGATCCGGAAACCGGTAAAAATAAGTATGGCAGGACCTTCCTTCGCTGCTATGAATATACCAACTGGGACGATTACAGCAGAGGACACGCCGAACGCCGTAAAAACAGGGTACCGAAGGACGATTTCAAGGACTTCAAGTTTGGAGAAAAGAAAGAGAAGGAAGAAGATATAACGCTGTAAAAATATTTTCAATATATTTGCAGGTGGGGGCTTTTTGCCTCCACCTTTTTTATAGGCTTGCATACTCAGAATATGGAAAACGGAGGGATGCTGAAATGGCAGACAGTAAAACAATAAAGGCTGCTGCAAAAAATTTTGCAGGACAGCTTGTAACCACAGCATTGATATTGGGGGTAGTTTCATTTCTTTTCCTGGGAATAGCGAGGCATATTGGATTTATGTTTCCCGGCGGTACAGTTATTGCATCCGCAGGAACTATTGTGGTACTGATCATTTTTACCCTGTCTGTTCTGTTCCCTATAACGGAAGATCTGTTTACTCAGACTCTTTGCATTGATAAAAATGAGATATCTTATACAAGAGGCATGCTGACGACGAAAGAGGTGACGATGCCCCGTCATTTCGTGTTTTCCGTAGAGGTAACACAAACACCGTATCAGTCGCTTGTGGGTACAGCTGACATAAGCATTCTTTCAGGAGGATATTCCTCGATACAGTTCAGGGGAGCATTGCTGGAAGATGCCGCAAAAATAAAGCATGAAATACATTGCATTTCTGAAACGGGAGCAGGCAAATGAAAGGCAGGCTTGGAACGATAAATACTCCGGAAGGAAAAATATTGTGTGAAGCGATCGGACTGGAGAGATCCAAAATCCCGATGCTGCTTATAAACGGAGGTCCGTGCGGCAGCAGAATAAACCTGATGAACACTATCGGAGAGATGCTCACAGACCGTCCGGTCATCTCATACAGCCAGATGAATTCACCGGGATCGGTACCCAACTCCAGAACGGACAGTTCATACTGGACGTTGGAATATTATACGGAAGAGATAGAAAGGGTCAGGTACGCCTTAGACATAGAAAAAATGATTATTTTCGGCCATTCCTGGGGAGGGGGACTGGCACTGAATTATGCAGCGCAGCATCCTGACAGATGTGCCGGGATAGTAGCGGGATCTCCGTTGGTGAGAGCCGCCGACTGGGCACGGGATACGGCAAAGAGACTGGAAGATATCAGGCCGGAAGTAAATGAATTTGTTGAGGGGATCAGAAAATCCATGCCTGAAATACAGGGTGATATGTTAAAAGATGTTTCCGCAAAGGCAGAAGAGGCGCTTTTTATTGCGCGTTACCAGGATGCACATCTTACCCCGACATTATATCTCAGATATCTTCTTGGACAGAGGAAAGAAAACAGCCTTCCGGAAGGCAAAGAGGTATATCAGTACATGTGGGGACAAAATGAATACGACATAACAGGGACCCTTAAGGATATGAACATAACCGGCATACTGCGGGAGATCAATGTTCCGGTGCTGTTCGTCTGCGGAGAGTACGACGAAATACTGCCCGATACAGTTATCGGATACTCCAAAATGGTGCCGCAAGGCAGTTTTCACGTTGTAAAAGAGGGAACGCACACCTTCTTTAACTGCATGACTAAAGAGGAGTATGCAAAATTTTCTGAGCGGATACACAGTTGGACGGAAAATATCGACGAACATATATCTCCGCCTGCATTGCTTTCAGGTCAGGGATCCATATAGGATCCAAAAAAGGGGTGTAATGATGAAAAAATATGATTTTATTGATCCGGATGGGGAATATGACGGAGAGAAACTTTGGGAGAGGTTTGGCGCAACAGGCGCGATACTTCAGGATCATTACGAATGCACAGAAAAGATACGCGCCATGACAGGAAACATATTCAGAACAGAAGAGGATAAACAGAAACAGACGGAACTGATGAAAAAATACATTACGGGCAAAGAGAACATGAAAAAGATGTTTTCGGACATCGGACCCGAAAAGGCAGAACAGTTAAAGGGCAACTTTATGCAAATAATTGAGATAGCGAATATACAGAAGGCTGCCAGTAACGGGAATTCTTTTATATTGTCGATGATAAGCAGTATTGTAAGCTTCGGGATCAAGAGGGCTAAGTTCAAATCCACTGATGGTTCTGATGGCAAGGTCCAGGCCAAAGAAGCAAAAAACATAATACTCTCTTCGCACCTGCTGGTGAAAGCAGGCGTTTCCGTATACAACAACCTGCTTGCGTCGCTTGCCATAGCGAAATCTGAACTGAGAAGGCTTGAACTTGTACAGCAGGGTGTAATAACGGAAGACATGCGTTTTGTATGGGACCATAACGGACAGAGGATATCATTCCCGTATGCTGTTGCCTGCCTTATGGCGGACACAGATTACCTTAAATATTCAAACACCATATCCGAAGCGATCGATATCTTTTCGGGGATCATGAATATGGCGGATGAAAAGGCAAAAGAAGAGTTCGGGGTGCTGAAGGATTCCCTGCAGAAGGGTATAGACAATGTGTTTGCGGATATCAGGGAAATATACGGCAATTTCAGCAGAGAGGAAATAGAGTCACAGGCGGCGCTGTACAAGGATGACTCTATATTCTCATTCCTGAAATTCAGCCTGCCCGATGAGGAGACCGTCGCTCTTGTCATGGAGGGCGAATATGATGTGGCCGAAAGGCTTCTGTCATATAAGGCCGGAGAAAAGACTGTCCCGGCAGAGGAGATATACAAAAAATATGGATATGACAGGACATATCGGGAATCCGACGACGACATCGAGCTTTAATGGGACGGCGTAATCTGGGATCCAATATGCCGTGTGTGACAAAGGACCGGACCGCGGAACGAGACCTTTAACAGGGGCAAAAACAGAGTCTATAATACATAACAGACAGGACGGCAGTTACTGCCGTTTTTTTATTTTTATAAAGCTTGTTTAATGCTATTTATTCAGAGTATAATTTTATACAGACAATTAAATATATAACTATAGAAATAACAATAAATTTTACATGGAGTGATAAGGACATGAGAAAACACGGTCTTAAAAGGATAATTATGCTGTCTCTGGCAGTTATATTCATTTCCTCTGTTTCCGTATACGCAGCGCCGGTTACCGCCGACAGCGAAGCCAACCTTGTGGAGGCGGCGAGGGCAATGAGGAGCGGCGGCAGCGTACAGCTCAACTTCAAGGATATGGAGATCGCCAAATTCTTGAGATTTATGTCCGAACTTCTCGGTGAAAACATCGTTCTTGACCAGGGTGCGGGAGGACGCGTTTCCATTGTCTCACCGAAACCCATATCGCTCAGCGAGGCAAGGGAAGTCATGCTCTCCGTGCTTGAGATGAACAACCTTTCTATACAGGACATGGGGGGATACTCGAAGGTACTCCCCTCAAGTTCCGGTCCGACTGTCAACAATACCGTCGTCAGAAGCGGCATGAGCGTTGTGCCGGGAGAGTCCGTGACTATCCAGGTCGTACCCCTAAAACATGTCAAGGCGGGCTACGTGACGGTGCCCCTTAAGGCCGCTATACCGGAAATCGGCGCGGCCCCCCTTGAAAACGGGGACGAGATACTCCTTACGGGCAAGGCGTCCGTACTCAGCAGAGCTGTCGGAGTGATCCGTGCGCTTGACGTAAAGGGAAGCACAAGGACGATCAGAGCTGTGAGCCTGGAACACGCAAATCCGAAAACAGTCGAGACCCAGATAAACGCCATGTCAAAGGACGCCACATCAAGGCTTACCGGCATCATGGCGGTAGGCGACGAGAGGACAAGACGGGTGATGCTCATAGGCAGCGAACAGTCGCTCAGGGAATGCGAGCAGGTGCTCAAGGTGCTGGATGTGCCGTCGAGGACCGCAAGCTTTCACGTTCACAAGCTGGTCAATTCGGACGCTAAGGTCGTTGCGGAGCAGATGAACAGCATTCTTGCAACTGCCGCCAAGATCGCTCCCGATCCCAAGGGAGTCGCTCCTGCATCGGTAGTTCCCGACCTGCCTACAAACAGTCTTGTTTTTACGGCTTCACAGGAACAGTTTGACTCTCTTAAGACCATAATAGCGCAGCTCGATGTACAGCCAAAACAGGTAATGCTTCGCGGTCTCATTGCCGAAGTCAACCTTAACAAGCTTAACAGCGCGGGCATAGACTGGGCAGCGTGGGGAGGCGGCATCACCGGAGATCTCGTCGCCGCCGGAAGCGCCCAGCTGGGAAGCGCCGCGGTCCCGTCAGGGATACTGGAGCTGTATGACAAGCTGATCACACAAGAAGAAATATATACAAATCCCGTTACAGGAAACACATATACGACCACAAACACCGACGGAAAAGGTCTTATGTATGCGTACATAAAGATGCTCAATAAATATGATGCCATAAACGTACTCTCAATGCCCCGTCTTATGTGCATAGACAACCTGCAGAGCAGTCTCCAGGTCGGACAGGTGATCCCGCAGCTGAAGGGCACCCTTGCCGACACAAGCAATCCGAAGTCCGTGCAGAACAGCTACGAATACAAGGACGTGGGTCTGATCCTTACGGTTACGCCGCACGTAAGGAGCGGAAACCTTGTCTCCCTTGAAATAGAACAAAGAGTCGAGGACCTGCTCACCACCATGGGATCGCCGACACCGGTCACATCAAAGCGTGAGGTCAAGACAAACGTTATGGTTGCGAACGGAGATACAATAATCATAGGCGGTCTTATCAGGGAAGCGGAGAAGGTGTTGAAGAACAGGGTCCCCCTGCTCTCCTACATACCCCTTATCGGCAACCTGTTCAAATCCAGTGAGAAGCAGCGGGAAAAGGTCGACCTTATGATCTTCCTTACTCCTTACATACTGGAGGACCCGAAAGAGGCGGCAAGGATGTCTAACCAGATAATCACCGACGGACAGCAGCTTTCGGAAGCAGAAAGGACCCTTCTTATGGATAACCATCAGGATTACGAAAAGGCTGTCCGACAGGAGGGTGTCACAAAAGAGATGATGGTCCCGAAGATGCCGGAGATAAAAGAACAGGTAAGTGAGGGCACTGCTGAAGATAACGTTAAAAAAGACTGGCAGACTCGATACGATGAGCTTGTGAAGGAAATGGAGGCAAAAGGCAAATGATCTCGATAAACAAACTGCCTTCTCCGGAAGCTGTTATAGAACTTATACCTCAGGGAGTATCACTTGATGCGCTCAGGGAAAAAGGAATAGTCCCCGTCAGAAAGGACGGGGATATCCTTGTTGTCGCCCTGTCTGATATGGCAGTTTTTGCCGAGGCTCAGCTTGTAGCGTCAAGGGCCGGCCTTGCATGCGAAGCTGAAATACATGATGCAGCTGACATCAGGGATCTCATTCGCGCACTTTACGATATTAAAAGCGGCGTGGCACAGGAGACTCTCAATGACATAGAAGAGGTCAACGACCTTTCTGAACTTGCGCGTCAGGAAGTTATGAGCGATACCGTGGACGCTCCTGTGATCAAGCTTGTCAATGGTATTATGGTCGAATCTATTAAAGAGAGGGCGACTGATATACACATAGAGCCATATGAGGACAGGATGACGGTCCGATATAGGGTAGACGGAGTGCTTCACGACAAGTACATCCTTTCCAAGGGACACCAGGCACCTGTAACAAGCCGTATAAAAGTTATGGCAAACCTTGATATCGCAGAGCGGTTTATTCCTCAGGACGGAAGAATAGGGATAAGCCTTGGAGACCGAATGGTCGACATCAGGGTAAGCACCCTGCCAACGCAGCACGGGGAACGCATAGTTATGAGAATGCTGGATAAGGCAAGGGGACTTCTTACTCTTGAAGAACTTGGTATGAAGCCTGACGAGAGAAAACGGCTGGAAGACCTGATAAGGCGGCCAAACGGCATGATACTTTTCACAGGACCGACCGGGTCTGGCAAGAGCACCAGCCTGTATGCGATACTGCAGGCACTGGCAAGACCGCAGGTAAACATCATAACAGTTGAAGACCCTATTGAATACGACCTCCCGGGAGTCGGACAGGTCCAGGTAAACGACAAAGCCGGGCTTACCTTTTCTTCTTCACTCAGATCGATACTGCGGCAGGACCCCGACATCATCATGATCGGAGAAATGCGCGATTTTGATACTGCCCATATAGGCATACAGTCTTCCCTTACGGGACACCTTGTGCTCTCAACACTGCACACTAACGATTCCATAAGCGCAGTAACAAGGCTTATCGATATGGGGATCGAACCGTACCTGGTATCAGGTTCGCTTTTAGGAGTTGTTGCACAAAGACTTGTCAGACAGATATGTCCCCACTGCAGGGAAGAAACAGAAACTTCCGGTCTTCTACTGGACCGGGGCGTACTTAAGAGCTGGAAGGCACGCGGATGCCCCAAATGCGGAGGGACCGGCTATCTCGGCAGGATAGGTCTGTATGAACAGTTTAATATTACACCGGAGATACAGGCAGCAATAGCGGCTGGGGCTCCTGCCTCCGAATTAAAGACCCTTGCGTTGCATAATGGTTTTAAAACATTGCTTGAACTTGGGGTCAAGGCAGTGGCAGAAGGAACGACATCTTTGGAAGAGATGTTGCGCGTGATAGGGGAGTACTGACATGCCGCTTTATAAAGCAGAAATCTACGAAAAAGATGGTCGTAAGAGAGAAATAAGCGAAGAAGCATCTTCCGAGTCCGAACTTATAAGAAAGCTCACTTCCCGAGGTCATATAGTGACCTTGGTAAAAGAAGAATGTTCGAAGAGATCTCTGTTTCAAACATTAAGAGCTGAAGGACAGTATAAAAGAAAGAAACCGCTCAGTCTTGAGAACCAGTATCTTTTCTGTATCACCATGTCCTCATATCTTAACAATGGCATATCTGTAATGGAGATACTCAGACTGCTGCAGAAACAGACAAGGGGAAAACATATAAAGCCGATCTATACGGAGTTAAGGGAATCTGTTGAGGGGGGACGTTCTCTTGCGGCCTCTATGCGCCTGACCGGTGTTTTTCGCGATAGTTTGGCCGGTATGGTCGAATCCGGGGAAAGATCCGCATCGCTTCCCGCAATACTTGAAAGGGCAGCTGAGCTCATACAGAACGAAATAACGCTCCGAAGAAAACTGAGATCTTCATTGACATACCCTCTGCTTATGTTTGCTGTAGGATTGTGTGTGACGGTGTTTCTGCTTACATTCGTTGTTCCCAGACTTACGGCGCTTGTAGTGGACTCCGGTGCAGAACTGCCCTTTGTGACCAGGTTACTGATCTGTATTTCTGATGCCGTGAGGGTATCGTTGCCGTTTGCGGCGATCGGTATTTTTTTGGCTGTGTATCTG
>Ga0334883_1003013_pt1 | contig 19024 bp, 13 predicted proteins | sample GraSluR1_MG_6_FD_207230 | JGI IMG/M metagenome (GOLD analysis project Ga0334883, IMG submission 207230) | Sludge microbial communities from methane-producing bioreactor in Wageningen University, Netherlands - Granular Sludge_09_05-R1 | ecosystem: Engineered > Bioreactor > Anaerobic >...
CTGGTCAACGCGGACGTCTATCTGAGCGATCTGTTCGAAAAGTTTCTCCGCCGCCCGGGCCCCGAAAGCGAATCGAGCACCTTCGGCGGATGGCTTCTCGAGCGCTTCACAATCCTCCCGGAGGTGGGGGCTACCGTCCAGTGGGAGGATCTGACGTTTCAAATCGCGAAAATTAACGGACAGAGAATTCAGAAAGTGCGCATTATCAGACAGTAAAATGCAACAAGGAAACAGAACAAAAGCCCTCTCCACGTCGGAGGGGGCTTTTGTTCTGTTTCCCGGGCAAGTGGCGTTCCTGGTCCGTTTTTTTTATTTCTGCGGAGCGAGGCGCTCAAGAGCCTTCTGTGCGAAATCGTCTCCCTGTTCGGCGGCTTTCCGGTACCATTCGAGGGCTTTTTTCATATCTTTCCGGACGCCCTTGCCGTTTTCGTAAACCCAGCCGAGATTGCTCTGGGCGCTGGCATTCCCCTGTTCCGCCGCCAGACTGAACCATTTGTAGGCATCCGTATCGCTTTGGGGAACCCCTTTCCCGTTCTGATACATCCATCCAAGGTTGCTCTGTGCGGTAGCGTACCCCTGTTCTGCGGCCAAGCGGTACCACTCCGCAGCCTCTTTATCGTCCTGGGGAACGCCTCTTCCCTTCTCGTACATCCACCCGATATTTGTCTGGGCGCGAGGATCGCCCTGTTCGGCGGCCACGGTATACCACCCCACCGCCTCCTCGTCGCTCTGGGGTACGCCGAGCCCGTTCTGATAGAGCCATGCAAGATTGGTCTGCGCGCGCGCATGTCCCTGTTCCGCAGCTCTTCGGTACCATTCTGCGGCTTTCGTTTCGTCCTTGTCGACGCCGCTGCCGCTCTCGTACATCCATCCGAGGTTTGTCTGCGCGTACAGATTGCCTTGCTCAGCGGCTTTGCGATACCATTCGACGGCTTTCTTCTCGTCGCGGCGGAGCCCCCTGCCATTTTCGTACATCCATCCGAGGTTCGTCTGCGCGCGCGAATCCCCCTGTTCGGCAGCCGTGCGGTACCATTCGACCGCTTTGCGGTCGTTCTGACGAACTCCTCTGCCGTTTTCGTACATCCATCCGAGGTTTGTCTGCGCGATTATGTACCCCTGCTCCGCCGCCTTGGTGTAGAATTCGACCGCTTTCTTCTCGTCCTTGGGAACTCCTGTTCCGTATTCATACAGTACGCCAAGGTTGTTCTGAGCGCGGGGGAGCCCCTGTTCAGCGGCCTTTGAGTACCATTCGACTGCGAGCTGCAGATCCAGCGAGACGCCTCTGCCTTTTTCGTACATCCAGGCCAGATTCGCCTGGGCGACCGAGTTGCCCTGTTCAGCGGCCTTTCGGTACCACTTGACCGCTTCTTCCACGTTTTCCGGCATCCCTTCGCCGGTGTCGTACATCCAGCCGAGTTCATTCTGCGCTTCCATGTCGCCCATGTGCGCCTTCTCCTCGGTGGTCAACACCAGAGAGTCAAAAAGCCCCAAAGGAAGCCCCTTCAAGAGATTGCCCGTTGATTCCGCGGCAGTATCCACCGGAGGGGTCAATGCGGCATTGCGGACATATTCGTCCAGTTCAATGGACTGCTCCCGGAAGACCTCCTCCATCTCTTCCATTTTGTCTCCTTCGATAAATTCCTCCATTGCTGTGGGAACAGTGACAAAGAATTTACCTCCCGGGACAAGAAACAAAAGAATGGTCGTAATTATTCCGATTTCAGAAAACCCTTTCCGCCGGTGTTCGCTGTGTTTCATGTCTCACTCCTTCTTTCTGTCGGGGGTTTTAGGGAAGACCTTATCGGTTTTCCCGTAATGCCGTTCTTTTTCAAAGAGAGCGCTTCCGCAGAGGCTACTTTTCAAAGCGGACGCCGTTAATCAGCTCTTTGATCCACCCCTGCGCAGCCCCGTACTCTTTCTTCGGCAGCAGGACGGCCAGGAGGAGGTCGTCGTCTGCGAAGAGCGCCGTGACCAGCGCCTTCCCGCCGCGCGCTGAATACAGTCCGACGGGGACGTTTCTTCCCTGGATTTCCCAGGTCGCCTGCCCGCTCTCCTTTGCTTCCAGCTCATCGAGGAGTTCCTCGTGCGCAAACTCCCCGTCCAGCGCACTGTAGAAGGTGGACAGGAGTATAATCGTGTCCTTCTTCCCTTCAATCGTATAGGTAAACGACTCTCCGAGGACGTCGACCGGGTCGAGCTGTTCCATGGCGTCCTGTTTCGCTCCTTCGGGGAGCGTCAGTGTGAAATGTTCGGTAGGAGAACGGAAGATGCGTTCGTCCTGCAGGTCGGCGAAGGGCGGAGGGGGAGAGAGGGCGGGGAGGGGCTGAATCAGCGTCATCGAGTCGAGCAGCGCGTCGACCGCCGCCTTCCCTTTGTTGAAACGGTCCATTTCAAACGAAGGAAACGTAAAATCGTACACGGCGGGAGCGAATACTCGCGAAGGCGTATTCTCCTGTTGTTTGACTGCGACGACGCACAAGCGATAGACAAAATTCGAATCCGGCTTCTGGATGGAAAAATCGTGGACGATAGCGTCGCAGCCTGCGACGGAACGGGTCTTCGTCTGCAGAGGAGTGTATTTCCCCCTCCGTTTGTGCATATCGATCATGGCGTTCAAAACGGCCTCCAGCGGATTCTTCTTCTCCACGATCGCAGAGAGCGCGGTAGACTCATCCCCGGTGCTCCGCCCGAAGGCCAGTAGCGATATCAGTACAGTGTCCTCGCCGGTATCGCCGTAATAATCGTAGCAGTGAACCCCCTCTTCCTTCAGATCGTTCGCTTCGCGCCATCCAGGGGCGAGTTCGATGGAAAAAACGCCTTCCTGGACTTTTCGCGGGGGCGCGACCGGTTTCCGGATAACCCGGACGGAGGAGACGACTTCGCTGAACGGTCCTTCGAGCATGGCGGCGGTATTGATCGTCGTATTGAAGAAAAAGGTGTAGGCTGATTTGTCCACAACGAGCACGACGACCCTTCCCGCGAACTGCACGGGGCTCCCCGGCGGGCAGTAGAGGAAGTCGTGCATCACCGCCTCGGTTCCGGAGAGCGAGATGTTTCTCATGCCGATCGCCTGGTACCCCGCAAATCCCGCGGCGTTCTTCCGGATGCCTTCCTGGAGGACTGTCGCGGGGCTTTTCTGTTCGAAGAGGGACTCTTTCATCAGGAAGAGCTCGCCGACCGGATGCCCCTGGTACATCAGGACATGGTACGCCTTCGCTCCCGGAGATTCCTGTTGCACCCATCCGTGCGGCGTGGAGTATTCAACGTCATCCACGGCATGCACCCCCGCGAGCGCCGGAAGCGGCGCAACGCACCACAGACCCCAGAGTAACGTGAAGAATACGAAACACCCTTTGCGAATCACCGGTATTCCCCCTTCCCGTATCGCCGGTCCGCTGCGCCTGAAGCCGTACTCGTGAGAGTGGAACGACGCTCCCTCCGAGTGCGTTTCACCGGAGGGAGGATTCTGAAAGCTCAAAGTGCGGCGCTGCACATATCGGGCCTGCATCGTCGCATTATTGTACCACGATGCGCACTTTTTCATCAGGTTGTCTTTGGCGGGAAGAGCGTAGTTTTTTGAGAGAAGTGAGCGCTGCCGGAGGGGCTCTCCGGCAGCGTTCGCATGTCTACAGCCCGAGCATCGGCAGCACGGTCTCCAGATCTTTGTCTCCGCGTCCGGAGAGGTTGACCAGCAGTATCTGATCCTTCCGCATCGAAGGGAGGCGTTGCAGCGCGTACGCCAGCGCGTGCGAGCTTTCCACCGCGGGGATGATCCCTTCCTTCCTGCAGAGACGGCTGAATGCGTCCAGCGCTTCGGCGTCCGTGACGGAGACGTACTTCGCCCGCCCCGTGTCCTTCAGGTAGGAGTGCTCGGGGCCGACGCCCGGATAGTCGAGGCCGGCAGCCACGGAGTGCACGGGAGCGGGCTCTCCCTTCTCGTCGAAGAGGACGTACGTGTTGAAGCCGTGGACCTTGCCCGGAACGCCAGCGGAGAGGGTGGCCGCGTGCGCGCCCAAACCGAACTGCAACCCCTTCCCCGCGGGTTCCACGCCCGTGACGGCGACCTCGGGATCGTTTAGGAATCCGGAGAAGAGGCCGATGGCGTTGCTTCCGCCGCCGACGCATGCGGCCACCTCGTCGGGAAGCCGGCCTTCCCGTTCGAGCATCTGTGTCCTAGCCTCCCGTCCGATGACGCTCTGGAAGTAGCGCACGACTTCCGGATACGGCGACGGTCCGACGACGGAGCCGAGGAGATAGAAAGCCTCCAGGTCGTTCATCCACGCCATGAGCGCGCTGTCCACGGCCTCCTTGAGCGTCGCCTGGCCGTCGTGTACCGGGACGACTTTCGCGCCCAGCGCCTTCATCCTGGAGACGTTCGGCGCCTGCCGTTCGACGTCGACAGCCCCCATGTACACCGTGCACTCCATCCCCATCAGGGCGGCCGCCGTCGCGCTCGCCGTGCCGTGCATTCCCGCGCCCGTCTCGGCGATGAGGCGCTTCTTTCCCATGCGTTTCGCCAACAGCGCCTGTCCGAGCGCGTTGTTGATCTTGTGCGCGCCGGTGTGGTTCAGATCCTCCCGCTTCAGGAAAAGGCGTCCCCCGCCGCACTCCTCCGAGAGGTTGACACACTCCGTGATCGCCGACGGCCTGCCTACGTACTCGACGAGCAGCGTGTCCAGCTCTTTTTGAAACGCGCCGTCCGCCACCGCGTCGTCGAAGGCCCTCTCCAGCACTGCCAGCAGCTCCGCGATCCCCTCCGGCACGAACCGTCCGCCGTACTCCCCGTAATACCCCCGTTGTGTCTGTCCGTTGTGTGTCTGCGTCATTTCGATCTCCTCCTTCGAAGTTGCGAAGATGCTCTTCGCTGAATACAAAAAGGGCCGTCTCAAGCGACGGCCCTTTGAAACTACGGATACAAAAAGGGCCGCGGGAAACGTTTGCTCCCGCGGCCACCTGAAAACAGGTCAAAGGCGGCGGGACCCTAGGGCCACCACCACCACATGTTCATCGTCGTAAAACTCCGGTCGAGTGTGTGCGCTGTCTTTTTCATGCAGGGACAATAGCACGGCGAACCCAGTTTTGTCAATGCGCATTTTTCAAATCGCTTTTTTTTCGTTTTTGAGAGAAAATAGCCGGGCGGAAAGAGATCAATTGGAGAGGAGGACCACAATGCTGTGCGTTCGGAAGACATCGATAGGAAGAATCGCCATCGGCGGGGAAGAGGAATACGTTACGCATCTCTATCTGCCGAGGAGTACGGAGTTGATTGAACGCTTCGACGCGAAGGAGACGCCCGTGATCCGGGAGGCCTTTCGCCAGTTGGAGCTGTACCTCGAAGGGAAACTCAGGGAGTTCTCGCTGCCCCTCCGGGCCGAGGGGACGCCCTTCATGAAGAGGGTCTGGAGCGAGCTGGTGAAAGTTCCCTACGGGGCGACCACGAGCTACAAGGAGCTCGCCGAGGCCTCAGGGAATCCGAAGGCGGTCCGCGCCGTGGGAACGGCGAACGCGAAGAACCCCATCGCCATCTTCATCCCCTGCCACCGCGTCATCAACACCGGCGGCAAGCTCGGCGGATACGGCGGGGGGCTCGACCTGAAGAAAACGCTCCTCGAGCTGGAAGCCCGCAACAGACCGTAGGATGTCGTTCGTGTGCGCATAGTCAGCGTGAGCAGACGGACCGACATCCCGGCATTCTACTCCCCGTGGCTGTTCCGCCGTTTGAAGGATGGGTATGTCCTCGTCCGCAATCTGCGGAACGCGAAGCAGACGCGCTTCGTCTCGCTGAAGCCGGATGATGTGCACTGCTTCGTCTTCTGGACCAAGGACGCCCGGCCGATGTTCGGACGCCTCGACGAACTGGAGGCGCACGAGAGCGCGTTCTACTTTATGTGGACGGTCACGCCGTACGGCCCGGAGATCGAACCCGGCTTTCCCCGGAAAGAGGAGATCGTGTCCGCCTTCCGGCAGCTGAGCGGACGAATCGGCCCGCGGCGGACGATCTGGAGGTACGACCCCGTTGTCCTCGACGACTCGTTCCCCGTCCGGAAGCACCTGGAAGCGTTCGCCCGCATGTGCGCGTCGCTCGATGGGGCGACGGAGCGGTGTATCGTCAGCTTCGTCGACATGTACCGGAAGCTGCGCGGAAAGGGGATAACCGAGGTCGGCGAGGAAGACATGCGGATTATCGCGCGTGGTTTCTCCGAAATTGCCAGCTCGCACGGAATAGCAGTGCAGACCTGCTGCGAGGCCGCGGACTTCGGAGCGGAGGGGTGTTTCCCCGGAGGGTGCATCGATGCCGCGCTCGTCGAGGAGCTTTCGGGGAAGCCCGTTCCGGAGAAAAAGGACGCCGGGCAGCGCCCCCTCTGCCGGTGCGCGCCGAGCGTGGACATCGGCGCGTACGACACCTGCCCCGGCGGGTGCGCGTACTGCTACGCCACACAGAGCGCGGCGGCCGTCCGCGCGAATGTTTCTCGCCATGACCCCACGTCTCCCCTGTTGACCGGGATCCCGTCGCCCGAAGAGCAGCTGCTCATCCAACAGTCTCGCACACCGCAGCAGATATCTCTCGGCCTTTTGTAATACACCGGCGGCAGCGCCCTCCCGTCATCGGCTCGCCCCTTGCTTCTTGACGGAGCAAAATTGACAACCCTTCTCATCAATGCTATCGTGACGCTAATGACATTACGGAATAAATGACACCCGATCGGCGGAACATTCCCGGCGGTCTTCACACATGAAAGGAAGAGGCAAACGCATGTTCGAGCAGACCTTCCGGAATATCGACGACGTCCTCAGGAAAGAGGCGGGATGCACTACGGAACTCGACTACACGGAGCAGTCTTCGTGGCTCCTGTTTTTGAAATACCTGGAGGGGCTGGAACAGGACAGGGCGGACGAGGCCCTCTTGTCCGGGAAGCCGTACGCATATATTCTCGACGCCCCCTATCGCTGGGAATCGTGGGCGGCCCCGAAAGGGAAGGACGGGCAGCTCGACCGCAACCGGGCCATGACCGGAGACGATCTGCGAGACTTCGTGAATCAGAAGCTCTTTCCCTATCTGCACGGATTCAAAAGCCGCGCCACCGGTCCCAACACGGTGGAGTACAAGATCGGCGAGATCTTCGGCGAGATCAAGAATAAAATTCAGAGCGGCTACAATCTCAGGGAGATCATCGACTACGTCGACGAATTGAAGTTCCGCTCCCAAGTGGAAAAGCACGAACTCTCGGCGCTGTACGAAGAAAAGATCCAGCGCATGGGGAATGCCGGTCGCAACGGCGGCGAGTACTACACGCCGCGTCCGCTGATCCGCGCCATCGTCGAAGTAGTCGACCCCAAGATCGGAGAACGCGTCTATGACGGAGCCTGCGGTTCCGCAGGTTTCCTGTGCGAGGCGCACGTTCATATGAAGAAGCGCAATCCGCGCCGGACCACGGCCCAGGACAGAATCCTTCAAGAGAGCACCTTCTACGGCAAGGAGAAGAAGTCTCTCGCCTACGTCATCGCCATCATGAACATGATTCTGCACGGCATCGAAGCGCCGAACATCATCCATACCAACACCCTCTCCGAAAACCTTGCCGATGTGCAGGAGAAGGACCGTTATCACGTCGTGCTGGCCAATCCTCCATTCGGAGGCAAAGAGCGTCCGGAGGTACAAAAGAACTTCCCTATCCGGACGAGCGAGACGGCGTACCTTTTTCTTCAGCACTTCATCAGAATGCTCAAGGCGGGAGGACGCGGCGGCGTTGTGATCAAGAACACCTTTCTCTCCAACACGGACAACGGCGCCGTCAGCCTCCGGAAGCATCTTCTGGAGAGCTGCGCCCTGCACACCGTTCTGGACTGTCCGGGCGGAACCTTCCAAGGGGCCGGGGTGAAGACGGTGGTGCTCTTCTTCGAGAAGGGATCTCCGACGAAGAAGATATGGTACTACCAGCTCGACCCGGGCCGGAACCTCGGAAAGACCAATCCGCTGAATGACGGCGACCTTGCGGAGTTCCTCGAGCTGCGGAAGACTTTCGCCGACTCGCCCAAGAGTTGGAGCGTGGACGCCGCGAGCATCGACAAGGAGACGTTCGATCTCTCGGTGAAGAACCCGAACAACGGAACGGAGACCCGCCACCGCTCCCCGACAGCGATACTTGACGAAATCGCGGCGTTGGACGCGGAGAGCGCGGAAGTGCTGGAGAAGATCCGGGCGGTGTTGGAATGAAGGCCGGATGGGAAATTAAAAAGCTTGGAGATATATCCAGAGTAGTGAATGGCGGTACACCGAAAACTGGGGTACCGGAGTATTGGAATGGACATCATCGCTGGATAACACCCGCAGAAATGGGAAAAAGAAGCTCCCCTTATGTTAGTGAAACGGAAAGAACAATTTCGGATTCGGGTTTGCAGAACAGCTCTGCGGAAATGTTGCCCCCTTACTCGGTAATTCTTTCTTCACGTGCTCCTATTGGATATTTGGTCATCAATTTACAGCCCATGGCCACGAATCAAGGGTGTAAAGGAATTGTTCCCAACAAGAATCTTCATCATGAATTTTTGTATTACTATCTGAGTGGAAATGTCGATACGCTTCGCTCGCTTGGAACTGGGGCTACGTTCAAGGAGTTGTCAGGAGGCAAGTTAAAAGAGGTGGAAATTCCTCTGCCTCCCCTCCCCGAACAACAGCGGATTGTGGGTATTCTCGACGAAGCGTTTGAAAACATCGCCCTCGCCACGGTCAAAGCCGAAACGAACCTGAAAAATGCCGACGCGCTCTTCGAAAGCCACCTCAACGATATCTTCTCCAAGCGCGGAGAAGGGTGGGTGTACCAAAAAGTTTCTGATTTAGCAAACCACTCTCTCGGGAAAATGCTGGATAAGGCAAAAAATAGAGGAGAATATAAACCGTATCTGAGAAACTTTAATGTTCGTTGGTTCGATTTCGACCTGTCCGATCTCTTGGAGATGCCTTTTGAACCGGAGGAAACGGAAAAATACACGGCAGAAAAAGGAGACGTTCTCATCTGTGAAGGCGGTTATCCTGGGCGTGCTGCCATTTGGGAGAATGAGTATCCCATATACTTTCAGAAAGCGCTGCATAGAGTACGTTTTCACAAACCAGAGCACAATAAATGGTTTGTGTATTTTCTTTTTGCATGTTTTCAAAACGGAACCCTGCGAGAGTATTTCAGCGGTACTGGCATACAACATTTTACCGGAGAAGCACTCTCCAGATTTGTTGTTCCCGTGCCTCCTACGCAACAAATCCAAGCTGAAGTCGCAAAATTCGACGCGCTCGCCGTAGAAACCCAGCGCCTTGCTTGCATTTACCATCGCAAGCTCGCCGCGCTGGACGAACTGAAAAAATCGCTGTTGCACCAGGCGTTCACCGGGCAACTCTGAAGACACAAGCCGTTTGAACCGCAGAGAGGTGATCCTCTATGAACGAAGCCGAAACCAGAGCCGAATACATCGACCCAGCACTGAAAACGGCGGGATGGGGTGAGGCCGGAGGCAGCCGCGTCAGACGGGAGTATGTCATCTCGCCGGGGCGAATCGAAGGGCGCGGAAGGCGGGGCAAGTCGCTGACCGCCGACTACGTGCTGGAGTTCCGGAACGCGAAGCTGGCCGTGGTCGAGGCGAAGTCGCGGGACGAGGCCCTCACCGCGGGCGCCGCCCAAGCGAAGAACTACGCCGAAAAACTGCAAGTGCGTTTTGCCTATGCTACGAACGGGCAGGGGATTTACGAGATCGACATGATGACGGGCAGGGAACGGGAGATTCCTTTCTACCCCTCCCCGGAAGATCTATGGCGGCGAATCCACGCCGTGCAGAACGAGTGGCGCGACCGTTTTTTCGAGGTCCCTTTCGAGGATAAGAGCGGTTCCCACCCCGGACGGTACTACCAGGACATCGCGGTCGAGCGGGTGCTGCACTCGGTAGCGGAAGGGAAAAAGCGCATTCTGCTGACGCTCGCCACCGGTACGGGAAAGACCTTCATCGCCTTTCAGGTTGCATGGAAGCTCTTTCACAGCCGATGGAACCTCTCCCGCGAGCCTGCGAGACGCCCCCGCATCCTCTTCCTCGCGGACAGAAACATCCTCGCCGACCAGGCGTACAACGCATTCTCCTCATTCCCGGAGGACGCGATGGTTCGGATCTCCCCTGCGGACATCGCCAAAAAGGGGCGCGTGCCGAAGAACGGCAGTCTTTTCTTCACCATCTTCCAGACCTTCATGACAAGCCCTCGAAGGGATGAAGAGTCCTCCTTCTGTTTCGGCGAGTACGCTCCCGATTTCTTCGATTGCATCATTGTCGACGAGTGCCACAGAGGCGGAGCCAACGACGAGAGCACGTGGCGCGGTATTCTGGAATACTTTGCACCGGCGGTGCAGCTCGGACTCACCGCGACGCCGAAGCGGGCCGAGAACATCGACACCTATGCTTACTTCGGAGAGCCAGTCTATGTGTACTCTCTGAAGGAGGGAATCAACGACGGTTTTCTGACGCCTTTCAGAGTGAAGCAGATTGCCACCACGCTCGACGAGTACTTCTATACCCCGGACGACACGCTTGTCGAAGGGGAGGTGGAGCAGGGGAAAATCTACACCGAGAGCGACTTCAACAGGATTATCGAGATTAAGGAGCGCGAAAGAAAACGCGTGCGCATTTTCATGGAGCAGATCGACCAGAGAGAGAAGACGCTTGTTTTCTGCGCGAATCAGGAACACGCGCTCTTTGTCCGCGATCTCGTCAACCAGACAAAAACGAGCGCGGACCCGAACTACTGCCATCGAGTGACTGCTGACGACGGCGAGCTCGGCGAACAGCGCCTGCGGGACTTTCAGGACAACGAGAAGACCATCCCGACTGTTCTGACCACCTCGCAGAAGCTCTCCACAGGAGTTGACGCCCGGAATATCCGGAACATCGTCCTTCTGCGTCCGATCAGGCAGATCATCGAGTTCAAGCAGATCATAGGCAGAGGCACGCGGCTGTACGAGGAGAAAGACTACTTCACGATTTATGACTTCGTGAAGGCGCACCACCATTTCGCCGATCCGGAGTGGGACGGCGAACCTATGGAGGCGGAGATTCCGACGCGAGTCAGCAGCCCGAAACCTCCGAAGAGCGACGGGAAAGGATCGACCGACGAGAGGGGAACCGCGGCGAGACATAAGATACGTATCCGGCTCGCCGACGGAAAGGAGCGGACAATCCAGCACATGACGTGCACGAGTTTCTGGCATCCCGACGGAACCCCGATGTCCGCGCAGCAGTTCATGGAGCTGCTCTTCGGAAGATTGCCGGAGTTCTTCAAGGACGAGGAAGAGCTTCGCGTTCTCTGGAGTTCCCCGGATACGAGACGGCGCCTGTTGGAAGGGCTGGCTGAAAAGGGTTTCGGAAGGGACCAGCTCGTCGAGATGCAAAGAATCATCGATGCTGAGAAGAGCGATCTCTTCGATGTTCTTGCGCATGTCGCCTACGCCAGGCCGCCGCTTCTCCGCGAGACGAGAGCGCAGCTGGCCAGGCGCGGCGTTTGGGACGAGAAACGAATCAGCGAGAAGCAAAGGGCGTTTTTGGACTTCGTTCTACAGCACTATGTCGCCGTCGGCGTGGAGGAACTTGACCGGGAGAAGCTTTCACCCCTGCTTCGTCTCAAGTACAATGACTCTATGGCGGACGCGCTTGCCGATCTCGGAAGACCGGCGGAGATCGGCGCCGTCTTCGCAGGGTTTCAGCGCTATTTGTATCAGGAGGTCTCGGCGTAGGCGAGTTGGATAATGAGCGTATCGGTTGAGTCGTTTTCTTGCTCTTAAGCGTCATCATAAGGAGAGATATTCATGCTGATAAGCCGACTGCGGCTGGAAAACTGGCGGAACTTCAGGGAACTCGACGTTCCGCTTCGCGATGTGACGTACATTCTGGGGGCGAACGCTTCCGGGAAATCCAATTTGCTGGATGTTTTCCGTTTTCTGCGCGATGTAGGAAAAAGCGTGGGAGGCGGTTTGTCCGCCGCCGTGAACAGCCGGGGAGGGTTCGATGACCTGCGTTCTCTCCACTCGCCGTCAGCTTCCGAAGTCCTGGTGGATGTCGAACTGTCCGAGGATGCGGACGAACAGCCTTTGTGGAGGTATGTCCTGGGTTTCCGTTCGTTGGAGAACGGGATGCTTGCTGTTTCCCGCGAAGAGGTGGCGCGAAAGGGCGAGATACTGCTGCGCCGTCCCGGTCCCGACGACATTCAGGACGATGCGCTGCTCTCTCAGACGCATCTGGAGCAGACGCAGGCCAATGCGCGTTTCCGTGAGATTGCCGCATTCTTTTCCGGCATTCGCTATCTTCACCTTGTGCCGCAACTGCTGAAGTACCCGGAAAGGGCAGGGGTACGCTCTCTGGACGACGATCCTTTCGGCGCAGGATTCCTGGAAAAACTTGCCGGCACGGATGATTCTGTTCGCCGCGCCCGCCTTGAGATGATCGAAGCATTCCTCCGAACGGCCGTTCCCGGATTCGATACGCTGCAATTCGTCAAGGACGAGAGGGGGAATCCTCGCCTGAGAATGCTGCATTCGCACTCTCGGGCGGCGGAAGGGTGGCGGAGCGAGGAGTCATTTTCCGACGGTACGCTTCGTCTTATCGGCCTCCTTTGGAGTTTGCAGGAGGGCGGCCCCGTGTTGTTGCTGGATAAGCCCGAACTCTCGCTGAACGAGGGTATTGCGGAAAGGCTGCCGGAAGTGATGGAACGGCTTCGAAACGGGAGTTCCAAGCGTTCCCAGCTCGTGATCTGCACCCAGAGTGAAGCGTTGCTTTCGAATCCGGGGATCGATGGTCGCGGAGTGATCGCGTTGGAAGTCGGCGAACAGGGTTCAAGGGGGCGTGTGTTGAATACACAGGAGATGGAAGCGCTGGACGCAGGGTTTTCAATATCGGAGGCCGTTCTCCCCAAGTTGCGCCCTAAATTCCTGAACCGTCTCGGATTGAAGGAATGATGTATTGGAACGTGGCAACCGAGGATGAATTGAGCGAATCCGTTGCGGAACGTCTTCTTCGGTCGCTTTCGCCGCCTGTGGAGCTCGTCAACAGATTCCGGAGAAGAGGATTCGGTTATCTTCGGAAGAATGCCGGGAAGTGGCGAAGTTTGGCACGGACTCAGGCGGTTCTGTTGTTGACGGACCTGGACCGAGCCGCATGTCCTCCGGGACTTATCTCCGAATGGTTCGGAGAGCACACCAGAATGCCCGATCGCCTTCTCGTACGTGTCGCTGTCCGGGAGGCGGAGAGCTGGCTGCTTGCGGACCACGAGGCGATGCGCTCTCTGCTTGATAGTCATTCCGGATTGCCCGATGCCCCGGATACGCTGCCCGACCCCAAACAGACGTTGCTCACGCTTGCACGGCAGGCGCCCCGCGAGGTTCGTCTCGGTCTGGTGCGGCAAGAGGGAACTCGTCTGCGGCAGGCGCTTCGATACAACAGCCTTCTTTCGGAATGGGTTTTTACCGAATGGGAACCCGAGCGCGCAGCGAAACGTTCCGAGAGTTTGCGGCGTGCGATTCACAGAATAAAGGAGCGCGCTCTTGAGTTCTCCGGGAAGTGAAGGTTCTATAAATATTTGCAATTAAGTGAAAATCCATATTTTCTTGTAGCCTTCATCGCAGTCCTCCCTGTTTGACATTTCAAGCTTGGTAGAATAAGCTGTGCGTCAACAAAGCGCAGTATGAAATTGCGGGCGCGGCCTCTTTTTACAGAAGGAATCCTGCCTGCATTCCGTGTGTTCTGAAGGAGGTGCGGAGATCATGTCTTCCGGAAAAAGCGCAGTACCGGCCCGGTCGTTTCGCGGGCCGCGCGTACGCCGGGGGGGAAGCGTCGTACTGTGGTTGCTGTTTCTTCTTCTCGCGGCGCTTCTTCCCGTTCCCCGAAACGAGGCGCGTGCACAGACGGAAGGGGGACGCGAAGCGCGTTCTCCGTCGAACGAAGCGCTCCGCGAGCGTATCGCGCTGCTTGAAAAGGCGCTCTCCTTTCGCGGCGAGGGCGAGCGGATGGAGCAGGGGGGCGACTTTCTCGGCGCGCTGCTTTCATTCAAACGAAGTCATACGCTCTACCCCGATCCGGCATTGGAACGGAAAATCCGTGAGCTGACGGCGGGAGAGCCTTCTTCGCCGCGCCCTGATCTGCAACCTCTGCGGGACAGGATAGCCCTGCTCGAGGAGCTGCTTGCCGGCCTTGGTACGCTTGATTCTCTGTTCGGCCCGGAGGAGACGCCGGTTTCTTCCGGCCCGGTTGTCGCCGTTCCCCCGGAAGAAGAGTTTACCGGAAGCGAGAATCCGGACTGGAAAAACTACCCGGATCTGCCCGAGGAAAAGGCGGCGATCGAGGATTCCTTCGACGAGTTACGGAACGCGCTGAAAGAGGGCGATATCGAACGGGCCGTCTCCGTGATCGACGAGGACCGCCGGGAGGAGTACGCCGCGCTCTTCGCACACAAGCCCGAGGCCATGCCTTCGTTCGCTGAACTCCTCGAAAACGCGGAGATGATTTTTTTCAGCGCCGCGGAGCGCGCCGATCCGGCGACCTCCACGGCGCTTCGCACATCGGAGTACGCTGTCGTCCTCGACGGTTTTACGTTCTATGTCCGGTGGATAAAGGTCGACGGCAAGTGGGTCCTCTTCGACTTTTAACGTCTCCGGCCGGGAAAGGAGGGAAAGTACCGTGCGTATTCGCAGACTGCCGTATATCGTAGTCATCATCGCGTCCATCCTTTGGACGTTCGCCGCGCCGTCCTTCGTCGAAGCGTGGAGCCAGCAGCCGCACAGCCAGATCAACTCGGAGGCGATCACTCTTTTCGTCCGCCGGATGTCGGGAAAGGAAAAGTTCCGCCTCGGCCCCTTCGTCGACAATGCGCTGCAGCAGCCCCTGCGCGGCGTTGCAGTGACAAGTTCTTCGCTGACGGCCTCCGGCTTCGTCTCCGCGGAGGCGAACTATTCAATGCGCCGGTGGATCGTCATGGGCGGAGACTGGGCCGACGAACCGCATCTCTACTCGTCGGTGCGACACTTCTACGATCCGCTGCGGATTACGGGCGTGGCGTATCTGACCGACCAGAGCTGGGCGCACGGTCACTACGACAGCCCGCAGATCGACGCCAGGGCGTGGGGACTGGATCACCCCGACAATCCGTTCACGCTCTTCACCGCCCTCGCCTCGTACAAGGCCGCGCTGGAGGTCCGCGACGACGTCCCGCTTCCTTCGGCGATCTCCGCGCCGCACTTCAAAACCACGCTCAACCTCGTCGCGCGAGACCACGACGACCAGAGGAAGCTCCATCTCTCAAGGGCGTACCGCGCTCTCGGCGAGTCGATGCACATGCTCGGCGACATGACGCAGCCCGCGCACGTGCGGAACGACTCCCACCCCGCGGACGAGCCGATCGAAGTCGCCACCTTCCCCGAACACGTCCGCCGCGCCGCCGCGAACCCGTTCATCGACTCGCGCATCCGCCCGTTCATCGCCAGCGCGGGGGGGACGCTCCAAGCGCCCGCCGAGCTCTTCGACCGAGTCGCCCGCTTCACGAATTCGACATTTTACTCTATGGACACCATCTACGACAAACCCTCCGGCATCCTCCCCAACAACCGGCAGACGCCCTATCCGTCGCCGCAGTTCAAGGATCTTGTGGAGGTGAAGACGACGGTGCGGGGGTTCGTGATACCGCGCACGGTGAAGAAGCTCTACGGCGTGTTCGACGGGAAGCGCGTCGCCATGGCGCAGGAGCGTCTCAGTTTTCACTGGTTCGACCCGGACCAGACGGTGTTCGGCGGTTTCGACAACCTGAAGGAGAAGGCCGGGAGAGGAATCGCCGTGGGCGCGAACCGTCTCGGACCCTATCATGTGCCGCACGCCTTCGCCTCTTCGCAGACCGAAGTGCTGCTTCCGCTGGCCATCCACGCCTGCGCCGACCTGATGGATCTCTTCTTCCCCACACTGGAGCTGAAAACGGAGTTCGAGGAACAGGAGGAGCCCCGCGACGCGCCCGGCTCCGAAGCGGTTCCCAAACGCTTCATCGAAGCGACGGCCACGATGGAGCATCTGAAAGAAAAGGATCCCGCATGGTCCGCGTACGATCTGACCATTCAGTATTCAGGTTCCGCCGAGCTGCTGGTTCTGGAGAAGACGAAGAAGATCTACGGCAGAAAGCTGCACTTCAACAAGGGAGCGCTTGAGAAGATCGAGACGCTTGAAGGCTCCCTTGAGAAGCTGCCGCTTCGTCTTTTCATCGCAGCGGAGGGGTTCCCGCTCACCGAAGAAGAGGCCTTCTACGAGATCAAGGACGGGCAGTCCGCGGTCATCCGGATAGACGCGGGGAGCCGCCGGTTTGAAAATGCCCCATGGGAGCTCAAGAACCCCGCCGAGGTCTCCATCATGCCGCCGCGCATCCTTGTGCTGGAGCTTCTTGAGGAGACGGGCGACGCGGAGCATGAGTTCGAGGCAGTGGCCGTTCCCAAGGGAGACTATCTCTTCGAGTGGGATTTCGGCGACGGAAGCGAGCCGGTCGAGGACAGACCGCGCCCCGGGGAAAAGTCCGTCGCGAAACACACCTACAATGGCCTGAAACAGGGGGATCTGTTCTCTCCCAAGGTGATTCTGTATGGCGAGAAGAAGAAAGAGCTGGCCGAGGATACGATTTCCGTCTCGGTCGTCAAGGGGGAGAAACGGCACTTTTTCGAGAACCGTACCTTCTGGCTGACGGGTTCTCCCTTTGCCAACGACCAGTCCGTGGTCTTCCCGACGGTCGCGCTCTCCGTCGTCCCGTCCATCTCCGGGATATCCGGAGAAATAGACCCGAAGAGTCCGGAGGGGAAGCGTCTCGCGGACATGGTCGAGGGGATGTCGAAGGCGGGAGACTACGTCAAAGAGCAGATGATCAAGGAGATGGCGAAGATGGGCGTCTCCCTGAGCGATTCGCAGCTTGCCGAGGCGATGAAGCAAGCGTTGGCGATGGGCGGAATCGATCTCTCCGGTTCCGCGATGGAGCGCCGCCCGATCCTCGGGAGCGGGTATCAACAGGCAGGCAAACCTGTGACGATCTCGCTCTCCGTCTCGCTGGCGCCCATACCTCCCGTTCCGGTCTCTATGCCGGATACTCCAAGGCTTGAAGGGCGGGTTGCCGTGAAAAAGTGGTTCTTCACGACGGGTTCCGCCGTCAGCCGGGAGGTTGCAGGAAGCGGCGGGAGCGCTTCGCTCTCGTGGACGCCCGAGAAGGGAAAGACGCCGGAGTCCTTCGCCCTCGACCTCGTGATGTTCTACACGCTGGAGTTCTACAAACGGGGGACGATGGAGCTTTGGCTCGACGCCGGGGCGCCCGTGCGCTACGAGAATATGTCCGTGTCGTTCCCGGTAGGGGTCTACTTCTGCCCGGTCCGCTAATGAGCATGATGATGAAAGAGGAGGGAGTAGTCATGAAAAGAGCCTGCGAACTGCAGTGCGATGGTATTGTCTTCGGCGGGAAGAAGGGAGCGGCGCATGAGGACGCCTTCTTCTGCCTGTTTCGGCGGGCGTGGATTCTGATTGTCTGTCTGCTGACGCTGTTTGCGTTCTTCCCTGCGGACGCGGGGGCGCAGGAGGCCGATCCGCCGGCCCTGACGGACGCGCCCGAAGGGATGCTCTTCCGCTGGGTCCCCCCCTATTACATGACCATTCCTTCCGGCTGGAAACCGATGGTGGAGCGCAGGGAGGGGGTCGGATTCTTCACCGGCGCGCATCCGGAGGCGTTCGAAGGCGCGTCATCGGAGGACGTCTCCATGGCGGCCCTTATGGTGATGAAACAGACGCCCCCTAAAGGGGGAGGGTATAAGAGCTTTTACGAGGACATCGAAAAAGAGGCGTCAAAGGGGAAGGTGAAGAACTTCGTGTCGCGGGAGGAGGAAACGACGATCGGGGGGCAACCCGCCGTATTCTACTCTTTCTCCGGAGAGATGGAGGTAGGGAGCGGTTCCAGGAAGATGGAAGGAAACATGGTCCTGAGCGTCCAGCCCGACGCCGAGGGGAAGCATACGCTCGTTGCGCTGATGGGGACCTCTTCCTCTCTGGAGCAATTACGGGACGAGATCAAGAGTATCCTGGCGTCGGCCAGGGAGGCGCGAGCGCCGCTTCGCCCCCTCGCCTCTTTCCCGTACGGTTCCACCCAGGAGAGCTTCCGGCATATCTACGGGCCCGCAGTTGCCGCGGACGGCGCGATCGCCGTCGCTGAAACCCTTGGAGAGGGAAAGGTGCGCATCTTCGACTCGAAAGGAGCGCAGCTCGCCGAATGGGGGAGCAGAGGTAAGGGAGAGGACGGAACCTTCAACTATCCGCAGGCCATGACTTTCGGGCCTGACGGCTCGCTCTACGTCGTCGACGGCGGTTACACTGTCGACCCCCATGTACAGCGATTCTCCCGCACAGGAGAGTTCCTGGGCAAAATACGCGCCGACAAAAAATCCAGAGGCGGCGACGGAATATACACTCCTTCATTCCTGGCGGTCACGGATTCGGGAAAGATTGTGATCGCAGGCCTCACCGAGATCAGCGGCGGCGTGCCGCGCGTTGTTGTTTTTTCTCCCGAAGGGGACGTGCTCTCGAAGTGGGAACCGGGAGAGATCGGAGGGATCGTCGCGCTTCCGGGAGATCGTCTGCTTGTGACGAAGCCGCATCCTGAGAACGACAGGAACCCCCTCTTCACGGTGCTTGACCTTGAGGGGAAAACGCTGAAGGAGTGGCCGTTCTTCGGAAGCGACCTTCCTTCGACGCCAGGCGACGAGAAAACCTACTTCAGGCCGAAGTTCATAACCGCCGACGCACAGGGCAGAGTGTACGCCTACGACGATTCGGAAGACGCGGTCTGGATGTACGACGCCGAAGGGAAGTTCATGTACGCCCTTCCCGTAAGACCGCCGCTGGGTATCGTCGGCGGGATGGCGGCTTCGCCGCGCGGCGACTTGATCTTCCACGACCGTCCGAGCGGCTACGGCCCCGGCGAGCCGTCGATTCATCTGTTCGA
>Ga0334883_1003021_pt1 | contig 18978 bp, 10 predicted proteins | sample GraSluR1_MG_6_FD_207230 | JGI IMG/M metagenome (GOLD analysis project Ga0334883, IMG submission 207230) | Sludge microbial communities from methane-producing bioreactor in Wageningen University, Netherlands - Granular Sludge_09_05-R1 | ecosystem: Engineered > Bioreactor > Anaerobic >...
ACAAGCATCTCGGCGGCCCGGCTCCGGTCAGAAACTGCCGACCAGCGCGACGTGCAACTTGGCCGTTTCGAACTGGACATCGCCGGGGAACCCGACCGCAAGGTTGAGCTGACCCGGCGCGGCCGCCGTGTACAAGCCGAGACCAAAACCGATGTTGGTGCCGCTGCGGCTGGCGAGTTCGACCCCAGCGCCCGCGAGCGAGCGGACCGTTACCTCAAAATACCCGACATCCACGAACGTGTAAACCCGCGAGCGGCGGGCGCGGCCGAGCCGCATCTCGAGTCCGCCCCAAGCCGCCGTCTCGCCGTTGAATTCGTCCTCCCGGTAGCCGCGCAGGCTGGTGGCGCCGCCGAACCGATATTGCTCGGAGAGCGGGACCGGTTTGCTGTCGGCAATGTTGCGGCGCAAGCTGGCTCGGCCGGCCAGGCTGAACTCCTCGCCGAGCCAGATCTCTCCCGCCGCGTCGACTTCAATCAGGCGCTGGCGGTCGTGGCTGCCGAGTTGACTCGCCGGCGGCGCGCCGTCGTCGCCGTCGGACGCGGGCCGCCGCAGCGTCGTGCTGCGGCTGACTGTTTCCACGGCGAACATCCCGGACCAGCCGCTGCGCTCCCGATCGCCGCGGCTGCGCAAAATGCCGGCCCGCCCCCGCCAGCGGCGGCCGGCTTCGGTTTCGCCCACCGGATACGTCGTGCGATCCCAGCCGAGACCGACCTCCAGTCCCCAGAGGCTGATCACCGGCAGGCGCCACCGATTGTCAACGGTGAAGCGCGTGTAGATGTCTTCCTGGACCTCGCTTTCCAGCTCCAGATCGGCATCGAGCGGCGTGCCCGCGACTAGCGGTTCGAAGTAGCAGAAACCGAAGCGGGAACGGCTGCGGCCGTCGTCCTTCCAGCCCGTCGTCAAGCGCCGTCCGGTGCCGGCCAGGTTCGGCAGGTCGAGGTCGATTTGACCGCTCAGACGGCTGCCACCTTCGTCGCGGCGGCTCAAGCCCAGGATGGCCGCCAGCCGATTGGGCCGCTCCTGCGGCTCGACCCGCCAGACGATCCCGACCGTGTCGCTGGCCGTGGTCACGTGCACGAACGGCTCGTCGACCCGCAGATACAAGTCGCGCGCCAGCAGGCGATCGCGGCCGCGGCGCAGGTCCGACTCGCGGAACCGGATGCCGGAGCGAACGCCCGTCGCGCGCAGCAGAAAAGCCTCACCGCGCGCGTGCGCCAGGTTCGACCGTTGCGGTCCGATGATCATCCGCGGACCCGGAATCAACACCGCCGCCACGTCGACCCGCGCCGCGGCGGGATCGACGGTCAGTGAACGCGTCAACCAGATCGGGAACGGGAATCCGCTTTCGGCGCAGGCAGCCACGACGCCAAGCGCCGCTTCGCGATACCGCTCGGGCAGGAACATATCGCCGGTCCGCGGCAACCAGCCCGCCAGCAGCGCGTCGCGTCCGGTGAAGTCATCGCCCTCGACGGCCAACTCTCCCCACGTGTGCAAGCGGCCTGGTTCGACCGTGATCACCGGTACGGATGAACCGGCTGCCGCCGGTGTGAGCGTCAGCCGCGCCGCCAGGTATCCCCGCGCTACCCAGCGGTCTCGCATCAGCGAGAGAAGATCGCGCTGTCCGGCAACTGGCGCCGTGGCCTGTGTCGTGTCAGCAATGGCGCGCTCGCCGGGCGGGGATCGCCCCGGCGCCGTCCGCTGCAGCCAGGCCAGCAGGTCCTGCTCGCCTGCGCCGGGCTCGGGCGCCTTCAAGAGCGCGGGCGGCTGCGTGTTCAACCAGGCGCGGTCGGCAGCAGCCATGGCCCGCAGCGTAGGATCGCTCGCCGCGTCGGCGTCGAGCGCGACCTGCGGCGGCCAGTCGGCCGGCGCGATCGCGGCCGCCGACGCCGCGAGGCAGAACAGCGCCGCTGCCAGCAGCGGAGTCCGCGGCCGCTGTCTCCGCCGGCGCGCGCGACGGCTAGAAGCGGGCCGTGCTTTCCAGACGTAGATCATGCTGCCACTTCCGTTCGCCCGGCTTGCGGGCAAACCAGGCTAACGACACGGTCAGATTCCGATTCGGATCCCAGCCCAGACGGTTCGAAGCCTCCACATTGGTTCCGGGCAAGGCGAAGAAATAGGGCCGCCGACTTCCTGCCGGTTCGTCGCTCGTCACGTTGGCGATGCGGATCTCCGCCTGGGTGCTCACGTTCCTTGCCAGGCGCCAGCGCACCGAGGGACGCAGCGCCAGCTCACGCTGGCTGACGAGCGAAACCCTGTCGTCGCGGGTGCGACGCTCCAGCGCCAGCGCCAGGCGGCCGCCCGGTTGCGGGCGCCAACTCCCCTCTCCCTCGAGCCGCCGCGAAACGGTCGTGTAGTCGAGTTGCGTCGGGTTCAGCTCGTCATCCGTGCGCCGGCGATCGTCTTCCTGGACGGCTCGCACCTGCAAGCTGGCCGTCGCCAGCGGATTCCAGGTCGCCGTGACGGTGTGTTCACGCCGCAGGCGGTCTAGACGGCCTTGCGCATACTGGCGGTCCATCGTCTCGGCGTAGTCGAAACGCCAGCGCAGGTCCCAGGCCCGCAGGTGCCGCAGCAACGTGATCTCTTCGGTCAGGTCCACCCGGCCGAGCACCGTCCACTGAGGATCGAAAATCGCCGACGGCGCCAGGCGCAACAGCGGTCCCACGGCATCGCGGCGGCTGCGGGCCTCGACACCGAGGCGGGTTTCGCTGGTCCAGGCGCCCCAGAAACGGTCATCACCAAGCCACGCAAAGCCTTGTCGCCAATTGAGATTTGCCTGCACGCCGGTAGTTACAACCAGGCTGTCGGTCCCCGCCAATAGCAGCTCGTAGTCACCCTGGCCGTCGCCGACAAAGTTGCCTCCTTCATCGTAGCGTCCCTGGTTCTCGCCGACGTAGGCGATCCGCCGCGCGAGGACTTCCGCCCGGCTGTTGTCGACGCTGTAGCCGAGGTTCCAATCACTGCCGAGCTGCGGCCAGTTGGCCCCCAGTTCGAGGCGACCCAGCCGCGTGGTTTCGGTCTGTCCGCCCGGTCGTTTGACTTGCCGAATGGTGCCGTCGGCGACCGCCCGCAACCCGGCGAACCGCGGCGTCGAGGTCGATCCTTGCCAGGTGCGGCTGTCCCGCGCGCGCGTCCAGACCGCCCCGCGCAGCGAATCGACCAGCCCGCGCGAAAACTGCACATCCCAGCGCCAGGCGTTGTCCGGACCCGACGCCAGACCCGCGGTGACAACTTCCATTTGCCAGCCTCGCGCCGCCAACCCGGCGATCGCGTCATCGAACCAGAACTGGCGCGACCAGCCGCCGCGCGGCACCAACGGCCCGACCCGCCAGCTCAGATCGTGGCCTTGGTCCTGGCGTAAGACATCGAGCGGGTCGCGTTCGTCGCGACTGCGCGCTTGCCGCCAGCGGTGCGCGCCGGCACCGCCGCGCCACCGCCAGCGCGTGTCGCCCCCGAATCGCTCCGCCGTGAGGTCGCGCCCATGGTCGAGGCGGCCCACGTCGGCGCCCACCTGCAGCGACGTTCGCGGCGCCGCGATCCGCCAGTCGACCTGCGCGGTCACCTCGGCGTCCTTGTCGGCGAGAAAGCCCTCGCGGCGGGCGCGTTCGCCGATCCCCCAGCCTTCGTAGTCCTGCGCCGTCTTCGTCGTCAGAAACGGCGCGAAGCGGTCATCACGCCATTGCCAGGCTGCCGTCGCGGTGAGATCGCCGCCGGCCAGCCCGACCGGGCCCGACCGCGCGGCCACATGCGCGGCTTGCCCGTCGTTGTCCTGGTCGTCCAGCGTGCTCAAGCGGTTGCGGTCCAGGCTCGAGGCATGCCACTCGGCGTGCAGCCCGGTGCCGATCGAGTCGCCGACCGCGACGGTCACCGTGGCCAGACTCTGCGCCGCCGGTAGCGGCAACTGCCGTCCGACGCGATAGCCGCCCTGACCCATGCCGACGTAGGTGAAGACCCGTACCCCTATCTCGGTCAGCCGCGTCTGGGTGTAGTCGCCGAGTCCGCGGCCGGCGTAGAAGAACTCGACGCGCCAGTCGCCGTCTGTTTCGTTGAATTCGAAATAGGTTTCGCCACCTTCTTCCCGCCGCACATAACTGCCTTCGCCGGGTTCGACCTGGACCGCCGCGGGCCCGACCGCCGCGAGCGGATCGTCGCCGGCCGCCGCCAGGACCGCCTCGTCTTCGGCGCTCAACTCGCCCGATCGCAGCCGGCCGGGATCGTCGGCCTCGCGGGTCAAACGCACGCTCGCAGCGACGGGCACGCCGCCGAGTTCGCCGCGCGCGCCGCCGCCGGCGCCGACAACGCTGCGGGCGTACGACCCTTCGCCTTCCTCGAACTCTACGGCGATCAGGGTCTCGGCCGTGACCAGGCGCCGATACGTCAACGTGATCGTGCCGCGGACATAGTCGATCACGTAATCCCGGTCGGCGCCGCGGGTCAGTTCCTGTCCGTCCATGACGACGCGTTCAGATCCGGCGACGATGAACAGGTTCTGGCCGACCGCGCCCGTACCAAGGAAATAGGGTCCCTGGTTGGCCTCCTGGCCGCGCAACTCGACGGTGCGATAGCGGCCGCGCGGCGAACCGAAGAGCGCCTCGACGCGCGCCACGCCCGGCAGGGCCGTCAACGTGAATCCTTGCAGCTTGCGCCGATAGCCGCCAAAGCGGGTGCCGCCGCGCTGGGCGACGAAATCGCCGAGCGTGGCCTGCCAGGTGGGCGCCAGAAGCTCCACCAGCACCTGGTCGATGTCCTGCAACTGCTCGGTGTTGCCCTCGGGAACCACCGGCAGGTTGTCATCGGACAACGTCGCGCGCACGTAGATGTCGCGGGTGAGCTGACCGGTGATGTTCAGGCGCAGGTTCTGATCGACCGCCAAATCGCGCCGGCTGCCGGACGAGACGTACACCGCCTTGCTGCCGCGCACGTCGAGATCCCCGTACCCCGGCCCGATCGAGGCAGCCGGCGTCTGAGCGGGTTGGGCCGCATCGCGGGAGGCAGCCGGCGGGGGCGGCGCCAGCGGCCGCCAGCCGACGCTGGACTGCAGCAGGCCAGGCTGGAAGCGATACTCCACGACCGCGACGACCCGACCGCTCTGTGTCCAGTCGCGCAGGGGCACGACCTCGCCGCTGCGCGAACGCAGCCGGAAATCGCGGTCGAGCTGCCACGGCTGGCCGGCGACTCGCAAGACGAAATGCGCAGGATCGATCGCGCCGTGCGCCAGTACGAGCGGCCGTTGGTCTGCGTCCAAAAGGAAGAATTCACGCTCGGTCAACAGGCCGTCAGCCGGCGGTTGCAGCGCCGCCGCTGCGGCACCCGCGCAGAACACCACGGCCAGCAGCGCGCACCCGAACCGGTCACCGCCGGCAGGATGCCTGCGGCTGGGCCTGGTATTGCACACCGGCCACCTCCCGGACCGTGTCCTATTCGTAGAGGATATCGAAGACCAGAACGGCGCCTCGCAAGCGATCCGAGACCGCGAGCTGTTGTTGCGGACCGACTGCGACGTCGACCGGCCCGAGCGGGGTCGCTTTCAGATCCAGACCCGGGCCGATCTCGAGCGCAAGCCGCCCCCAGCGATCCAGCACGTGGACGACGCCGGCAGCGGGGTCGGCGACGAAAAGGTTGCCCCAGCGGTCGCTGGCGAGGCCTTGCGGCGCCACGAAAGGATTGTCCGCGTCGAACGGTCCGCCGAGCGTCGCCTCCCAGTAACCGAGGCGATTGAAGCGCTGGAGCCGCCGGTTGCCCTGATCGCTGACCACAAAGCCACCGTCGTACTGAAAACACACGCCGCGCGGCTGGTCGAACTGCTCGCGGTGAGGCCCGGGACCGCCGATCCGGCTGCGCAGCGCCAGGAAGGAATCGAGCAGCAGGACCTGTTGCTCGCCGATGTCGGTCACGACCACGCGGCCGTCCACGTCGACATCGAACGCGAACGGCGCGGTCTCGAACGCCGGATCGACCTGGCGGAAATCCACGATCCGATCTTGATAGACGCCGCCGAGTCCGAACCGGAACAGCGAACGACTCCCGGCATCGAGGACCAGAACTTTGAAACCGTCCACGCGCACGGCGAGCGGCCGGTAGGGACGCACGCCGGGCGTATCGAACTCGGTCCACTGGCGCAAGCGGGGATCCAGGCCGTAGACCTTCCCGCGAGCCTCGTCGCAGATGACGAGCGTACCATCTTCGCCCCACGCGACTCCAGCGAGCCCCTCGAACGGGAAATAGACCGCCGAGCGAACGTTTTCGAACAGGTAGGCGAGTTCGACGCCAGTCACCGTGGCGCCGGCCGTTGCCTGTTCGCGTGCGGCGCGGTCCCGCAACGTCTGGTGCGCGGCCTCCGTCCCGCAACCGGCGCTCCAGATCAAGCCGCAAACCCACAAGCAAACCGGACGAAACGCCAATCGCGCCACCTCAGAATCTCCAACTCGCGGTCGCGCGAGCCGCCGGCTCCAGCAACGACGGCGAAACTTCCAGGGCCAAATCCAGGCCGCCAACCGTTGCCAGGGTTCCCGCCGTTGCGTCGCTCCGCGGCCTGTCCGCATGGCGCACCGCGTCATAGACCGCGACCACGCGGTTCACGATCGCAAAGAGAATGATCTTGTCGCGCCGGCTATAGGCGTTATTGGCGTCGGCGCGCAGATCTTGGTATTGGACGCGGTAGCTGTCGTTACGCCACTGCCACTCTTCGCCAGCTCCCGGATACGGCGGCGGCGCTTCCCCAAGGGCTCGCGCCTGGCGCAGACTTGCCTCGTACCAGGCGTCGCTGTCGGAGTACCGGCCGACATTCCGCCAGAAGTTATCCGGATGCTCCCCGCTAGTGCCGGCATAGACGCCGGCCCAGTTGCGGTAGTCTCCGGCCAGGTTGTCAGCGTGGCGGTCGAAGCCGAGATAGGTGCCCCAGACGGCGGCCTCCACCCCGACCATGATCAGGGCCTTGTTGCGCTGGCCGTTGTAGTACTGGCCGGCTCCGGGTAGCACTAACGAGAAAGCCCCAGCCGTGATGCGCCGGCGAAGATCGTGCGAGTCTTTGTCGTCCAGTTCGCGCGCGGCGCTGGCGTCGCTCCGGCGACCGCCGATCTCCTGCGCCTGCAGCCACTGCCGCCAGTCGTCCCGCGGCAACCAGTCGTCGCTGGCCGCCGCCCGGCCTGGCGCTATCGCCAGCGCTCCGGCGACGACCACCACGGCCAAGTTCCACGCTGACGGCCGCCACACTCTGTACATTCGCTGCACGCTGTTCACCTGCCTGGTCTTAGAACGATACCTTGGCGCCGATCACGCCTCGGGAAAATCCAATCGGCTCGACGATCAGATCTACTTCGCGCCCCGCGATCTCGAGTTGGTGAGGCCGACGACTGGACGCACCGCCATTGCCGAAGAGCAACCCTTCGAGGTAAGCGACTTGCAGTACGCTGATCACACGCAGGCCGAGGTTCAGGTAGAGGAAGCGGTCGCGGCGCGCGAACGCGTCGTTGCTGTCCTGGCGCATCTGCCGGTAGATCTCCCGGTTAGCGCTCGTGCGAGGGTCGCGCAGGTTGGCGATGTCGAAATCTTCAGGATCGAGTTGCAGAAAAGCGCGTGGATCCTGAAAATCGTCCCACCCGAACACGAACTGATCCCACTTTCCCAGGTTCTCGTAATACTCGCGCCGGTCGTCGCGCGCCGAGACCCAGAGCGGGAGATCCTCGTAGCCGTTGACACCGAAGTAACGCGTGCCGATGCCGATGATACCGGAGTATTCCGGATGGTTGGGATCGTAGTCCGGATCGTACGCGGCCTCGAGCTTCCCCTCGGACCAGTGGACGTCCGCGAACGCGTAGTACTCGTCGCGTTTCTCGCGCCCGATATCTGCGTTATGTGCCACGCCGTACCAGGCGGCAGCGTCGGCGGCGATCAACAGCAAGCCGCGCTTGTAGCCGAGGTAGAGCTCACCGGCGCCGGGAACCACCATCGACATCAGCATCGGCACCAGCGGCCCACGCTGCCCATCCGAGACTTTCGGCTCGCTCCTTTGAGTCCCGAAGTCGGTCAGCCAGAGGCCGGAATTCGCGGGTAACTCGCCCGTTACACTGGCTACCGCCAAATCGGCTTGACGCAGCAACCAACCGCTGTTCGTCGCGAGCGACGGCGCGGCGGCGCTGGCCGGCGCCGCGAGCGCCAACAAGACTCCCGCGCCGACCAGCACCCCGGCGCCGATTGTGGTCCGCAACGCTGCCATGATCATCCTCTTTCCCGGCCGCTAGCGAACGACCGCGAGGGTCTTGACCTGACTGTCGACTCTGCCGGCCGTCCGCTCGCACGTCAGCCGCACGACATAGAGCCCCGCCGCGAGATTGCCGAGGCGCACTTGCTGCTCGTTCATCAGTCCTGCCTGCACCGCTCCCAGGCGTGCGGCCTGGACGATCTCGCCCTGGAGGTTGTAAAGCACGAATTCCGCCGCACGGTTCGTGGCGCTCCAGAAACGAACGTTCAGCTCCGAGCCAGCCAGCGGGTTGGGGTAGAGAACGAGACCGTCCGGTCCCCGCGCCGCCGCCGTCTCGCCGGCGACCGGTCGCGCCTGTCCTACCGGCCCCGTGCGGGTCGGCCCACCGCCGGGACCGAACCAGGCGGCTGTGGCCGGGCCGGACGCGGGCAACGGCCGCTCGCCGTACAGCGCCAGCCGGCCCTGCGTGAGGCGTCGCTCGAGCGGCGGACCTGCGACGCCACCGGCGCTGGCCAGAGCCAGCGTGGCGCGCTCGTCCGCCAGGGGCGCCATCGCGAGTGCGACGCCACCCGCGGCGCCGAAACGAAACGGCGTGTCGCCATGCACACGCCCGTCGCTCGTGAGCACGAACATATGTCCTTGATCGGTGGTAAAAGCCAGCTCGTTGCCCGGCCCGCCGGCGAGATCCGCTACGACCAGCGGACCGGCCAGACGGACCGTCGGCGCCAGGGGAAAAAGATTCGCCAAGTCCACGGGAAAACCCGTCAAGCTGACGCCGTTGGCTTGCCAGGCATAGATCCGCTCGGTCGTGACTGCGATCACGTCCAAACTGCCGTCGCCATCGAGGTCGGCCACCGCTGGCTCGCCGGCCAGCGCCGCGCCCGGATCGGGCCAGTTCAACACCGACCAGTCGCCGTCGGCCGTTGACCGCCAGCAGCCCTGCAGGCCGTGCGGTCCGAAGATCAGCAACCGGTGCCCCGCGGCGGCGGTCAACACGGCGACCTGCGCCGGCGCCGCCAGTTGTTGGTCGAACCTGAACGCTCCGGTGCCGAAACCTTCCGCGTCGACGGGTTGTACGCGCCAACCATCGTCGGTGACAAGCACCAGCGCGGGGCCGTCGTCTAGCTGCACCGTCCGCGGCGCTGCGAGCAGTATCGTCGCCTCATCGGTGAGCACCGCGAGCGGCTCGCCGACGGCCTGTCCGGCGAGATCTCGCAGGTGGCCGAAACCGTCGCCGTCCAACAGAAAGAGCAACCAATCGCCGTTGCCCAACGGCACCGGCTGCGGTCCGGCCAACAGCGGGTCGCCGATGTCGATCGCCCAGGCTACCTCGGCCAGCGCGGCTGACGGCGTCATCGCGAGCACGCGGCCGTCGTTTCCGCCGATGATGAGCATGTCCGCGGCAGCGGCTCGCGGCAGCGCGACCGGCGGCACGACGGGCGACGCCGACAGCTCGGCGACGGCACCGTCCGGCAGATCCGCCGGCGCCAGATACGCCGCCTCGCCTTCGGTGGTCCAGATGAACAGCAGCGGCGGGTCTGCAGCCGTCGCCGTCACCGCGGCGAGCAGCCGGCGTCCATCCGCGGCCAGCAGGGGAGTCACGCTCGTCGGATCGAGCGAGCGAGCCGACGGCTCGGCCAGCGTCCCGCCGGCGGGCAACACAAGCGGCCAGCCCGCCTGCAGGGGTTCGACCGCCGCGCGCAGCGTCATGACCGCGCCGTGAGCGTCGCCGGGGTCAGCGATATCCCAGACGCGAAACCCGGTCCAGGCACGATCGAACGCGCGGCTGGTCGGCAACCCCGCGCCCTGCACGTAGAGTTCGCCATAACCGGCCGCGTTCCAGGGGGCGAAAGGATCGCGATCGCTACCGTACCAGCCCGAAACGTACGGCTCGAGCACGCCGATGTCCTGAATACCATCGGCCTCGACGAGACGCAGTCCGTCGCCGAAACGATTGATCGTGTTGTCCGCCAGATTCGCTTCGATACGGTCCATGTTCGCCTGCCAGACCAACAGACCGCCCTCGGGCAGAAAGTAGTCATAGTACCCGGTGTTCAGGCCTGGCTGACTCGCGCGGTCGCCAGCCAGGTAGAGCACCACTCCGGTGGCGGGATCGCGTTTCAGATAGAGTCCGCCCCAGTCGCCGTCGGGACTCAGCGGATCGTACGGTGTATCGTCCACCGAGCGCGGCACCCAGCGATTCTCCACCAGGAAGAACTCCTGGAACGAGGCCCCCCCGATCAGCACCTGCGGATCGGTCACGTCAAACGCGTAACCCGGCAGCTCCGCGTGGAGCGCGTAGTGCTCGCGGGGCACGCCGACCGCCGGCAACCGCAGCGATCGACCCGGGCCGCCCGTGACCAGTTCGCCGTCTACCCAACCCAGATACCATTTACACCACGCCGACAGCGACGGCGGTAGAATCCCACTCACCACCGCGGCCATGATCTGACCGGACGCGGGATCTCGATAGCCGAGCGTTGCCGCCAGGTTGGTTCCCGAATCCATCAGATCCCAGACCCCGCACCTCGTCAGCCCGCTCGTTGCGTCGTAGATATCCGGCAAACCCAGAGCGTGTCCGAATTCATGGTAAAGAGCTGCGGCGATGCTGCCGCGGTAGCCGTCTTGGTTCGTGGTCTCGGGAATCACTGAACACTCGGAGAGCTGCCCGCCGACGAGCGGCTGCGGCTCACCCAGGGTCACGAAGAAGGTCGGAATGTCGTTGGGTGAATCCTGGTTGATGTCGCTCTGCCAATCGCTGCCGGCGTGCGCGAAGATGATGTAGGTGAGCTCGTGTTCATCGCCGTATTCGGCCAGGTTGACCGACCCGTCGGCCTGGGTGCCTTCATCGGCGGCAGCGATCATGTCGCGGACCAGTCGTTCGAGTCCCGCCAAGGTCCAGAAAGCACCTGCGCCCGGACCATAGTCGGCAACATCGCTCAGCTTGTAGCTGTCGCGCGCACCGTCCGGCAGCACCCGCGACTCGATGGTCAAGCGACCGCCTGACTGGAACCGATAGTATTCGGCCAGTCCCGCCAGGTGCGATTCGAAGTACGCTTTGTCGTGCGGCGTCGGATCGATCGGTAGAGGATCGCTGGGATCGTGCGGATCGAGGAAAAAGTCGCCGTCCGGCGCCATGGTCACCAGGTCCGGATCGCGATTCGCTTCAAACGAGATCCGCACGAGCAGAATGCGGAGAGTCAATGGGTCGGTCCGCTCGCGTGCGACGCGCGCAACCGCTTGGCGTGTCATCCCGAGGCCGCGCTTGGCGAGCCAACGGTTGCTCTTGACCGAGACCAGTCGGTGTCCCAGGAGCTGATGCACCCAGTGCGCGCGGGCCTGGTAGGCATGTTGCCGCGCGAGTTCGCGGTCGTTGATCTGCTGCCCGCCCGCTGATGCCCGAACTTCTTGCCAAGTCAGCGGTTGCGCTGGCAGCCGTTCGGAGGCGGACGCAGCGGCGGCGGCCGGTCCGGCCAGCGCCGCTGCCAGAACGAGCGTACAAGCCGTAGGCAGCGAGCCCGCGAGCCGACGATAGCCTAGCTTCCGCACCGAGACTCCTTCCAGCGCCGGCCAAGCGACAGCGGCGCCCGGTGGCGGCAAACGGCAGGGGTCCGTGCGCCTGTAGGCCACCCAAAGCGTAGAACGATTACCAGCGATAGCCGACAGTGAAGCGGCTCACGCGGTCCAGCCCCTCGGCCTGCGGAACGGCTGCAAAATCGAAGATGATGGCCCGTTCCGTCCATTTGAGCAGGTCCACGCCAAAACCGAACGTGAAGTCGTTGATGTCGCCGTAGTCGGCACTCTTGTAGCCGAACCGCAGGTACAACGAACGATCGTAGCTGCCCTCGATACCGACACCCCACTCGCCTTGCGCATTCTCCAGGCCGAAAACGTAATCGTCGCGCTTCCACTTGTAGAGAGGAAGTTGGTAGTCGCCGACCAGCAGCGCGCCCATGAACTCGCCCTGGTGGAGGTTCTTCGCAAAACCAACAGTGAACTTGCGCGGCATCGGATCAGCCTGATCGGCGTCCACATGCTTGATGCGCGGACCGACATTGTGCACCGCCGCCGCCAGATTCAACTGGGCGGCGGGGATCTTCCAGAGAACGCCGGCGTCGAAACCGAAACTGTCGCCGGACCCGCCAGTGCGGTCCTTTAGCACGTCATCCGGCGCCAGCTTGTCGCGGAAATACTTGACGCCGAAACCGAACCCGACATTCGGCGAGAGCTTGAAGGCATAGTTGCCCTGGATCACGAACTCGTAGGAGGAGAACGTGCCGGTCACCGTCCCCTCCTCGTCGGTCGCTTGCTGCTCGCCCATGTCCAGGTACGTAAAGCTGAGACCAAAGATGCCGCCGCCCAGCGGACCGGCGTAGCCGGCCCAGGTTAACGCGATGTCGTCAGCCAAGCCGGCGGCCAGCTTCGAATACATCAGCTGGACGTCGTTGACCACGGGATAACGATCGACCATGAAGGCCATGCCGCCAGGACTGTACCAGGCCGCGGTTGCATCCTGAGCCAGAGCCAACCCGGCCTCGCCGAGCGCGTTGTATCTGGCGCCGACCGGAAATACCAGCACGATCGCGCCGGCGCCGGAGCCTGCCACAGCCGGGGTCACCGCGCTAAGAAAAGCGACCAGACCCACGCAAAGAACCTGCAACAACCGCTTCATCGATCCACGACCTCCGTTGGCGAACTCCAGGCGGTATGGCGCCGCCTCAGCGCATGATCACGACTTGCCCTGTCTGGCGAATCTCGTGGCCGGCACCGGCCAGGGTCCCGCGCAGCACGTAAAGATAAACACCGTTGGCGATTTCGTCGCCTTGTCCGTCCCGCCCATCCCACTCGATGATCGCGGGGCCGGCCGCGGCATACCTGTCGCGCAGACTGCGGACGCGGCGTCCGGACACTGTATAGATATCCCAGCGCAGATCCATGGGCGCGGCCAGGTCGCAAATCAACCGGCACGGCCCCGGCGTCGGGTTGGGAAATATCGTCACGTCGCGCATGCCGCCGATGCCGCCGGCTTCCAGGGTGAACCGCAGCGTGTCGCCGCCCACGTTGCCGAACATATCACTGGCGGTCATCACGACGGTATGCCGGCCCAGCGCGAGATCGGCCGGCAAGGTGGTCATCAGGTTGGCCCGGGTATAGCTGCCGGGCGCAAAGGCAACGGCGTCGGAAACGTTGGTATAGACACCGCTGTCGTTGAACTCGAGCAGCACGCTGTTCGCCGGGTTGCTGGCCAGAATGTTCACGCCGCTGGTATCGAACAAAGACGCCTGCAGTTGAGCGCCCGGTTGCACACGCAAGCGATTGCCGGGAAAGGACAGGCGAATCCGCGGGCCGCTGGTGTCATGGCCCGTATCGGCCGCCGCGCGCAGAACCGGCACCCGCAGCACCGCCACGCGGTCAACGTCGCCAGTGTCGACGATGCAGCGTATCCGACCATCGTCGCCCGTGCGCAGGTTCAGCGGCGCCAAGAACGGAATCGCGGCCGCGCCTGCATCGAACAGACCGCTGCCGCGGAACACCGGATTGCCCGCCCGCCGCCAGTAGTAGGTCCTGGAAACAGTGTGATACGGCACATCGACCGCGCAGTCCTGGACCAGCAACTGATAACCGGCGGCACCTTGCAGAAGCCCCGCGGCGGCGGTCAGTTCGATCGCGACGCTGTGCAGGCCGCCCGTGCGCAGCGTATCGGCGCTGCCAAGCGCGAAGGCCAGGTCCGCGACCGGGTGCGGCAGGCTCACCGCCGGGTCGCCCATGAGATTGTAGCGATGGCTGTTCCGGACCGCGAAGTTGTCTCCCCAGTTCCCCAGCTTGCCGTCGATCAGAGCCTGGCCCAGCGTGACGGTCGGATCGACCGAACCGTCCGGGTAGATCGCCTGGAAACAGCTGTTCGAGAGCTGGTTGTTGGAACTGACCAAACTGACCCAGGACGCGGCGATCGCCGCGATGCCGGCTCCAGACGCGGAATCGAGCAATAACTCGGCCATCGACTGACTGCCCGGATCGTCGAAGACGCCGACGTCGCAACTGAACGCCACAAACAAGAAACGTCGGCCGCCGTTGGTCAGCCCCGGAATGAATTCGTTCAGGAAGATCTGTTCGTCTGCCAGCACGCCGGCGCCGCCATGGCCGACGTAGTAGAACATCGCGGTGCCGGCGTTCAACGCCGCCAACAGGTCGCGCCGCGCTGCCGGTTTATAGCGGCCGACATAGGGGTAGTCGACCAGGTAGACCTTCGTGACGTCGAGCGAGGGCGCCAGGACGTTCTGCGCCAGCACTTCCGCCTGGGCCGTGTGGAAACTCTCAGTGGGAGGATTATCCGGGCGCTGTTGCAAGTCATCAGCGCTAAAAGTCACATTGTTGCGCCAGAGACCCGCCGGCGTCTCTTCGGTGAAGGCCCGTATGCGCGCGACGAGCGCCAACGCCGCGGTCGGACTATTGACCGGCAGACGGCCGACCGCAAGATCCGGCGCGTCGGCCGGGAGGCCGGCGGGGCGAGCATCGAAAGCTACGAGCGAGCCGTCGGCAGCATAGGGATAAGTCATACTCAGAATATTGGGAAACGTGTTGGGGAAATCGGTAACGACATCGGTCGGGACCCAGTCGACGGATTCTCGGTCCGGATTGCGGCCCTGGAAATTACGGTAGTCGCGACTGGCGTCGCCGAGCAAGCACGCCCAGCGCAGGCGCTCGCCGTGCGCCAGCCACTGCCAGCGCAGAAACTGACGGATCGCCCGCCAGTCCTTCTGGCCGCCGCTGAAGTTCGCGTAGATGTCCTCGACACTGACCGCCGCCGCGACTGGCGCCTCGATTCCGGGCAGGCGCCGCGAGCGCAGGGCGGCCAGTCCCTCGGCCGCCTCGGCGAACGCTGTCGGATGGATGACAAGGTAGTCGGCAGCGGGCACTGACTCGAGCTGTCGCAACGGACGCACGTGCGCCACGCTGGCACCGGCGACCGTCAGCAGGTCGGCGTTGGCGAACAGCACAAGGTGACGATCGACGCCGGGATCGCGAATGAGTCCGACCGTCAAGGTTCGATTCGCACCGTCGGCGAGCAAGCCGGTCAGTTCCGCAGCGGCCGCCGGCTGCGAGACGTCCCACAACCGCACGCTGCCCGTGGCAGGCAGCACGTAACGGATATCCTGCGCGGTCGTCGCCTCGTCGATCTCGTCGCCCCAGAAGACGCTCGTCAAAGCCCCCGGATAGCCTGTCTTGTCCAGGCTGGCGCGGTAGAAGAGGTCGAAGCTGTCGAACGCCAGGTAGATAGGCGCTGATGGATTGAAGTTGTCGTAACGAAAGTACAAGGTGTTCAAACCGTTGCGCAGGGCGGTCGAGGTCCCGCTGATGCGGAATTGCTCCACACCACGCTGGTCATTCCACTGGCGCCACGTACGCGTGACGGCGCCGGCCTGGTCGTTGTTCAGCCAAATCGAGGCCGTCACCGGATTGTTGAAGATCTGCGAGTCCGTCGACGTCCCGCAGACATCGACCTGCCAGTACGCTGTATCGGCCAGGACGCCGTACAACGTGGCGGTCGGGTTGAAGGCGGCGTTGATCGAGGTCTGCCAAGCCCAACGATCCCGCAGGAAGCTCGGCAAGTAGGCGTAGTTCTCCTCGCCGTGATAACGCGCACGGTGGGAGGTGACGATCTCACCCTCCAGAGGCGGCGCCGCGATCACCGGGACCACCAGCGGCGATCCGGGCAGGGGCGACGGCGTTGCCATGTTTTCCCAGGTGAGCCAGTAGACGCCGCGATTTTGCTGAATGTGATTGTAGAATTCCAGGCGGCCGGCGGCCGGTTCGAGCCGGTCCCGCCAGACATCCGTGCCGAAGCCGTAGAACAACAGGCGATCGTCGGCGTTGAACTCGTGGTCGCCGCCGTCTTCGACCCGGATCGCGACCTCGGTCAGGCCGACTCGCTCGGGGTAGACATCGTCGGCGATCTCGGGATTATCAGCCAATTCGAGGCCGCCCCCCTTGAACAGGCGCAGCTTCGCCGGATCGATCTGCGTGAGATTCAAGCCGAGCAAGGCGAGTTCCTGGCCGCTGAGCGCGTAGATACCCGTCGCGGTCACTTCGAGGCGTACCCAGTTCGCCGTCAAGGCGAAGGCTTCGGTGATCCTGGTCTTGGCGCGGGCCGGCGCTCGCACGATCGACCAGGTCCGCAATTGTCGAAAGAGATCCGGATTGACGACCGCGGGGGGAATCGTTTCCGCGGCGGCGCGGCGCACCGCCACCGGGTCGGACTCTGCCCGGCCCAATTCCGACGGCGCCGGATGGCGGACCTCGAGCACTAGATCCGCGAGAATGCCTCCCCCGGCTGCCGGAAAAACTGCGGCGGGCGTGAGCGGCACGCCCCGGTACACGGTCGGAGCCGACACCGTGACGACCGGCGCCGACGAATCGTCCGGCTCACGGTGCCATTGCACCGCTACGACTCGCCAGGACGGCGCGGCGCGCTCGGCGACGGCGACCTGCAGGTGGTGGACCGGGTCGATCCGGTACACCTCGCCCGTCTCGCGGTCCAGGTCCTGCGTGGGGATGCCGGACCACTCCACGTCGGCGGCGGTTTGCCAGTCCTGTGGCGCGGTCAAGACTCCAAAGGAAATGCGAACGACAGTGCGCTCGGCGTCGGCAACCTGCACCGTGGTCACGGGCGGCGCCATCACTGCAGAGGGCTGCGCGGAGTTCGCCGCTGCCGTCGCGGTAAGCAAGCCCCAGACGTGCGCCAATACAACAAGAAGAGCAAACGTGTTCGCCGGATGGTGGAGAATCCTAGCGCCCATCGGTACCCTCCTGCGTCAGGGGCTCGGCTTCTTCGATCAACATGATGGGGATATCGTCTTCGACCCGATAGCGCAATCTGCACGCGGGGCAATCGAGATGCGAGTGCTCCGGACCCGGAACGACGGCGCCTTTACAGCGGGGACAGGCGAGGATCTCCAGCAGTTTCGGGTCGAGCATATCCGCCTCCTGGCAGAGGACCGTTTGCCGTTTTCGCCCGTTCCGCACCCGGTTGCGCCGCACCGGGACTTCGCGGCAACATTAATCAAGAGCCGGGGCAGGCGACATAGAGAAAATAAAAAATCGTCGCCCCGGGGGTTACGGGCCGGCGGAAGAGTGGATCCTCGCAGTGGCTGGCAGCGAGAATCATACCAAAATTCGCGTTCGCTGTCAACGGCCGTCGGTCCATTCGCCCATCCCCAGAAACTTCGCCAGACGCTCGCTCCGCAAGGTCGCCGCGTCCTTCCCCGTCAACTCCGCCAGCGCGTCGAGCAGCTGCGCCTTCACCGCCAGGGCGGCGCCGGCGTGATCGCGGTGCGCACCGCCCACCGGTTCCTCGATGACGCCGTCGACGAGGCGGCGCAAGTGAGCGTCGCCCGCGGTCAACTTCATCGCGCGGGCGGCCTCCGGTGCCTTGCCCGCATCGCGCCAGAGAATGGCCGCGCAACCCTCGGGGCTGATCACGCTGTAGACGGCGTTCTCAAGCATGTAGACCCGATCCGCCACGCCGAGTGCCAAGGCGCCGCCCGACCCGCCTTCGCCGGTGATGACCGCCACTGTCGGCACACGCAGCGCCGCCATTTCGCGCAGGTTGCGGGCGATGGCCTCGGCCTGGCCGCGTTCCTCCGCGCCAAGGCCGGGATACGCGCCGGGTGTGTCGATCAAGGTGATCACCGGCCGCCCGAACCGCTCGCCAAGCTGCATCAGGCGCAGTGCCTTGCGGTATCCCTCGGGATGGGCCATGCCGAAATTCCGCTGCAAATTGCTGCGGGTATCGCGGCCTTTTTGATGCCCGACGACCAGCACCGGACTCCCGTCGAGGCGGGCCAGGCCGCCGACGATCGCCGGATCGTCGCGGAACTGCCGGTCTCCGTGCAGAGGCTGGAAATCACTGAACAATCGCTCGATGAAGTCCAGCGTGGTGGGCCGCCGGCCGTGCCGCGCTAGCTGCACCCGCTGCCATGGATCGAGGCTGCTGAAGATCTCACGGCTGAGACGGGCGGCTTTGCGCCGCAAATCCGCGACCTCGCCCGCCGCGTCGACGCCGCTGACGGCCGCCGACGCTTCGAGCGTGCGGATGCGCTCTTCCAGCTCCACGATGGGCCGCTCGAAATCCAACCAGGGTCCTCTGGGAACATCCGCCATCTCGCCTCATTCCGTCGCGAGCCCCGTTGCTTCAGGCAGCCCGCCGACGATGCGTCAACCTGCTTGCCAGGACGCGTGTTCTCAGATCGTTCCGGCACGCATCACCCGGTTTGGCGGTCGACCTGGCCGGGCGCCCCGCCCGCGGTCTCCACGATACCAGCAACCGGGGCATCTCGCCTGCCGGCCGCCATGGCCCGGCTTCCGGGCGCTGCGAATCCGTTGGCGCCGTTCCAGCCGCCTCGCTGCGGCGGCGCCGGCAGTTTGACATCGAGCCGGATGCCCCGCAAACCCTCCACGCCGCGCAGCGCCCGCATGCTGGCTCGCGTCAGAGCCATCCGGCGACCGCATTGCAGCAACCACCGCCGCCCGCTGCGCTGCGCGTCGATCAAGACTGGCAGCGGCAGTGCCAACTGTTCGCTGCCGCCCGCGGCGGCGTCGCCGCGCGACTCCGTCTCGGCCCGCGCGGCCGGGCTTGCGGCTCGCTCCGGCGCCCCCGGCTCCCCCGGTGCCGCCGGTTCCGTCGCTCCCGCGTCGGCAGCCAGCGACGCCAGCGGCTGCGGCTGGTCATAGCGTGCGAGCATCTCGCCCAGACGATCAAGCCCGCGCTGGCCCATGGCCGC
>Ga0334883_1003025_pt1 | contig 18961 bp, 15 predicted proteins | sample GraSluR1_MG_6_FD_207230 | JGI IMG/M metagenome (GOLD analysis project Ga0334883, IMG submission 207230) | Sludge microbial communities from methane-producing bioreactor in Wageningen University, Netherlands - Granular Sludge_09_05-R1 | ecosystem: Engineered > Bioreactor > Anaerobic >...
GTTTGACTTATTTATAGAATTAGAGCAGACCGAGTCAGACTACCGCTTGTCCGCCTCAGTATCTGAAACCATCTTTGAACAGCAGATCAGTGAGGTTCTATCTCAAAAGCAGTTATCATTCAGCGGGCAACCAATACCTCCCGTGCTATTCAGGTTTTCGCCGCTCCCAAAAGCACTGATCGTCTCACCCCGCGACGTAATCCGCCAGGACGCTAACCTCAGCCTTACCCCAGACCTGCCTTTAGAAGCAATGCTAAACATCGAACAGCAGATCACTGAAGACCTTGATGTGTCCGCCTATATCACCGATATTGGCGGGGTGGGTACCTATCCCGCCATGGTCCTGCAATCCTTCAATTTGGAGTGGTTGATCAGTACCGTTGCTCACGAATGGGCACACAACTACTTAACCCTGCGCCCCCTGGGGATTAATTATGGTACATCCGCCGAATTACGCACGATGAATGAAACCACCGCCGACATTGTCGGGTACACAGTTCAATATGGATTGATCTCCCTGTACTATCCCGAACTGCTGCCTAACCTCACTACCCCTCTGATCGAACTACCACCTCCAACTCCCGACGAAGAGCCCACCTTCGATTTTGCTTATGAAATGTACCTGACACGCACTGAGGTTGACCGCCTGCTTGCAGATGGCAGGATCGAAGAGGCTGAAGAATATATGGAAATGCGGCGTTTATTCTTTTGGGAGAATGGTTATCGCATCAGGAAATTGAACCAGGCTTATTTTGCCTTCCACTCCGCCTATGTTAATGCACCTTCTACGGGAGAGACCGGACAAACCGGTGCTGCCGGCCTGGACCCTGTTGGGCCTGCAGTTTGGCAGTTGTTTGAGAACTCGACCTCACTAAAATCCTTCCTGCAACAGGTCGCCTGGATCACATCGTTTGAGCAACTAGAAGCTCGCTTGGCCACTCCATAAGTACCAAATTCGCTCATTCTCCGCTATAATGTGTCTGACGATAGACCATACACCGAATAAGGAGAGCGGGCATGACAAAGTATATCGCTGCCATTGACCAGGGAACGACCAGTTCGCGTTGTATTCTTTTTGACCATGATAGCCAGATCATCAGTGTCGATCAACAGGAACACAAACAGATTTATCCCAGAGCTGGATGGGTTGAACACAACCCCATTGAAATCTGGCAGCGCGTGCGTGAGGTCATTGAAAACACCTTGATCAAAGGCAATGCCAAAATTGCCGACATTTCTGCAGTAGGCATCACCAATCAACGTGAAACCACAGTTGCCTGGAACAAACACACCGGCCTGCCTTATCACAATGCCATTGTCTGGCAGGATACACGCACGGCGGAAATTTGCCGGCAGTTGGCACTAGGGTATGGCAACGACCGATTTCGTGATATTTGCGGACTTCCACTGAATCCCTATTTTTCCGGTACCAAGATCAAGTGGCTGTTGGAAAATGTGGATGGTTTGCCGCAAGAAGTCGCCAAAGGCAATGCCCTTTTCGGAACCATCGACGCCTGGTTAATCTGGCGACTAACCGGCGGTGTTGAAGGCGGGTTGCACCTCACAGATGTGACCAACGCATCCCGTACCATGCTCATGAATCTGCAAACTTTGGACTGGGATGAGGACACGTTGGCATCGTTTCATATCCCGCGCTCCATTCTGCCAGATATCCGCCCTTCCTCTGGCAACTTCGGAATCATACAGGAAGATATATTGCGCGGTATACCGATCTCTGGCGTCTTGGGAGACCAGCAGGCAGCTCTGTTCGGACAGACCTGCTACGAGAAAGGCGAGGCAAAAAACACCTACGGAACTGGTTGTTTCATGCTGATGAATACCGGAACAAATATCGTCCCCTCCCATTCAGGCCTCTTGACCACCATGGGATACCAGATCGAATCGCAGCAACCAATCTATTGTTTAGAGGGGTCCATTGCCATTACAGGTTCTTTGGTGCAGTGGCTGCGCGACAACATCAACTTGATAGAAACTTCTGCCGACATTGAAAAATTGGCCAATTCAGTTGCCGATAACGGCGGTGTATACTTTGTGCCTGCGTTCTCCGGGTTGTTTGCCCCTTATTGGCGTTCGGATGCGCGTGGCATCATCGTTGGATTGACTGGCTATGCGAATAAAGGGCACATTGCTCGCGCCGCCTTGGAAGCTACCGCCTACCAAACCCGCGAAGTCCTTGAAGCCATGCAAGCAGATTCTGGTGTCGCTCTCACCACCCTCAAAGTAGATGGTGGCATGACTGTCAATGAAACCCTGATGCAATTCCAATCAGATATCCTGCATGTGCCCGTCGTGCGTCCCAAAGTGAAAGAAACCACCGCTCTTGGCGCTGCCTATGCCGCCGGCCTGGCGGTTGGGGTCTGGTCAAATTTAAGCGAACTGCGCAGCGCCTGGGCGGCGGATCAACAATGGAATCCGACCATGCCGGAAAAACGACGAGAGCATCTGTACGGGCGCTGGAAAGAAGCCGTCAACCGCACACTGAATTGGGAAGACGCAGAGAATTAACCGCCGAACACTTGAATTAATTTTAAAAACTGCACAGTTAATGCTCCGGTGAAGCCCCAAACCACTTCATCATCATACGGTTGGTAAAAAACGACATTCTCATGCCGTTCCCAGGGTGTTTCCAGAGTGCGATATTCGACATTGGCAGGATCACGCAACCATTTCACCGGAATCACAAATACCCGTGCTACCTCATCGGGGTTGGGCATGATCTCAAATTCACCATGAATCCATCCCACCACCGGTGTCACATGGAAACGACTGGTAGACACCAGAGCAGGCATAATCCCCAAAATCTCAACCTGGTTCGGCGGCAGCGCGATCTCTTCTTGTGCCTCACGCAAAGCCGTTGCAACAATGGATTCATCAAAGGGTTCTGCTGCCCCGCCTGGAAACGCCACCTGGCCCTTGTGATTTAATACCTTTTCTGAGCGGCGTGTGAAAAGCAAGCAGGTTTCACCATTGCACCGGAGCAGTGGCATCAAAACCCCTGCCGGTTGTCCACCTGAAACCTCATCCTGTTTCAGGTTCGCCAAAGCCATGAGTTGTTTTACTTTAACAGGATCTATAATCACAATTTTCTTCAAATCACTCAATTGTTTGATGGTTCTTCAGAATCATTGAATATGCCTTCGTCATCGCCCTGAAAAACCATGTTGCGGGCAAAGATCAAAAAGCCTGTGTGTGCCACCATGCGATCCACAGGTCGCAAACGGTCAGGCTCCGGCTTATAGTACCGGAAAAAGGTCTCCACCACCTGGATATACTGAAACCCATGCGTACGCAATTCACTTACCAGTTTGGATACCTGATTGGTGGTAGGCAGAATACTGCCGAAAAAACCACCGCTTTTCAAAGTGTCTTTAACATGGGCAATAAAGTCATATGGGTTGGGCACATCCAAAAAGATAGCATCCACATCAGTCTCTTCAAAACCACTCTCAATATCAGCGGTATGGAACACAACCCGATCGGTTAATCCCAGCATCTCGACATTTTTCTTCGCGCGCGCCTGGTGTTGCTCATTGCGTTCGTAAGTGAAAATTCTGCCAGAATCACCCACATAATAGGCGAAAACACTGGTCAGCCCGCCCGATCCGGTGCCTGCTTCAAGAATATGCTGCCCCGGTCCGATCCCCATTGTCATCAGGACAAACCCGACATCTTTCGGGTACATGATCTGGGTGGATCTTGGCAACTCGCTCAGTAGATCGGCAATGCTGGGCTGTAACAGAAAGAAAGGCCGTTCAAGGTGTGATTGGATTTTGCTGCCCCAGGGCTTCCCGATAATATCATCGTGAGCGACTACCCCGCGATGGGTCTGCATGGTGGACCCTGCTTTGAGTGTGATCAAAAAATGTTTATGGCTGAGTCCAACCAATTGCACCAGATCGCCTTCTTTGGCGTGAGTTCCGTGTAAAGTCCATGTCATATAATTGTTGTCCCTTCTCTCTTACTTTTCACCCTGGCTGAGCCAAAAAACAAACAGCAGCGCGATCAGACTGCCGATCAACGCGTGTATTATGTATATGGGACCCAACTGGATGGTAGTCAGACGGATCACAAAACCGAGAAAATGACCAAACCAAAATCCCAAGAAAGATGCGATCAGGGCAAGCAGAAGAACTTTCCAATTGCCGCCGCGAATGATGTGAAAAATGGCTGCCAGCAAAATGGCAACAATAGATCCAAATAATATGCTGGGTAAGGTCAAATTAAACACACGTAAGTTTCCTCTCCGCCATGATTATATATCAATTATGCCAGAACCCAGGACTTCGTCGCCCTCATAAAAAACAGATGCCTGTCCAGGCGTGATGTCACGGGCTTTTTTCTTCAACCGCACCTTCGCCTTTCCAGATGCAATGGAAGATACTTCCGCCCGAATCGGTCGTGCATGATAGCGGATCTCCACATCGCATTCGAGAGGAAATTGATCTTCATTAACAGCGAGCCAATTCAACTGTGATACCTGAAAACTATCATTCCCCAAAGCTTCCTGATTGCCAACGATCAAGCGGTTGTTGGCTATATCTTTGGCAATAACATAGGTTGGTTTAGGTGCATAAATGCCAAGCCCTTTACGCTGCCCGATTGTGTAAAAAGCCAATCCCTGATGCTGCCCTACTACTTCGCCCTCTTGATTGACAATATCTCCTGGCTGCACCACATACTCCCTATATTGCCTCAGGAATGTGACATAATCGCCTTCAGGCAGAAAACAAACGTCCTGGCTTTCATCAGTATCCGCGGCCCGAAAGCCTTGCTGTCTGGCAATTTGGCGGGTTTCTACTTTTGTAAGGCTGCCCATCGGGAGCAGCAATCGTCTAAGTTGAGGTTTCTCCAAACTTGCCAGCATATAAGCCTGGTCTTTTTGGGGGTCAATCCCCCGCAATAAACGCACCTGATCATCTTCATGCAATACCCGCGCATAATGGCCGCTTGAAATCCATTGAATGCCCTCTTGATCGGCATACTCTTGCAGAACGGCAAACTTTAATTCTCGGTTGCAATAGAAACAGGGGTTGGGTGTAACACCAGCAGCATATCCTTCAGCGAAGTAAGCCACTACTCGCTGCTGGAATTCTTTACGCGCATCGAGGACATCAAACCTAATACCGATGGCAGCTGCCGCCTCAGCAACCAGCGATTCCTGTTTCTGATACCAGTCTTCATCCGGATTGGTTGCCTTCCACATGCGCAGCATTGCCCCTTTTACGTTATATCCCGCCTGTTTTAAGAGAAATGCGGCAACCGTACTATCCACACCACCGCTCATCCCTACCAATACCGATTCCAATTGCGCCGCCTTTCTGGTTTTCTTTTGATTCATGGGCATTGTTGTACTATACTTGAATCAGTAATCATTTTCAACAATGATTCCATTAATAATACACTGACTTGGGTTCATTCAATCTCACCCTACGGAGGACAAAATGACGTATAGAATAAAATTCGGCACCGATGGTTGGCGCGCATTCCTTGCCAAAGATTACACTTTTGAAAATATACAACGCTGTGCGCAGGGTTTTGCCAACTACATGAATTCACTGGGAAAAACCGGTGAAACTCTTGTGGTCGGTCACGACTGCCGGTTTCTGGCAGAAGAATTTGCACAAACAGTAGCCAGCGTGCTGGCTGCCAATGGGTTCAAGATCCTGCTGACAAGCGCCCCCACCCCAACCCCCGTCATTTCATACGCCATTGTTGATTCAAAATCAGCTGGTGGTGTTAATATAACCGCCTCGCACAACCCCCCCACTGATAATGGCTTTAAAGTACGCGATGCCACCGGCGGTGCCATTGCTCCAGAAGGATTGCAATTGATTGAGGACCTCATCCCAGATTCAGCCTCAAAAGTAATCACAACTCCTTATCAGCAAGCGGTCGAAGCAGGTCAGATTGAGGTGTTTGATGCTTCCATCAATTACATCGAACATATCAAATCACTGATTGACCTTCAGCCTATCAAAGACGCTGGCTTGAAAGTACTCGTTGATCCCATGTGGGGCAACGGAGCTGGTTGGTTCCCCAAAATGATCGGCGGCGGAAAAACCGAGGTAATCGAGATTCATGCCGATCGCAATCCCATGTTCCCGGAAATGATCCGTCCCGAGCCCATCCCGCCCAATGTTGATGTTGGATTGAAAAAAACCACCGAAATAGGTGCGGATGTGTTGTTGATCAATGACGGTGACGCGGACCGGGTCGGGTTTGGCGATGAAAATGGCGTTTTCATCAATCAGCTGCAGGCATACGCACTGCTCGCTTACTACTTGTTGGAAGTGCGCGGCGAACGTGGTCCCATTGTAAAAACGTTATCCACCACCAACATGTTGATCAAACTTGCCAAACTCTATGACGTACCCATCTATGAAACCGGCGTGGGCTTCAAATATGTCGCCCCGAAGTTCACTGAAACCAACGCCATTATTGGTGGTGAGGAGTCAGGCGGCTACGCCTTCAAGGGCAATGTGCCTGAACGTGACGGCATTCTTGCCGGCCTATACTTCCTTGACATGATGGTGAAGACCAACCTGAAACCATCACAACTCATCGACAGGCTTTATAGCCTGGTAGGTGCGCATTACTACGACCGCATTGATACGCGCTTCACCGGTGATTCCGAAGAAAAGAAGGACCGCATCCGCCGAGCCAATCCTGCCGCCATCGGCGGTTTAAAAGTAATAAGCCTGGATACAACTGACGGATTCAAGTTTAATTTAGAGGACGGCGGCTGGATGCTGATCCGTTTCTCTGGCACGGAACCCGTTATCCGTGTTTATACCGAAACTCTGCATGAAGATAAAGTGCAGGCAATTCTGCAAGATGGATTGAAGATTGCCGGGATCGACTAGTATTTGACAAAAAGACAGCAGGAACAGAGTTCAACTGTTCCTGCTTATTTTAACTCCATGTTTACCGACACACATTGCCACCTCAATTACCACAGTTTCGACAACGACCTTACGGAAGCCATCACTCGCGCCACCGCACAGAATGTCAGACGAGTCATGATTCCCGGCATTGATCTGGCTGCCTGTCGCAAAGCCATCCAGATAGCTGAAACCTGCGATACATGTTATGCGGCAATTGGCATCCATCCCAATGATGCCGATCAATGGAACACCGATACCATTGAAACTTTGAAAAATTTCGCAACACAAAGTAATAAGATACGGGCAATTGGCGAAATCGGTTTGGATTATTACCGCGATCATGTTGCCCCTCAGCAGCAAAAAGAAGCATTTGCCAGCCAATTACAATTGGCAACAGATCTGGGTCTGCCCGTCATCGTCCACATCCGCGAATCAATAGCCGATACCTTTGATATGATAATTCAATGGCAGAAGCAATTGGAAAAGAATAACCACCCTCAGGCTTTAACACCCGGCATTCTGCATGCATTCCCGGGCTCATTGGAAGAAGCTGAGATAGCTATAGAACATCACTTTCTCATAGGCGTCGGGGGTCCTGTAACCTTCAAAAATGCAAAAAACCGCCAGGAAATCGTTGCCGATTTACCCCTCGAATCCATCGTTACCGAAACAGATGCACCCTTCCTCGCCCCGCATCCCCATCGTGGCCAGCGCAACGAACCTGCCTATATTCCTCTGGTCGCAGCCAAGATTGCGGAATTAAAACAACTCCCAGTCGAATTCGTGGAAAAACAAACCGCCCAAAATGCCGAACGGCTTTTTCATTGGGATGATTGATTATTCTTCCTGTGCTTCTTGGGGAATTTCCTGTGAACTGCTGGTGTCGCCTGGCTCAGATTTTCTCATTTTCTGTTTACCAGCAGATTCGATAACCACCTGCGACTCGGTGATTGCCTTTCGATTGGCACCCATCATGCGCAAAGCATATATCAGCCCTATGAATGAAACAATCACACCCAACGCGCCCACACCAACCAGGATGTAAGCGGTGGTTTCACTGCGGTTGTCACTTTCTAAAGCCTTACCTTGTTGTTCAGGCATTATCAATAAAACAGGTTTATCAGATACCACGGGATAATTTTCTCTGCGCTCTTCTTCAGGCAGGACGTAAGCAACTTCCGCTCGCTGTTCTACTTCTGCATCACTTTGATCATCTGTTGTTGCATCAGCAGATGTAATAACAGTCACTGACGCCGGGGTGGGAACCGGCCCGGGGGTAACACCCGGTTGTAAGGTAAAGGGTATAGAGGTGAACACCGAATCGCCATAACGGTTCAAATTAAGGCTGATATACACCAACCCTTCATCCCCTTCAGCAATCCCCACACCCACCTGTCCTGTTGACCAGCCCGTGAGTGTGTCAAAATGTAACTGGTCGTCGATCCAGGATGCAATCGCTAGATTTACAGGCCCATAAGCGATATTTTCAGCTGTGGTCGGTACACCCGAACCATCAGGCCTATCATGGGTCAATCGCCCAATCTCAGCCATGTAATTGGCTTGCTGCTGTGCAATATCCATCAAAGCTTGGCTTACATCATATGGCGGCAAATCATATTGCGAACGAATTTCGTTCACAGCATTGATCACCTGTTGCGGTCCATAATCTAAAGCAAATACAGACTGCACATCCAATGGGGCAGATAGTGCGACTGCGGTAAACACAATTACAGCCAATGACAATAACTCTTTTGGGAATTTATTCATAACTCTGTTACACCATAACAAACGCTTCTATCCTACCACCCATCATACCAGATGAAATTATACTATCACTCATCAGAAGGACATTGTTTGATGGTTATAAGCCTGCAAGACCCATTGGCCAAGGGTTTCGTTGGGCGAAATACCGCTGATTTTCTGAATCGCGCCTTCAATGCCAAGGGAGTTAATCAGCCCATGAACTTCGAGTGAAATCTCATCTTGAGGATGATGGAAGTGATAGCCGGCAGCTATCGCTTTGGGGAGAAAGCGTGGAATATTGCCAACTTCCTCAACCAGCCTGGCAGCCCCCACCAGGCGATCCTCTGGGGAAAGTTTCCTCATGGGATCCCGCCCCAATCGAAATAACGTATCACCCAGAGCTTTGTTCTGAAAACGCTGGATCAATTCCTGGGAATAAGCATCGAGCGCAACTGGATCGATATGATACTTCTTTGATATCGCTTCACTCGATTCTTGCATCACACCCCGGACATCTGTATAAATGTCCGCATTTTCCAATGCCTCCCATCCGTACTGGTATCCCAGTAAAAAACCAAAATACGCCAAAGCGGCATGCCCGGCATTGTGAATGAACAACTTCATCGCGGTAAATGCCTCAAAATTATCTTCGGCTTGCATGGATACAACGTCAGGAATAGTGCCGCGAAACATATTTTTTGCCACAGGCAACTGTTTATAGGGTTCGGCGCGAATAAGTGTGGGCTCTTCCACCCGTAAATCTTCTGGCAATGGCGGTACCATCCTGCCAATCACTGTATCGACCAGGCCGAGGAACCTATCCGCATACTCTTTTTCTTCCTCAGATAAATGCTCATATACCAAAGATCGCAGGTACGCGCCGGCATTTTGGCGATTTTCGCAAATGATAAGGTTCAATGGCAGGTCTATATCGCCTACCAGGCGCTGCTGCACAGCGTTTGCGATCACGGGGGCAACATGGGGAAGAGCTCTCACGCCAACCGCCGTTGCTCCCAACGTGCAGCCTCTTAAAACATCAACCACCTGACTCACCTTCCCTGCATGGACCGCTGAAACTGGCGCAATGACCAATTGTACCTGTCCATGATTCGAAACCAGATGCAGAGGGTAGGCCCAGTCGTTGTTCAGTCTATCAATCAATTCAACGTCAATATCAACAAAGCAAACCTCATAACCCGATTCGGAGAACAACTGCCCAATAAATCCACGTCCAATATTCCCTGCCCCAAAAATCACCGCTTTACTCAAATCTACACCTCGCTTTGCTACCAAAACCATAATAATTCAATTGGTCATTAATAACAAAAAGAACCACAAGTCGGTTCTCTTTGAATGCGCTTGGTGGGAGTCGAACCCACACGCCTTGCGGCACTTGGCCCTCAACCAAGCCTGTCTGCCTATTCCAGCACAAGCGCTCATAGCCCTTAGGCGTAGAATGTATTATAAACTGCCTTATTTATCTGTCAACCCTGACTTCATGGGAGTGATTGTTTGGCAGATTGACACACCGCCGTTTCTCTTTTTCAGAATCGAGTACAATCAATAAAATCAACAAGCAGGAAGAGGAAACAATCATGAAGATCATACTTGATGCCATGGGAACTGACAATTTTCCCGACCCTGAAATAAGTGGTGCGGTAATGGCAGCCCAATCGGACGGTATTGAAGTAATTCTGGTCGGCAACGAGGCGGTATTGCAGCCCAAATTGCACGCGGCTGGCGGTGCCAATCTACCGATCACCATTCACAATGCTTCACAAGTCCTCGAAATGACTGACAAACCAGTCGAAGCAACCCGCAAAAAGCCAGATAATTCCATGGCAGTCGGCATGCATCTGCTGGAAAAAGGCGAAGGCGCAGCCTTCGTTACCATGGGAAACTCTGGGGCCGCCATGTTCAACGCCTCACGAATTCTGCGCGTGCGCGGCATTCGCCCGGCATTGGCTGTACCGCTGCCAGCCCGGAACGGAAGTAAATTCATCGTCATCGACAACGGCGCCAATGTCGAATGCCGCCCCGAACATTTAGTGCAATTTGCTAAAATGGGTTCAGTCTATGCCCAAAAGTATCTTCACATCGCGCAACCACGGGTGGGATTGTTGGCAAACGGAGAAGAAGAAGGCAAAGGCAACGCCCTTGTAAAAGAGACCCACCCGCTGATGAAAGCCGATACAACTATTCACTTCGTCGGCAACATCGAGCCTAAGGAAGCCTTTGCCGGTGATGTTGATGTCCTCGTGACAGACGGATTTACGGGAAACATCATGCTAAAAACCACCGAGACGGTGGCTTTGATGATCTATGGCTTCCTGAAAGAAGCCCTCACTACCAATCTGATCTCAACACTGGGCGCCTTATTAATCAAACCAGCCCTGAAACCGATGAAAAGCATGTTGGATCCTAATGAAATCGGGGCAGCCCCCTTGCTTGGCGTCAATGGACTGGTATTCATTGGGCATGGTCGTTCTGATGCTGACGCAGTAGCCGGCGCGCTCCGAAGTGCCAGCAAACTGGCCGCCTCAGGCATCCTTGAACAGATGCAAAAAGTGATTGCTGAGATTTTAGAATAAAGAATAGTCAACGAAAAGGTACACCATGAAAGTTATTGTCAATCATAAAATCATTAAGCGTAGGAACAAAATCGGACAGGTAGCCACCCTGGGCAGTCTTGTTGTCCTGGCAGTAGGTTTATACCTCTCATTCCAGGATGGGATGATGGGCTTTGCCCTGCTGGCCCTGGCGCTTGGCTTTTTTGGCTCCCAGATAGGTGTTTTTCTGGGAAACCGTTGGGGACGGTCACCCCGCCCTGATGAAGTCATCACGGCAGCACTGAAAGGCCTCGATAACCGTTACACCCTGTACCATTATCTGACACCTGTCCCGCACCTGCTGATCGGCCCTGCTGGCGTGTGGAACATCATCACTTACCACCAGGCAGGCACCATCACATATGACGAGGGCAAACAACGCTGGAAACAAAAGGGCGGAAATACGTACCTTAAAATCTTTGCGCAGGAAGGTTTGGGGCGGCCTGACCTCGATATTGAAGCATTTTCCAATGACATGCACAAATTCCTGGCAAAAGTAGACCCAAAGCTGCAAGAAACGATTAAAGCGAAGCCCATCCTGCTTTTTGTCAATGAAAAAGCCAGCGTTGACGCCAACAATGCGCCGGTTCCCACCCTGAGCCCTGATAAATTCAAAGACTTTATCCGCAAAACCGCCAAAAATGATCCTGCTGATACAGAACAGATGGAAAACCTGGCGGCCTTGCTCCCAAAGAATGATGTCGAATGACATCTTGATGCGATATATTGAAAGACCGCCTTCCAGCGGTCTTTTTTATGCGGAAATGAAATCATCCGCTTAGGGAAGGCGTTGAGCCTTCCGACGCTTTTATTATAAATGAAATTTTCCCCGTTTCAGCCACTCATCGGTAATCCAATCTGGTAACGAAGTGCGCTTTGTTTCCAGCAACAGATCACCGTTGAAGACACAATGATAACGGATGGGAAGGTTTTCTTGCTTCATATCTGGGAGGAAATCAGGAATGTTCGCAACTACCTGGTTGGAAGTCATCACCCAGCCAACTGGTTTCCAGGCAAGCAGCCCCTCGTCTGAGTTGACAAAGGCAGGATCTGACAATGATTGTGAGAAAAGGTACATGCCGCCTGGTGGATGCGACCAGCTCTCCCATGTCAAAACACCGCCAAAATGCAAAGATGACAGATGGATGCCCGTTTCTTCCACAACTTCTCGCAAACAGGAGCCGAGAGGTGATTCGCCTGGTTCAATATGCCCCCCTACACCATTCCATAGGCCAATGTTGGGCTCTTTCTTGCGTTCGATCATCAACACCTGATCGCGGTGAAACAACAAACACAGTGTAAATTGATAGAAGGAGGGATTTTCTATCCAGTTATTGTTGTGGATCATATTGTTTCAACTGCGCTCGAAACTGCCAGAAAGGAGCATTGGTTTGTTTGTCAATCTCTTCTTGGCCTGCCACATCATAGGCGACGCATGCATGACGCAGCACCAGACGATCTTCCATAGAATCAACAATCAGATACCTGGCGAAGAAATCTGGCTCAAAACTCACCGTACCATCCACGGAGCCCGGATTCAGCAATAATTTTCCGCCCATAGATAACACATGCGGTTGATGATAATGCCCATACACCAGTACATCAGCATCCATCGACGCAAACACTGCATCAAATTGTTGTTGGGTGATGGTAGGTGAGTTGACCATGTCACACAAATTGTCAGGATTGGAGTGAAATGCGCATAGCATCCTACCGTCTTCCAGTGGCACCGAGATCGAAAGCGGTAGTAGAGCAACTCGGCTGAGAAGTATGCTATCAAGGTTATTACTATCCCATTCCAGCATAGCTTGGACCAGGAAGTGATGACGTTCATCAATGGCATCCCATGGCACAACTTCATCATCATGGTTGCCGCGGATCAGTTCCACGTTGTTTTCATCTAACAAGCGGATAACTTCTTCACCCGAGCCATGTCCATTAAAAAGATCGCCCAAACAAAGAATTCTGTCCACAGGTTCTTCTTCCCGCTGTGTTATTGACCGCAGCACTGCTTTGAGAGCGGTACCATTGCCATGAATATCAGAAAGTATCGCCAGTCGCATAAACCTGCCTCCTCTAAAAAGCAAATGGTATGGCAGCGTTGATCATTGGCACAACAATGGGGATTAACTGCAGCATAATCAAGCCTGAGATGAAACCTATCACCATACCTGCCAGCACATCAGAAAAATAATGCACGCCCATCAGCACCCTGCCTGCGCACGCCAGCGGTGCCCAAATGAGGGTGGCAATTCCAAACCACAGCGGGGCGATAGCCCAGCTCATCACGGCAATCAAAACCGCCCTGGCAGCATGACCAGAGGGAAATGAGTGCGGATCCGTATTGCGATACACGGCGCCCCATTCTCCTTCAGGCCTTCTTCTTTTGATGAAAAACTTTAACCCCAAAACAAGGGCGGCTTCGATTAAGAGAGAAAAAGCCAGCACACCAGCGATGTAGTGCCATCGTGGAGAGAAGAAAAAAGTGGTTAACCAAACAAGAAACAGCCCTAACAGCCACCACCAGGAATCACCGCTATGCGCCAACAAGGACGCAATCGAATAGGCTGCCTTGTTTTCAGGTTTCAGTCGGAATTTTTTGGTTATTCTTTCGTCAAGTGCCAGAATTTTCTTCATCAGACGCTCACTCCAGATGGTCTGAACCAGTATAACACAGGCCTTGTTCCGATTACCTGTTGGCATTCCAGCTTTGATATAATCACCCTAATCCTATGAACTACACATCTTTTGGCGGACCATTTGAAACAACCGTTTATCGCCAAATGGAATTGGCGATGAGCATACCTCCGGCTGTACAGGGAGCATTGATGCCCGATGCGCATCCAGGCTATGCCCTGCCCATCGGCGGTGTGATTGCGTTGAATAATGCCATTAGCCCGGCCTTCGTGGGGTACGACATTGCCTGCCGAATGCATGCCACCTTCTTTCTAATCCAAGAAGCTGACACTGAGAAAGATGCATTAAAGCAGATTTTGGAACTTATCAAAGATATCACCAGTTTTGGCGTTGGATCCACCGCCCATCATGACCATCCCATCATGGATGATCCGCGTTGGAATCAATTTAAATCGACACAATCACTGAAAAAATTGGCACATTCACAACTGGGTTCCAGCGGTGGCGGGAACCATTTCGCTGCATTTATGACCACGACTACAGATGAAGGTGAACTATGGGGTGCATTTATCACCCATTCAGGTTCGCGCGGTACCGGATACCAAATGGCTGGTCATTATGCCAAAACTGCCGCCGGATATATCCAGAGAAAAGGCGTAAAAGGTATCCCAAAAGGCTACGAATGGCTCGACATGGATACCGAAGAGGGACAGGAATATTTTAATGTGATGGAATTAATGGGTGATTATGCCAAAGCCAACCATTTGTTACTCCACAATGCTTTCGTAGACAGATACCAACATGCGGTAGTTCAGGTGATTTCCAACCATCATAACTACGCCTGGGAATACCCCGGTAATTTATTCATCCATCGTAAGGGCGCAACACCAGCAGACAAACACGTGCTTGGTATCATCCCCTCCAGCATGGCAACCCCTGCGTTTGTCGTGCGTGGAAAAGGCAATCCCGACTCCCTTTACTCGGCAGCGCATGGCGCAGGCCGTGTCAGTTCACGCAGCCAGGCGAAAAAAATGTTCGATCGAACTGCCTATCAACACCGTATCAAACAAGCAGGCATACTGACCCATGGCATCGACACGGACGAAAGTTACCAGGCTTATAAAAACATTGATGAAGTGATGAAAGCGCAAACCGAGTGTGTTGACATTGTGATGACGCTTCAACCTCGGGTGGAGGTCATGGGTGGCAAGAACAAAGAAAACTGATTCCAAAAGGAACCATATGAAGACTCATAAACTCTCCAATGTTACAGTCATTTTGGTCATCTTCGCGACCCTGCTGATGATTGCATTAACAGCCTGCAGAACAGACCTTGACACACCTGGTGAGGCTGCAATCAGTCCGACACAGACAACAACACCCCAGCCGACTGATTCACCAACCCCCACCCCGGCAATCTTGCCGCTGGCCCTGGTTAGTGCTGAACCCGCTTCTGGCTCAACCATAGGTTTGACACCTCAGTTCTCTTTTGAGTTCAACCAGGCCGTTGATCGTGAGAGCTTTGAAAAGCATTTCACAATATCGCCACTAAGTTCAGGAATTTTCATCTGGCAGGATGATCTCTCTGTCAGTTATCAGGTAGATGAACCGTTGCAAACCGGCGCGCATTACACCATCACTATCGGCCCAGAAGTTACAGCGCTTAACGGCTCCACAATGGCGACAGCAACCGAATGGAACTTTCAAACAGCTGAATATTTATTGATGACCCAGCATTATCCACAGGATGGATCTAACAACATATCAACCAACACTGCCATTTGGGTGGCATTTAATCAACCCATCGTAGGTGAGGATCTTGCCAGCGAACCTGCTGCATTTACCCTGGAACCTTCTGTGCCTGGCGCCGGCAGATGGGCCAACCATAGCACCTACATATTTTATCCCTCCGCACCGTTGATCAGTGCCGCTGACTACACCATAAACATCGATCCTGCCTTGAGCAGCCTATACAGTACCAGTTTTGCTGATTCACCTCAATTGCTGACCTTTAAAACCGAACACCCCGAAGTCACTGCCATCTCACCACAAGACCTATCAACGTTGTATCCCGGCGATGAGGTAGTCATCACTTTCAATCATGAGATGGATCAGGATAGCGTCGTTTCCAATATCCGCGTCGAAGACAAGAACAGCAACGCCATCGAACCTGCTTTTTCGTGGAATGAGTCCAAAACAGCGGTAATTATCAACTTTTCTGAAGTTTATCAACGTGATGACATCCTCAATATCACCCTGAATCCAGCCGCGAAGACCCGCGCAGGTGTGCCATTGATAGAAAGCGTACGCCTGTCCTATAACACATTGAACACATTCAAAGTGGAGACAACACCTCCGACCAACCTGCCTGTAGCATCCAGCGGATACACAGAATTGACTTTCACATTCAACAATCCTGTAGACCCTGAACAAGAATTGATCGGCCTTGTCGATATCCGCCCACGTCTTCCCGGTGCATTCACCGCATCTTTGGATGAAACCGGTACCCGGTTGACCTATGGCGGTTTCTTCCAGCCTGCAACATATTACTCATACTCTGTCTCTCCCGATCTGGTTGATCAATGGGGGCAGCCATTGGGTACAATGCTTTTCAAGCGGTTTCTTACTGGCCGCGCACCGGCCGCCATCCTGTTGAAGAAAGAGCTGACTGACACTCCTTTGATCTTCATCCCCCTCAACGATATCAATCTGCCGGTGGAAACCACCAACGTGCGCAATGTGGACATTCGCTCTTTATCGATGAGTATTGAGGAATTCATCGGCCTGTATTGCGATACCCCTGACTGCCTTCAATGGTACAACCCGGAATTTGACCGGTCATGGGTGCAGGTGATGAGCCCTTATCTGATCAATGCGGCACTACCATCGGAATTGATTCTGGCACCACGCAACCAAAAGCTGGAATCAGGTTTATTCTTGTTTGAAGTCACATCAACAAGTTTGTCTGACGATGCAGGCCACAAATTCCTGGCAGTTGCTGCGAACACCCACCTGACTCTGCAAAGAAACGGCAATGAACTGCTGATCTGGGCTGTCGATATGGAGACGCTTGCTCCCGTTGAAAATGCCCCCGTCAGCCTCTATGACGATCGCGGGGCAATCATTGATGGAGGCAGCACCGATGCCCGCGGTTTATTAACCCTGCCAGTCGGCGATCAGCCGCTGATGCATGCCGCCATGTACCAACCCGGCCATCCCCAATTTGGCTTTGCTTCGATTGACCAGACCAATATACTAACAAATCCCAGCAGCAAATTTGAGGCTGACTTTTTCCTGAACCGTCCGGTGTACACACCAGGTGAATGGGTGAATTTTTCCGTCATTCTAACACCCTACTTCACCCAAACCTTGCCACCGACAATAAAGGTGGCCTTGGAATACGAGTTCAACCAGGTCCAGTCCGCGGTGCAGGAAATCACACTGGCTTCCAGCGGTACCGGTATGTTTGCCGGCTCGATCCTTCTGCCAGATAGCCTGCCACTGGGTGGTTATCAGTTATCCATCACTGATTCTGACATTTTCCTACCGTTGACCGTGGTAGAAAATGCCACAACAGACAATCAACTATTTGCGGCATTTGACCAGCCCCACTGGCAGTATTCGGATACGGTAACAGCCCAGATTGCCTTCCACTATGCCTTCGGCGCTCCCATCACCAATCAACCGGTCAACTGGCAGTTAATGGCCGAAGAAGTCAGTGATGCCGATGGCTCTCTCCTTCTCCAATCGGGTGAATGCCTGACAGATGAGCAGGGTGCTTGTTCTCTTTCGATATCGCCTGACCAAATGGAATCATTGGACCTCACCAGAGAGTATCTTATCACCCTCCACGCACAAGCCATTGATCCTGTGAGTGCACAGGCAATTTCTGCCCATACTTTCGCCAACTTGCATCCCGCGGATTTCTCCATTGACATAAAACTGGAAAAATGGCTGGGTTCAGCGGGAGAGTCGATTGGCATCGAGGTGAACACCTACACATTTGACCGCTTGCCTTACGAAGGCATTGCCCTTTCCGCCAATTTAGAGAAGGTGGGTTACACAGAAAATATCACCTATGACCGAGGCACTGAAAGAATTCAACGCCGTCCGGTCTATACCCAGATCGCAAGCACTTCATTTATCACAGATCAAGATGGGTATGCCCGCCTCGCCTTCACCCCGCCTGATCCGGGTGTCTATCGTATCAACGTTACCGATCAACGGTATACCGAAGACCATTACTTTTTTGTGGACGGTGAAACTGCGGACCAAACCCAATGGCTGGAGCCCGCTATAAACCTGATCGAGCTGGTTTCTGACAAAACCCTGTATGGCATCAACGAAACTGCACAGATCTATATCCCCAACCCATTCCTCACCAAAGCAATCGCGTTGATCAGTGTGCAAACCGCCGACGAACAACGCGAACTCATGCTTGAGCTTGATCAACCGGGCGAGATTGTGGATATCAACATCAAAGCCAATGATTACCCGCAAGTACAGTTGTCCGTTACTATCATCGGAGACGATCGTGATGGGGTTGTTTCTCACCGGATTGGTCAACTCGTTCTGCCGGTTGAGAGGCAAACAAGGTCATTATCTTTAGAGGCCGACTTCAACCTCAATTCTACCGAAGAAACCGCCACGCTTAATCTGGCGGTCACAGCCAATGAAGGGAATCCGGTGAAAGCCAATTATTCCTTCTTACTGCTGCCTTCTGATTGGGCAGAGCAAACAGGCGTGGATCAGGTGTGGTTCCAACAGAATTTTTCGGGATTTCCCTCTGCTTCATTCGCTCATCAACTCGACCAGTACATACGCAGTCTGCCATGGTCATCTGATCATCTTTTTTCTCCTACGATGAACCAAAGCCCATTTGCTTCACCACCTGACACACCGATGGGTGTGTCACCGCTTCCTGCTGAACAAGCCATATATCTGACAAATCTGTCGACAGATGAAAACGGCACCGCCTTCATTGCGTTCCCGCTGGAAAGCGGTCATTCCGATTACCAGGCTTACCTGATTGCCAGATCCGATGACCTTGCAATTGGCTATGCGCAT
>Ga0334883_1003031_pt1 | contig 18943 bp, 18 predicted proteins | sample GraSluR1_MG_6_FD_207230 | JGI IMG/M metagenome (GOLD analysis project Ga0334883, IMG submission 207230) | Sludge microbial communities from methane-producing bioreactor in Wageningen University, Netherlands - Granular Sludge_09_05-R1 | ecosystem: Engineered > Bioreactor > Anaerobic >...
AGGCTTGGATATTTTAAACAAAATGAGAAAGGAAAAAAAGGTTAATATCCGCATCGTTGAGAGAGATTTTATCGAGATACGGGATGTCGATGCCAAGTTAATCAAGATGGCAAAAGTAATGGGGGCAAAAGTAATTACCAATGATTATAATTTGAACAAAATTGCTGAGTTAGAAGGAGTTGAAGTTCTTAATATCAATGAACTCGCTAACTCGTTAAAGCCCTATGTATTGCCTGGAGAAGAACTGAGAGTGCAAATCATTCGAGAAGGGAAAGAATCCGATCAAGGAGTAGGGTATTTGGACGATGGAACCATGGTGGTGGTTGAGGGAGGAAAAAAATACATCAATGTTGTAATAGATACCGTTGTAACCAGCGTTCTACAGACTCCGGCGGGAAGGATGATTTTTGCCAAACCGAGAGGAAAAATGTAAAATAGAGAAATTCAATATCCTGAAACATGAGGTGATATTGTTTGTTCATAGCGTTGATCGTTGCTGCTGGGACTGGAGAAAGAATGAACACAATTATTCCCAAACAATTTTTACCGGTTTTAGGAAAACCGCTGTTAGCACATACTATTGATGTGTTTGAAAGGTCACCCTTAATTGATGAAATAATTGTTGTTATTAACAAAAATCATGAAAAGCAGTTCCGGGATCAAGTTCTAACTAATATACATGCCAAAAAAGCTTTCCGTTTTGTTTTTGGTGGAAATACTAGACAGGACTCAGTCTACGCCGGATTGGAATTAATATTTAACCGTCCTAACGATTATGTCTTAATTCATGATGGAGTTCGACCCTTGGTAAGCGATGAAATAATCAAACGCTCAGTAGAGGATGTCGTAAAATATGGAGCGGTGTGCTGTGCTATACCATCGGTTGACACCTTAAAGGTGAGTAAAAATAGTAACTGTATTGAATCAACTTTAGATCGATCAATGGTTTGGAGAGCCCAGACCCCTCAATCATTTAAGATTTCAATTATTTGGGAAGCCATCCAAAAAGCCAAAGCTGACGGTTTTTGTGCGACTGATGATTCAGCCATGGTTGAGCGGTTGGGAATTCCAGTTTACTTGGTAATCGGTTCTGAAGAAAATTATAAAATTACCACACCCCAGGACTTTATCCGAGCCGAGGAGAATTTACGATGGATAAAATCCTGAACGGCATAAGGGTGGGCTTGGGATATGATATTCATCCTTTTGTTGAAGGAAAGAAGTTAGTTTTAGGTGGCGTTACCATACCTTATCATCTTGGTTTATCCGGGCATTCCGATGGTGATGTGATATGCCATGCATTAATGGATTCCTTGTTGGGAGCGGCATCGCTCCCGGATATCGGGCATTGGTTTCCCGATCAAGATGAACGTTTCCTTGGTGCTTACAGTCTTTTATTATTGGAAGAAATAACACAAAAAATACGGGGAGATGGGTGGGATATCGTTAATTTTGATTGCACCCTCATTGCCGAGTTTCCCCAAATCACACCTTTTTCTCTAGAAATGAAACAAAACTTGTCCCGAGCAACCGGGGTAAGTATTCAATCGATCGGCCTTAAAGCGACGACCAATGAAAAATTAGGAAGTTTAGGAAAGGGGGAAGGCATTGCATGCCTATCCGTATGTCTTATTTTGAGAAATTCATGAAAGGGATGTCGATAACCCTTGTTTTATCCCTAGCAGTTTTTATTTTTTCTAATTCAGTTTTGGCAAGCAAATCGATACCAGGTCGAATGGTGACACGAAATTCAGGAACGATTCATATTAACGGGAGGAGAATAATGCGGGTTCGTCATTCCGGTGATTATTCTTCTATTGATGAAAGAGCTGAGAATATATATAAGCGATTGTCGGATTTATTCACTCATCCACCATCGGGTACCATTAATTTCTATGTTTCACCTGAATCAAAACAAGTAAAAGCTTATTGTAACCAAAAACTTCTATTTTCAGTTTACCCAAGTGATGCCTCTTTAAATAACTCCGAAATGTTAGATCTTGCTCTACTTTGGTTAAATCAGATCCAAATGGAATTTTATCGTTTATATGATGGATACGATGGACGAGTAGTCAATAAAATTATTGGTTTAGCTTCATGGTATGGGCCAAGATTCTCCGGAAGGGCAACGGCCTGTGAAGAGACATTTAATCCGTATGCTTTTACGGCTGCTCATCGAACCCTCCCGATTGGCTCGATTCTACTGATTTCGAATCCAGATAATGGTAAAAGAGTTGTTGTAAGAGTAAATGATCGGGGACCGAGAAGTAAAAATCGGGAAATCGACCTATCGCTCGCAGCGGCAAAAACCATTGGGATCCATCAAACTGGCGTTGATGATGTGACTATTGAGGTTATTGATTAGACTTTACACGGTAAAAAGTAAATATGACTTCATTCAATAACCGAAGGGCATGATGTATCACGCTCTCACAAAAGAATTAAAATTGGAGGGGCACAATGTATTGTGCCCATTCTTTCATTAATGTAGCGACCTGCCACGGTATGTCGAATCTTGGATTTTCATCCTTAAATAGTGGTCGCAACATATTATGAGGGTCTATCCTGAAAATATAGTGAGAAGCGAGTGGTGAGTGGTGGGTTTCAAAATAATCACCCTCATCCTCACCTTCTCCCATCAAGGGAGAAGGAACTTCTGCTCGTCATTGCGAGGAACGAAGTGACGTGGCAATCTCATGAGCTCAATCCAGTTTTTTATCATTATCAGAGGCCACCACGTGACATAATTATCTATAACGAAAAAGGCCAAATAATTATATTTCTTGTGGCAAAACTGGTTTAATGTTTTCATTCATAATGAAAAACAGGAAAGGGAACGAAATTGGAAATCTACCTTTACAATACGCTAACCCAAAAGAAAGAATTGTTTGTTCCTCAGAATAAAGAGAAAATAGGTTTATATACCTGTGGGCCAACCGTTTATGACTTAATCCATATTGGAAATGCCAGGGTATTTGTAGTATTTGATTGTTTACGACGTTTTTTTAAACAATTAAGTTATGAAGTTACCTTTGTGCAAAATTTTACCGATGTAGATGATAAAATAATCAACCGAGCAAGGGAAAAAGGTCTCAAACCAGAAGAAATTGCCTCTTACTATATTGAACAATATTTAATTGATGCCGATCGATTGGGCATAGAGCGACCAACTGTTTCTCCCCGAGCGACTGAGCATATCGATGATATTATCGGACTCATCAAACAGCTTGAAGATCGAGGTTACACTTATGCTCTCGAAGGTGATATTTTGTTTGATGTTTCGCGTTTTTCTGATTATGGCAAACTATCTCGTAAACCTTTAGAAGACCAGATGGAAGGTGCGAGAGTTGAAGCTCGTTACCAAAAAAGAAATCCCGCCGATTTTGTTCTTTGGAAAAGTGCCAAACCGGGAGAACCTTATTGGGAAAGTCCTTGGGGAAAGGGGAGGCCGGGATGGCATATTGAGTGTTCGGCGATGTCGATGAAATATTTAGGCGAGACCCTGGATATCCATGCCGGAGGAATTGATTTAATATTTCCTCATCATGAGAATGAAATTGCCCAAAGTGAAGCAGCTACCGGGAAAACCTTTGTTAAATATTGGCTTCATAATGGCTATGTAAATATTCAAAATGAAAAGATGTCCAAGTCTTTAGGAAATATCTTGACCGTCCGAGAACTTTATGCCGACCGTGATCCTCGCGTCTTGCGATTAGTTATTCTTTTTACTCATTACCGCAATCCTATTAATATCGATGATACGATTTTGGATGCTGCTGGGAGTTATTTAAATCGGATTAAAAATTTTGTTCGGAATTTCTTTTTCATCTATAACCAGATCCAGTCAGATTCGAAAAGGCTGGATAGCGATGAAAGCTTAATAGATAAAATCCAGTCAATGTATGAAAAGTTTATTGCTTCACTTGCTGATGATTTTAATACTCCTCAAGCCTTGGCGGTTTTGAGCGATTTTATTAAAGAAATGAATACCTACCTACAACCTAAAAGAAAAAAATGGAATCTCAATACCCTAAAAAGTATTTTCGGTTTTCTCAATCAAGTGAACCAAATTTTAGGTGTGATACCGCTTCAGGAAATGGAAGAAGAAGATCGAGAAGTTTTAAAACTGATTCAAAATAGGGAAATAGCCAGAAAAAATCGAGATTTTTCCCAGGCAGACCTGCTACGAGATACCATTTTGAAGTCCGGCTATACCATCGAAGATACCCCTCTGGGGCCTCGTTATTATCGAGATGAAGATTAACGAAGCTCAAGATCAATGAAGCTAGGGAAGGTTATTCAGAATTCCCCCATCTATTGAGTCAAGCAAAATAATTACTTCAATGATTGAACATTGTTTAAAATCCGTTCCAAAAAATAGTGAAATATTTATTGAATTGATATGTTCACTTTTTATGAATAGGTGTTCATGTTGCATAGCAGCACCAGAGGAGGATGAAAATATTTATCTGCCGATCATTTTCCCCCTTTAGCAAAGGGGGTTTGGGGATTTGAATTTTTTTTCTGTTCCGTCGTTACGAGGAGCCCAACCCTTTGTTGGTTGGACGACGTGGCAATCTCATTTAGTATTTTTTTAAAAAAAATTAAAAGATGAGATCCTCATCTGAGAAATCACAATCCTTAAGACGTAAGACTATAGTTCCTTCTCCCTTGATGGGAGAAGGTGAGGATGAGGGTGAAAGGCTGGATTATAACCCAAGTATGGTTTTTTGAATTTAAAACTCGATAAGAGATTTAAGTTCTCCCTCACCTTAATCCTCTCCCACCAGGGGAGAGGAAAAAATAGAGAAATGGTTCTCCCACCAGGGGAGAGGAAAAAAAGAAAAATGAGAGAAGGTGAGGATGAGGATGAAAACCTGGATTCGACATGCCATGGCATGTCGCTACGTTAATCGGATGCTGTAAATTGCGTCCCTATAATAAAATCTTTTGCAGAAGCTTGATTTATCAAATTTGAGAGTGAATTTAAATAAGTTTGTAGAAGAGGAAAGCAATGCAAAATATAATTTACGGACGAAATCCAGTAATAGGAGCGTTGGAATCATCAAGAAAAAAACCATTAAAACTTTATCTTCAAAAGGATATTCAAGGTGAAGTAATTAGTAAAATTGTCGATTTAGCCAATCGTTTAAATTTACCCCTTGTTAGGTTGGATAAGTTTGCTTTGCAAAAAATTGCCGGTTATCAAGCTCGTCACCAGGGAGTTCTTTTGGTTTATGAACCATTGGGAAATCCAACCTGGAAAGACATTTTAATCAAAGCAAAATCCAAAAGGGATTCTTTGGTGGTTTTTATTGATAGCGTTGAAGATCCGCGTAATTTAGGTGCAATACTCAGGACGGCTTCAGCTTTTGGTGTTGATGGAGTTATAACCAGTAAGGCTCATACCGCTCCGATAAATTCAGAAGTAATAAAAGCTTCAGCGGGAGAAATGGAAAAAATCGATATTGTTCAGGAAAATAATTTTACTGGAATTGTTAAGCAATTTCGCGAGAATAATTTCTGGATGGTATCCTTTGAAGCTGCTGCTGAATTGTCTTTATGGAAAATGGATTTTACTCGTGGTTCTTGGGGAATTATAGTAGGAGGGGAAGATCGAGGAGTTCGAAAGATTATTCGTTCACTCTGCGATTACGTCGTTTCTATTCCCATGGAAAATTTAGTGAGTTCTTTGAACGTATCGGTTGCCTTTGGTATAGGACTTTATGAGGTGATTCGTCAAAAACGGGGGAGTCATTCATGCTGAAGAAAGGTGATGTTATCGAAGGAACGGTTGAGACCTTTGCTCTTCCCGATTGTACTGGAGTGATGCGTCATCAAAACTGGGTGGTATTTGTACCTGGGGTTCTTCCTGGAGAAAAATGTCGAGTTGGAGTTCGAAAAGTCAAAAGAAATTTTCTGCAAGGAGAACTCAGTGAATTCATTGAAAAATCCCCGATGCGAATCGAGCCAGTTTGTCCTCATTTTCAAATGGGTTGTGGTGGCTGTAGTCTTCAATTTGCGGATTATGCTGAGCAAGTATCAATAAAAGAGAAAAATGCCCTCAATGCCATTGAACGAATTGGGAAAGTCAATCTTTCACTAGTAGACTATGAAGGGTTTATTCCATCAGTTCAACACCTTGGCTATCGAAACAAAATGGAATTTAACTTTGGTACCCAAGATGGGAAACTGATTTGCGGGTTGAGACCCAAGGGAAAATACTGGGATCTTATTGATTTACAAACCTGTTATTTGATGAATGAAAAGGTGATTGCTGGGTTATTAGATTTTTTTCGATCTTATGGGAACCGTAATAACTTAAAAGGGTATGATCCGGTTCGCAAAGATGGTTTTTTAAGAAATCTGTTAATACGTTATAACCGCAGCCTTGACCAATATTTAATCGGTCTTTCAACAGTAAGTGGGAAACTTCCCGAGGAGGATAGGCTGGTTCAGGATTTGGTCCATAATTTTCCCAGTGTCTCTGGTTTGGTACATATTGTTAATGATTCTCCAGCCAATGCCCTCCTATTTGAAGAGAAAATTCTATTATATGGCTCAGAATACTATATCGAGACCATTGGCTCAACCCAGTATAAAGTCTCCATTGATAGTTTTTTTCAGGTTAATATTCATGTCGGCGAGCTGCTTTTTCCAATTATTGAGAATTATACTGATCTTCAACCAGGAGAGTCTCTTTTTGATCTTTATTCAGGGAATGGGAGTATTGGATTGTATCTGTCACACCAGGGGAACAGGATTACTGGAATTGAAGAAAATCCCCAGGCTGTTGAAGATGCTCGATTCAATGCGACGCTAAACTCGATTTCTTCTTATAAAGCTATTTGTGGGAGAGTTGAAAAGGTTTTGTTGGATGTTATTGGAAGTTCTCTTAAGAAAGGAATAGTTGATCCTCCTCGAGCTGGTTTGACGCCAAAAGTTATCAAAACTTTAGTCGCAGCTCATCCCGAAAAAATTGTTTATGTTTCTTGCAATACCACATCGTTAGCTCGTGATTTAGCGGTATTTGCTGAAGATAATTTCATGTTGAAAAAAATAACCTGGATCGATCTTTTTCCTCAAACACCTCATTACGAAGCGGTAGCACTGATCGAACCTTCAAGTTAATTTTTTTCTCCAGGCGAGAGAGTTCTCGCTTTTTTCTTTCCTCTCTCCTGGGGGGGGATGCGGGATTCGATTCGTTTCTAAATTAGTATTTTATCCTTATCTGTTTATTACCAAACGGCATAAGGATTTACCCATCAAAATCAGCTTCAAGAAATGAGAGGGTAATATTAGCAAAATGAGCTCTCATGATATAATGAGTAATTCCGTTTATTATTTATTTCAATACTGAGGTATTGCAAAAAGACGGTTCGGTGGTTAGAGTATTACCAAATAAGGTAGGTGAGACCATGAAATCCATTGAGAAAGTAAAAAAATTTGCCAAACTGAATGACTTTATTGCCGACAGAGTATACCACTTGAGTGGTGAAGGTGCCTTTGAAGTTTTAGCTCAAGCACAAAAATTGGAGAAGTTAGGTAAAAATATTATTCATCTTGAAATCGGAGAACCAGATTTTGAGACTCCTGAAAGAGTTAAAAATAAAGCAATTCAAGCTATCCAGACTGGGCATACCCACTATGTACCTTCTTCTGGATTAAACGACTTAAAAGAAGCAGTTACAACTTACATGAAAAGAACCCGGGGAGTAAACGTTGATTCGGAGGAAGTTGTTATCACCCCAGGAGCCAAACCAGTCATATTTTTAACTTTTCTTATGCTTCTTCAGCCAGGTGATGAGGTGATATATCCTAATCCTGGGTTTCCAGCTTATCGGTCAATTATTGATTTTGCCGGAGCAAAAGCAGTGCCACTTCCTCTTTTAGAAGAGAATGGATTTCGGGTGGACACCAATGAACTAAAAAGTTTGATAACTTCGAAAACCAAGATGTTGGTTTTAAATTCTCCTCATAATCCGACTGGTTCGAGATTATTGGCCGAAGACTTAGAAGCAATAGCGCAAGTTGCAATCGAAGAGGACTTAATGGTATTTACTGATGAAGTATATAGCGAAATAGTTTATGATGGAGATCATGTAAGCATACTCCAATATCCAGGTATGAAAGAGAGAACAGTATTGCTCGATGCTTTTTCTAAAACCTTTGCCATGACCGGTTGGAGGTTGGGTTATGCAGTTCTTCCTCGGGAATTAGCCGGATATTTAACTTTATTAGTAACCAACTCCAACTCATGTACCTGTACTTTTACTCAGATGGCAGGAGCTGAAGCTCTTTTATTCGAGAGAGACTCGGTTCAGAATATGTCCAACGAATTTCGTCGAAGAAGAGACTTTTTATTTGATCGGATGAGCAAAATTGAAGGGGTTCAAATCGTCAAACCAAATGGTGCTTTTTATTATTTTCCCAACATTAAATCTTTTGGATTAACATCCCGAGAGATGGCTGCCTATCTTTTGCAAGAAGCTGGGGTTGCGCTTCTCCCCGGAACTTGTTTTGGTGAACAGGGTGAAGGTTATTTAAGAATTTCTTTCTCAAATTCAATGGAAAATATTTCTGAAGCCATGGATCGAGTTGAACTTGCCTTAAAGCGATTAAAAGCATAAAACCGGATCTCATGACCGGAACAGGAGGACGATAAAATGAAAATTGTTTTAACTAACTTTAGAAGAAAAGGGACTCCTATGAGCCGAGCTGAAGAGCAGGGATTACTTCAAAAAATTATTGATCTTCTCTATGTTGAAGGCTTGGAATTTGATTTAAAAATTGTTGATTCAGAATCCGGTGAATGATTAAAAAGCCGGGGTGATATTTCAGCAAAAAGAATCCCGGCAACGATAAAGAAGCACCCCGCTATAGTGCGGGGTGTAAATTTCTCTTGCCAAAGAAAGTAAGAAACTACTGCAGCAAAAACCGGTTCTAAAACAAAAATGATTCCCACGTGTATAGCGGTAGTGTGTTTTTGCGCTACTTTTTGAATGGCGAAAGCTAAACCGGTTGCGGCAATTCCTAAAAAAACAAACTGGCCGATATCAGTCCATTGAGCCGGAAAATGGAGAGACCGAAAAGGAATTGCTAATAAAAGACTCATAAAGGCCACTGTGCCCATTTCAATAATTACTAAAGGGAGAGCTTGGCTTTTTTGGGAAAACTTTTCAACTAATACGATTTGCAATCCATAAGCTGCGGCACCAACCAAGGTTAATAGATCTCCAAAAATTTGCCCTTTTAAAAATTCGGTAGGATTATAGGTCAGAAAAGCTAATCCAACCAAAGCCATAGCTACTCCAATCATAGTTTCTTTTTTCAGCTTGGTTCGTAGGAATATAAAAGAAAAAAAGGGGACTAAAATAACCGATAATCCGGTGATAAAAGCTGAACGGGCTGGTGTTGTGTAAACTAAGCCAAAGGTTTGAGAAAGATAACCACCAAAGAGAGCGGTTCCTAATATCAGGCCGTACTTAAAGGTTTTTTTATCGGGTATTCTTTTTGGAAGTATGAGTAGCAAAAATAAAGTGGCAATGGCAAATCGCCAAAAGAGAACATTCAACGGGGCTTCTCTGCCTAATAAGTTTTTCATCATGACAAAAGTTCCTCCCCAGACAAGGCAAACTCCTGCCAAGGAAAGATCAGCTATCAGTGCTCGATTTACTTTCAAAAGACTCTCCTTTGAATATCACTTCAAGATTAAGTTATTTATTTTCTTTTATAAAATATTTTGCGTATTATTTGTTGACATTTAAAAGCATACAAACGGTAGTATATCCTTTTTTTTCATAAAATTGAACTCGGTGAAAGGGGTAAAAAATTAATATTTTGTACGATCAGAGTCCTATCCATTCCTTTCCCCTATGTAAGATGAGGACGAAAACCAAGATTCGACATGCCATGGCATGTCGCTCTATTAATCGGGCGCGATAAAAGCCGAAAGGGCGGCTTTTTTAATTCCTTCTCCCTTGATGGGAGAAGGTGAGGATGATGGTGAAAATACCTATATAAAACCGTCATTGCGAAGAGTCCAAACGATTTTTGGTTGGACGACGTGGCAATTTCATCCACCCACTCCGTCATTCTGAGGAGTCCGGTGTTTTTGCCGGATGACGTGAGAATCTCATCTTTTATAATTATTGAATTCATTCCCCCATTGAGGGGGGATTCAGGGGGGTGTGCCTTTTTCTTTTTTGTTTGATTCCTTTTTACTCATTCCTATATTTTTAGGATAGACAGGAATCTTTACTCATATTTGAATGTTTCTGGATTTGTGAGAGAATATTCTAAAATGAGTAGAGGCATTTATTGAGAGATAAGCTTTCTAAAATTTATATAGAGGGGTTGGTGTTCATTTTTGAATAGCAAAGAAAGAGTTAAAACAGCATTATCACATCAAGAACCAGATCGAGTTCCGGTTACTGCCAGTTTTGTCCCTGAATTTGTTGAACGATTGAGAAAACAACTGAATTTCCCTATGCATCTGGTCAATCCCCATGGAGGAGAAATCTATGATTTAGAAGAGTATTTTGATCTTGATATCATTCAATATTCAGTTGGAATTGCCAATTCCTATTATGCATCTAATGAAGATGAATATACTTGTGAGTGGGGTATAAAGTGGAAACAAGCCGAGTATGATACCAGGTTTGGGATTGGTCGGTATACTGAAATAGCCGAGAATCCTCTTGCCGATGAAGATCGATTAAACAATTACCAGTCACCAGATCCAAATCGGGAAGAACTTTACGCCCCTTTCTGTAAAATTCTTGAGCAGTATGGGAAGGATTATTACATCCTTGGAGTAACAGTTTGTACAATATTTGAAGGGGCATGGTATCTTCGAGGTTTAAACCGTTTATTAATGGATATGGTTTATGATGAAGAAAAAGCCAATCGCATCCTTGACATTCCCTTTCATTATCATCTTGTTGCTGCCAGTAATTTAACTAAAATGGGAGCAGATGGTATTTGGATTGGTGATGATGTAGGAACTCAGAAAGGAATGATGATATCCCCTGAGATGTGGAGAAAATATCTCAAACCTCGAATGACAGCATTTTGTCAAGAGCTGAAAGCTATTAATCCAAACCTGAAGATTGCTTATCATAGCGATGGGAATATATATCCGATTATCGATGAATTAATCGAAATTGGGATTGATGTTCTCAATCCGATTCAACCCGCAGCAATGGACCCAGTTTATCTCAAAAAGCGGTATGGTAAAAACTTATCATTTTGGGGAACTATTGATGAACAGTATACCCTTCCCTTTGGATCAGTTGAGGATGTTCGCCAAGAAACTCTTTCTCGGATTCAAAACGTCGCTCCAGGAGGAGGTTTAATCCTATCTCCAACTCATCACATTCAACTGGATACCCCGATTGAGAACTTTTTAACCTTTTTGGAAACAGTTCAATCTCGTGGCAATTATCCGATTAAGACGGAGTGAGGGAAGAGTATGGCCTTCTTCTCTTAAAGGAGAAGGAATTATAGTAAGGCGTCATCCGGTTAAAAATGCCGAACTCATCAGAAAGACAGAGTGGGTGGATGAGAGAGCCACGACGCTTTGCTCCTCGCAGCGATGGTTTTAAGTTATTATAGCCATAATCTCATTTGATGTAACCAAGAAAAGTAGAACGGATATCAAACCGAAAAAAATCTGATGAATGCCGAGTAACCAATGAAACCCAAGGTACAATAAGGCTTTATTGAACTTCCAGTTCTTTGCTGATATGTGTTGAAAAAATGATACTTATTAGGGTAGAATAAACTTATAAATGAAAAAATAACACTTGAGGGGAGGTCAAGTTGGTAAAAAATATTTAAGAAGGGGAATAGAAAGAATATTTCATAAACAATTAAGGAGGTTTAAGTATGAAGAAATTTTTAGTTCTTGTGCTGGTTTTGTCTTTAGTTTTAACCCTGGTTGGAGCAGCATCGGCTCAGGGGAAACATTTTGAAGGAATACGGATTCGTTTTTTCCCAGGTGGATCAGAAGGAGATCCCTTTGCTTCGGTAGTATATCGAGGCGCTAAAGCGGCTGAAGAGGACTTTGGTTGCACGGTTGAATATGTATTTTCCCAGTGGCAACCAGACCGGATGGTCGCACAGTTTAAAGATGCAATTGCTGCCAAACCCGATGGAATAGCAATCATGGGACACCCTGGAGATGATGCCCTGGATCCGCTTATTGATGAAGCAGTCGCCGCAGGCATTATCGTTACTTCGCAAAACACTGCTTTGCCAATAGCTGAGGGGAAATATAAAGATAGAGGTTTTGGATATGTTGGTCAGGAACTCTATGCTTCTGGTCTTGCCTTAGGTCAAAAAGCGATTGAAAAGTTTGGACTTAAGGAAGGGGATCGGGCCATGGTTTGGGGATTACTTTCCCAAGAAACTCGTGGTCTTAGAACCAAAGGCGTAATCGATGCATTTGAAGAAGCCAAATTAGTCGTTGACTATATCGAGATATCTCCTGAAGTGAACGCTGATGCTCCATTGGGAACCCCAATAGTTAGTGGTTATCTCTCTTCTCATCCAGATTGCAAAATTATCGTGACTGATCACGGTGGACTCACCGCTACTTTGGAAACCTATTTAAAGGGAGCTGGCAAGGGTCCAGATGATGTGATCGGGATTGGGTTTGACTTGACCGCAGCTACGGTTGAGGCGATTCGAAATGGTTTTTGCGATTTGATCCTTGACCAGCAACCTTATCTCCAAGGATATCTGCCAATACTCCAGATTTGCTTAACTAAAAAATATGGTTTTTCCGGGCTGCATATCGATACCGGTTCCGGATTTATAGATGCTGACAATGTCGAAGCTGTTGCAAAGCTGGCTGAAGAAGGGATTCGATAATTAGTGGCTACTCAAGAGTCTTTGGTCAAATTATGCAATATCAAGAAATCGTTTGGCCATGTTGAGGTCTTGAAGGGGATTAACCTGGAAATTAACACCAATGAAGTGGTTGGCTTATTGGGTGATAATGGTGCCGGGAAATCCACCCTGATCAAGATTATCACCGGAGTCCATCAACCGGACTCCGGTGATCTCTTTTGGAAGGGAGAAAAACTGGTCAATTATAATGTAGCGAAAGCCCGTGATATTGGCATCGAAACCGTTTTCCAGGAACGTGCTTTAAGTGAAGAGCACAGTCTTTGGAGAAATATTTTTATGGGAAGAGAAATAACTTCCCGCTGGGGGTTTATCGATGTAAAAAGGGAAAAGGAAGAAACCGAAAGGATTATGAGAGAATACATGGGTTTTACCTCATCGGCTTTAACGACTGATGCAGTGGTTGGAACAATGTCAGGTGGAGAAAAACAAGGGGTGGCCATAGCTCGAGCTCTTCACTTCGAAGCCGATCTTATCATCCTTGATGAGCCAACAACTGGACTTTCTTTATCTGAAACTCAGAAAGTACTTGGTTTTGTTGATGATATCAAAATGAGGGGGAAGTCATGTATTTTTATCACACATAATATATATCATGTCTATCCGGTGGCCGACCGCATTGTTGTGCTGGACCGAGGTAGTGTTGTTGGGCAATTTCGCAAAGATGAAGTATCTTTGGAAGAATTAGTTAACCGACTTTATCTGGTAGCTCGAACGGGAAAATTAAGTGATAATGAGGCTTCAACTGTTGCTTGTGATCAACCCCAGGATGATATGCAATCCAAAATGCCGTAAGATTAGCGGAAAAAATTAGAGGTGAATATTTTCTTAAAATTAAATTGGTTTGGGACTTGAATAGTCTTATGGCATCATTTTAAGAGGAAGCACGGAGGAGATTATGAGTTCGGCACTACTAAGTGAAAGTAAATCTCAAATCAGCGTCATTATTGTTTTGGTTGGGATTTTTATCCTTTTTACCATAGGAAGCCCTCAAACCTTTTTATCCTATAATATTTATTATTCTTTTATGTCAACCATCCCCTTCTTTGCCATCATGGCATTATCTTTGACCTTGGTCGTTATTTCAGGTGAGATGGATCTTTCATTTCCTTCGATCATGGGTTTTGCGGGGTGGGTATTTACTGTGATCTTCCATCGAACCGGAAGTCCGGGTATGGCGTTGCTATTGGCTTTGGTTTTTGGATTAGGTGCCGGGTTGATGAATGGCTTATTGATTGTCAAACTCAAACTTCCATCCATGATAACAACCATTGGTACCCAGTTTTTTTGGGCTGGAGCAACGGCGGTAGTCAGCGGTGGTTTAGGAAAAACACTGGTTCCGGCTAAAACCAGCGCTGTCTATAAATTATTAGTTGGAAGATTGGGAGGCTTGGTTCCCGCGCAGATGATTTGGACGGTGATCATAGCTTTCTTTATTTGGTTTTTTTTAAATCGTCATCGATTTGGTGCCCATGTTTACTTTACCGGTGACAATCCAGAGAGTGCCCGAGTAATGGGAGTTAATGTTGACTGGGTAAAAATGATGGTTTTTACCCAAATGGGTTTATTTTCTGCTTTTGCAGGTGTTCTTGCCAGCCTCGAGGTAACTTATTATTGGCCAACTCTTGGTCAAGGATATCTTTTGAAAACAATTGCTGCAGTATATTTAGGAGGGACTCCGGTTGATGGAGGAGTGGGGACCATTTTTGGCACCTTTATCGGTGCAATTATATTAGGATGCTTAGAAGCGGGAATCATTGCAATTGGTATGACCGGATTCTGGACCCAGCTTATATATGGTTTAATTGTCATCGTATCTATTGCTATGCATTCGATCTTGCGTAAAAGATAATTTTTGCTGGAAATTTAAAAAAAAGAAAGGTTAAGTTATCTTTCTGATAACTTAACCTTTCTTTTTTAGGAAGATCGATAAGCCGAATTTTGTATTCTCAAAAGAGAACGACAACCATCTATCTGGGAAACCGGTTGCCCGGTTCCTCAAGCGGCCAACCCGAAGGTCAGCGAGCAGCCTCATTCCTTCCTATTTGGCCTTGCTCCAGGTAGGGTTTTCCAGATACACCGGTCACCCGGTGATCGGTGAGCTCTTACCTCGCCTTTTCACCCTTGCCTTGGTAAAAAACCAAGGTGGTTTGCTTTTCTGTGGCACTTTCCCGGGGTTACCCCCGCTGGATGTTATCCAGTACCTTGCTCTGTGGAGTTCGGACTTTCCTCAGGTTTGTTTTCCTGCGGTTGCCAGATCTTCCCACTGATATTATACACTATTCTAAAAATACCGGAACGATTAATAATGCCGTCATCCTGAGGCTTTGTATTCGGAAGCACGAGGATCTCATCTGACGCCGCAAGCGTCATCCTGAGGATTCGTCTTTTGAATCCGTGAGGATCTCATCCTTTAATTTTTTTTATTTCCAAATTATTTTTAAGGATCTCATCTTCAGGCCTTTAGGGAAAGAAACACCAGATTGTCGTTTTTATCATCAATTGCTGCTTCTTTTATTCGACTCACGTTTCACTTCTCACGACTCACTGATTCTAATAAATGAAGATTGCCACGTCGTCCAGTCAAAGAACCGTTGGGTTCCTCGCAGCGACGGTTTTAGATAGGAATTTTTAACCTCGTCGCATACCGTTATATGGTTTGGGGGTTTATCTTTAAAATCAAGACAAGTATTGTATAAAATGAATGGTAATGAAGGTAAGATGGTTTTCTTGAGGGTGATTTGAAACCAAATGGACCATTTAAAAACTACTTAAAGAAAATGAAGCGTTGGCAGTTCGGACATTGAATTACTTCTTCTTTTTTTCGGACTCTTTTAGCAATCGAAGAGGGAAGAGCCAGGTGGCATCCTCGGCAAGTATCACCGTCCATTTCAACAACTGGATCGGAGAATTTTTTTCGTAATTCTTCATAAAGAGAAAGGATGTCAGCAGGAATATTCTGGATAGAATCGGTTCTCAGCTGAATATTGTTGGCAAGGTCCGATTTCATTTTCTCAATATCTTTTTTTAGACTGTCAATATCTTTCTCAAATCGCTGAATAAGAAGCTGATGTTCTTTTTCCTTTTCTTTAATTCTCATTCCTTCGATTTTATCAATTTGATTAATGACGTAATCTTCAAGATTCGACTTAGTTTTCTCATGGCTTTCCATGGTAGATTTCCATTGGCTCAGTTCCTTCCCAGACTGAACATTGCCACTATAGAGTTGATTTTGCGATTTATTTAATTTTTCCTCAACATCTTTCAGTTCCAGTTCTAAGCGAGATAATTCAATTCTTTCTTTGTCATACAATTTTCGGTAATTTTCCCACTCTAAATTATTGTTTTCGATATTTTGCTGAATTTTTCGAATTTCTTCGTTTTTTTGGACAATTTTCTTTTTTTGACTAAGGATGATTCCATCGATATTCTGGAGATGAGTCAGGTTTTCGAAGATATTGAGCAAAGGCAACCTCCTTGGCAAAAATCTTTCCTTATTGTGATAGGTAATCTATGGTTTTGTCAATAAAATCTACAAGAAACTGCTGATACTTTTCTTAAGTATTCGTATTTAACCTGAGATTTAGCAGCCTTCTCCATTCAGCTCGTCCTCAAAAAGAAACACTACCTCGGGCAAAAGTTCGGTAGCAGATTTTTTTATATTCGCAAAGATCATCTTTAATCCGATTCTTTCTCCATCACCATGAGGAACTGGAATATAGTCAATATGATAGAGTTTTAACTTTTCAATTTCATGGTGGCTTAAATCACCACTTATATAAACATCAGATTTTTCCAAAATGACTTTGTCAAGAAGGCTTCCACCGCTCCCAGGACATAAAGCAATTTTTTGAAGGAGTGAGTTTCCATAATCTTTCTGACTGAAAAGAGAGGATTCATTTTTTAACAACGATTTTAGATGTTTGATTAAAGTTTTCCATTTTAAGGGTTGGTTCAGAGCGATGAAACGGCCTAAACCATCAGAAGTCGAACCATTAAAGTACAAGGGGTAGATATCGATTACCGGATTTTGGTAGGGATGAGTTGTTTTTATAGCGTCAACCAATTGATTGATGAGTTTCGGATCAGAAAGGTTAACCTCAATCCGGATTTCTTTGACTTTTTCCCCATTCCCAACTTTACCTATAAAAGGGTGAGCTCCCTCAAGAGGAAGAAAAGTACCTATACCTTCAACTTGAAAACTACACGATCGATATGGACCGATAATTCCGGCGCCATTTTGAAAAAGAGATTGAGCGACTGTTTCTAAATAATCGGGTGGAATAAAAGTTATAATTTTAAATGCAGAGCTTGATCTTGGAGATATCGGTTTAACCTCCCCATTGAGTTGAAGAATTGATATCCACTGATCGGCAATTCCCCCTGGATAGATGTCAAGATTAGTGTGGTGAGCAAGAACACTAATTCCCTCGTGAAAAAGTCGAGTAATCATCCAGCACCAGGGATCATCATTGTTAAGTGTAAAAAGTGGATTCCAAATTGGCGGGTGATGGAGGTATAAAAAATCGATTTGGTGCTTTAGGACTTTATGAAAAACTTCCTGGTTGAGTTCAAGCGCTACGAGAACTCGGGAAATTTGGTTCCGTTCACCCTTGATTTGAAGACCAGTCCGGTCGTCAGGCAGGGCAAAGTGGGATGGATACAGATATTCAAAAAAATCAAGTAATTGTTGGAGAGTTGTCATAGGGTTATTGGTATTGATTTTTAAATTGGTGGGCCCACCCGGATTCGAACCAGGGACCGATCGGTTATGAGCCGACTGCTCTACCGCTGAGCTATGGACCCACGCGACGGCATACATAATATCATATCGTTTTTTTCAATTCAAGAGATTTTCGAACTTTAAATAGGAGATACCTCTTCAATAGGTTATAGAATGATTTAAATCTTCGATTTTTAATTTTATAATTCCTTCAGTCTCGGTTTTGGCGGTTCCTTCTCCCTTGATGGGAGAAGGACAAGATGAGAGGGTGAACCAGGGGAAGAGGAAAAAAAATAAAGCGCTCTCCCACCAGGAGAAAAAATCGAGAGCGAGTGGGAGAAGGGAAATTAGAATTCTTTCTTGATTACTTTCGTCTTTTTTTAAGCTCATTCATAATATCATACCAATTTAATTTTTCATGCTGGATGAGGACCAAAAGGTGATAGAGAAGATCAGCTATTTCCCATTGTAAATGTTCTTTTTTTTGTTCATCATTTTCTAATGAAGCCAGCAGGACTTCAGTCGCTTCTTCAGAAACTTTCCGTAGAATTTTTTCTTTTCCCGATTGCAAAAGCTTACTAGTATAAGACTGTGCTGATGGGTTCTTAGCTCGTTCTTGAATGACATCAAAAAGTTCTTGTGGGAATGATGCTAATGCATAAGGAGGCAATTCCGATTGAGTTGAAGATATTCCTTTTTCTGAAACCTGACGATGGAAACAAGAGTTGAATCCGGTATGACAAGCAGCTCCTTTTTGCTCAACCGTTATCAGGAGAGTATCCTGGTCGCAATCGATAAAAATATCTTTTACCAGTTGGTAATGGCCGCTGGTTTCCCCTTTATTCCATAAGGTTTTTCTTTTTCTACTATAAAACCAGGTTTTACCTGTGGTGATGGTTTTTTCCAAAGCTTCGGCATTCATATACGCCATCATTAAAACCTTGCCACTTTTTTCATCTTGGATGATTGCTGGAATCAAGCCATTTTCATCAAAATGAAGATTCTCAATCAGGGATTTCATCATGGCTCTTCAATCCTTACTGGGATTCCACGTTTTTTAAGAAAGGCTTTAGCTTCCTGAATAGTAAAGTTCTTATAATGGAAAATTGAAGCGACCAGTGCAGCGTCGGCTCCTCCTTCACGAAAAACCGTCAGAAGATGTTCTAATTTTCCAGCTCCACCAGAAGCGATTACTGGAATTTTTACTCCATCAACGATTTTCCTGGTGAGAAATAAATCATAACCATTTTGTGTTCCGTCGGTATCCATGCTGGTGAGAAGAATTTCACCGGCGCCCAGGCTTTCGAC
>Ga0334883_1003035_pt1 | contig 18913 bp, 10 predicted proteins | sample GraSluR1_MG_6_FD_207230 | JGI IMG/M metagenome (GOLD analysis project Ga0334883, IMG submission 207230) | Sludge microbial communities from methane-producing bioreactor in Wageningen University, Netherlands - Granular Sludge_09_05-R1 | ecosystem: Engineered > Bioreactor > Anaerobic >...
CCGAGCTAATAATGCTAAGCTCCCCTTCTTCCTCAAGGTCACCAGATAGGAAGATATCCAACTGGCCATATTCAAATAAAAGAGCGATAGATCGGTTATTTGTGCTTTCTAGAGGCTTAAAATTTCTAAAATTTTCTTGATTAAGAGCCGATAATATAGTTTCGGGTAGCCTGGACTCCCCCTGGAAAAAATTAAGACTTTGCAAAAACTCTAACTCGAGGTCAGCTGGAGTTAAGAAGGTAAACAATAATTGATTGGCCTGATTATCCAGGCTAAAATCCTGATAAGCCATTTGCTGGCCCAAAATCGGCTGTTTAACTCTCGTTCCTTGCTCAATTAAGTCAAAAAAAACCCGATTTAACTCGAGAAAAAGCTCACTATCTTTATTTTCGCTTAGGGGAGCAAAAATTGTGCCAAATTGGTAATTTGTCGACAAACTAGTAAAACCACCGATATGATCGCTGTCATAATGAGTTAAGACTAATACATCAATCTTTTTATCTATAAATGGCAAATAACGATTAAGACAAGTCAAAACTGCTTCATCGGGACCAGTGTCAATTAAAACTTGAAAAAAGCCTTGCTGAATTAAAATAGCATCTCCTTGACCAACATCACACATTATTAAATTGACTGATTTATCAGGGAATTTTGTCATAAATTGCCAAATAAAAAAGCCTAAAATTAAGAATGATGCTACTCTTTTCATTGTTTTGCTAAGTAATTAGCCCACTTAGTTAATATCCTATATTTATTTTTTTTAAAATATAGTTTTTTTTCTCGCAAAATTAAATAAGTAATACAAACTTGAATAAGAATTAAGACAGCAATCACCAGACTTTTATTTTGATGTATATCAATAGATTTAGCAGGCATTTTTTCTAAAAAATCTAAAAATTTAAAAAATATATTACAAACAAAATATATCAAATTACTACAAAAATCAGCTAAAAAGTGAAAATCAAGGATTTTGCTACTAATAAATATAAAATAAACAAAAGTTAATGATTCTACCAGAGGTGATAATAAAACATTGGCTGGTATAGCAATCAAATTAACATTAGAAAAATAGAAAATGAGCAAGGGCCATAGAAAAAATTGTACCGTCATACTAAGCATTAAGTTTGATTTAGCAATCTTTTTTCTGATATATGGCCAATAAAAAAGAATAATGAAAGTAGCCAAAAAACTCAATTGAAACCCCAAGGCTTGGAGATAAAAAGGATTGATAAAAAGGCATAATATTCCTACTAAGATAAGTAAATTAAGGCGCTTTACTGACAAATTGAAATAGCTATTAGCTAAAACAGCTAGAACACATGATAATGAGGCGCGTAGAATTGAAGGACTAGAATCAACTAGATTAAAATGCCCATTTATCAAGCAAAAATAAATAGCAATAATTATCGAACTTGCTAAAGACAATAATTTTTGACCTTTCCAAACCTCAAGAAGAGCTAATAAGGGCTTTAAAAAGAAGAGAATTAAATGTATATTGGCACTAGAAGCAGCAATCAAATGCAATATCCCTATAACTTTAAAAGAGTGATAGAGAGTCTCGGGGGCTCCAGACAGCTCTGCAAAGACAAAAGCTTTACCCAGAGTAGCTTCTCGAGTGGAAAAACTTCCCTCAAGTAACCAGACAAGTTTTTCCCGCATAATTAAAAGTTGATTTTTAACCCTAAAAAACCGATACTTTAACGAAATATATGTTAAATCAAATAGTCCTTTAGTCGCTTTTAACAATCTTTTTAAGCTATTCAATATCTTTAACAAGTAAGCGTTGGACTTGCTAAATGATCTAGTCTGTATATTTTTGTAATAGTCCCCAACTTGAGATAAAAGACAAGAAAAATAAGTGGTTTTATAGTAATTCTTGATATTTAAAATAGCTATTTTCGCTATTCTTTTGGTTTTATAGTTATTTAAGAAAAAATTAGCCTGTTTGTGTGTACTAATCGAGAAAAATGGCCAGTTTCGGGTATAAAATATAAATTTAAAATTATGCAATAATATAAATATTGTAAATAATATCAAAAACGTTCTTTTTATTTTATTAATTCTCTTATAAGTCATACAAACAACTGATCTAAAAAGTAATATTAAAGTCAAAAGTTGCTTTATTCCCTTGTTTACTCTCTATTAACTAAAAAAGTAGTCACTTTTTAGCAATCAATTAGAATCTTTGCTAAAGCAGTTTGCACTTTATTGAAAGCTCTAAAATCCTATAATAATATGCTAAATCTTTCACAAAATTCTTTTAAATTATTTCCTCCTTACTTTTCCTCACAAAGTAATTAATTCTTTAATTGAATCAAAAATGGTTTGAGTAACCGCACCCTTGCTCACTAGTTCATTTAGACTGGAAAAGGGGCGGTTAGAAACAATATCACTGGCTCGTTTTTCACCAATTCCTGGTAGATTTTCTAATTCTTTGGCACTAGCCGTATTAATTGAAATTAATTGAGAATTAGCACTTTCAGAGGAGCTATGACCGATTAGCGCTTCAGTTTTTTCTAATGAGACCCCCTGATTTGTTAGAGACGCTAATTGCCATTCTTCCTCCCAAGCATAAGGAATGTATATTTTTTCCCCATCATTTAAGATGCTGCTGAGATTGAAGGTTTTGGCCATAAACACTAGAGATGCCTCGGCATTTATACCATCAGCTAACTTTAATAAATCGGCTCTTCTTTGCCCTAAATCAAGTTCATAAATTCCTGGCTTGTTTACTGCCCCAGCGATTTCAACCTTGATTCGACCTAGTTTTTGCAAACCTGACTCTGGTAGCAAGTTTTCAGGGCAGCTAGGACAATAACACTCTAAACTCTCCGCTGAAGCTCGCAAGGATTCGAGAGCCGGCCAAGCCAGACTGAGAGCTATAATTATCAAACAAAATGGTAAAAAACGGAAAATGAGTAGAAAAAGACGCCTAGATAAATGTTTAATTGTCATCAAACAAATTATTAAACGCTAAGTTGACAAACAACTGACAATTACAAAATGTTCTAAGAAATAACAAAACTAATAATTTTGCCGGGGATATAAATTTCCTTGATAATCTCTTGATCAGCCAACCATTTATTTAAAGCCGGCAAAGCCTTAGCTCTGGATAAAACTTCAGCTTGATCATTAATTAAATCATGATCCAGAGTTAACTCAGCTCGAACTTTGCCATTAACTTGAACTGCTATAGTTATCTGTTGACTTTGCGCGAGCGCCGGATCAAAACTCGGCCATTTAGTTAAATGAACCGACTCGGCAAACTCCAGGCTTTCTAATGTTTGACGACGCGCTCGCGCCTCATTTGTCTCGCATTTTACTTCACCAAGGGTCTGATCAGCAATATTCTGCCAAGCATATTTAGTCTGACTATATAATTCCTCGGTTAAAAAAGGTGCTAGAGGGGCCAAAACAGCCAATAACTTCAATAGTTCCTGAGCAGTAAACAACAAACCTTGTTCTTCAATTGCCAATTTTTTCCTAGCTAAACTAGCTTTTTCCCATAGGTTGGTCAATTCCATTAACATAGCAATAGCCGTGTTAAATTTAAGCTTGGGTAAATCATCATTCAGCTTTTTAATAGTCTGGTGTAATTTTTGCAACAAGGCCGATCTCTCGTCTAAAGAGCTCTCACTCCTGAGTTGAGCTATCGCCTCAATTTCCTCCACACTAAGTCGATAAAATTTACGCAAAAAGCGTGCTACTCCGGCCACCGCTCGATCATCCCAAGGCTTATCAGCCTCTAGTGGCCCCATAAACATTTCATAAACACGTAGGGTGTCAGCTCCATGTTTCTCAATTATTTCATCTGGATTAATAACATTACCTTTGCTCTTGCTCATTTTTTTGCCATCTGGACCCAAAATCATCCCCTGATGACGCATTTTGGCAAAGGGTTCATCAACATCCAAATAACCCTGGTCTCTTAGAAACTTAGTGAAAAAGCGAGAATATAAGAGATGTAAAACTATGTGTTCTGGGCCAATTAAATAAAGATCGACTGGCAACCACTTCTTGAGGCGTTCTGGTCGAGCAAAAACTTCTTGATTGCGACTGTCGCAATAGCGCAAAAAATACCAACTCGAGTCAACAAAAGTATCCATGGTGTCATACTCGGGAGTCCATCCCTGACCATACAAACGTTTTACTCGCTCTTTGAATTCTTTTGAAGATTTGAGGGGTGATTCACCAGTTGGTTTAAAATCTACATCGTCTGGCAAAGTCCATGGCAAATGTTCTTCTCTGACCGGATGAGCTTTCCCCTCTGGATCATAAACAATGGGAATCGGTGTTCCCCAATAACGTTGTCGAGAAATTAACCAATCACGCAACTTATAATTTACTACTCGTTGACCATAGCCCTTTTCCTCTAAATAATCTGCAATTTTCTCAATAGCTTCTGCAACGGATAAAGCATTAAGAAAATCGGAATTAATAATTTCTCCTTCTCCATCATAAACCTGGTCTAATTGATCAATCTTTTCTTGATTACCATCAGGCCCAGCTACCACCCGTATCACTTCCAATTTCTGATCTGGATGCTGACGATTAACAAATTCCACAAATTCAAAATCACGCTTATCGTGACCGGGAACTCCCACTACCGCTCCTGTCCCATAATTAGCCAAAACAAAATCGGCCACCCAGATTGGCATCTGGCGACCAGTTAGTCGATTAAAGGCATAGTAACCAGTAAAAGCTCCACTTTTTTGTTTACCTTCCTGTTGGCGCTCAAGCTCTGTTTTTTTCTCCGCTTTTGCTAAATACTCAGCTACCTCTGGTTTCTCAGCAGCCACTTGTTTGGCAAATTCATGCTCGGGCGCCAGCACCACAAAAGTTGCTCCAAAATTAGTATCTGGCCGACTAGTGAAACAAGTTATTTCGGCAACAGCTTCACTCTCGACTGCATCGTTCTCATTTTTCTCTCCAAAAGCAAAAACTGGATAAGAAATATTAACCCCTTCATGTCGACCAATCCAATTTAACTGTTGTTGCTTAGTAGCCTGAGGCCAATCAAGACCCTCTAAGCCACTGATTAACTCGTCTTGATATTTTTTAATTTTAAAAAACCACTGTTTTAAATCTTTCTGTATTACCTCACTCTCACAGCGTTCACATAAACCCTCAACCACTTGTTCATTAGCCAATACTGTCTGACAGCTAGTACACCAATTAACCTTGCCTTGTTCTTGATAAGCTAAGCCTTCTTTATATAGTTGTAAAAACAGCCACTGTGTCCAGCGATAATATTCTGGATGATTAGTGGCTAATTCATTAGTGAAATCGTAAGAAATTGCTAAACGTTTAATTTGCTCCCTAAATGTATCAATGGCCGACTTAGTTGTTTCGCGAGGATGGATGCCGGTACTAATAGCATAGTTTTCAGCAGGTAAACCAAAGGCGTCCCAACCAACCGGAAAATAGACCGCTTGGCCGTTCATCCTCTGGTAACGAGCCAAAATATCAAGAGCAGTTTTTGATTCTACATGACCAACATGTAAACCAGATCCACTGGGATAAGCAAAAGCAAAAAGCAAATAACTCTTTTTATCAATTTCTTCTGGATTTAAGTCTAATTGAGTGTCTTGAAAAAGAGCTAGTTTACTCCAGCGTTCTAAGCAGCGTCGCTCCACTTCCTGATGATTGTATTCAATTTTTACCATATGCCTATTTTAGCGCAAAAGCAAAGTTTGGGAAGAGCGCTGTATCTAAATCCTATAACTATCTAAAAAACAGTAGATAAAAAACGTTAAAAAATATAAATAATACAAACGAAGAATCAACGAAGCCTTATTTTTAAGCAAATAAAAAACAAGTAAAAATTAGACCCAAAATTGTCACTAAAAAAGATAAATAAACACGAATTTTAAACGAACTAATATAATAAAGACACAAAACTTTATTAACGCATAATTACCGTATAATTATTGCATGATCTTAAAATCAGATTAACGCAACTAGCCTTTTCGGTATTATAAGTATATCCTAATCGATCAATCTGTTTTGGGTAATGAAAAAAAATAAACTACCCAAAATTATAAAACTAAAATAAATTACACCAAAGATATAACGAATATAGACTAAAAATAGCTGCTATACAGTTGTTTTTTTAGATTTTCTCCAGATAAATACCAGACAGAAAAAAATTAATTAAGCAAATTAAACCCAAAAATCCTATATTTTCAACACTTTTTGTAATTTAGTTAGTATAGATAGGGGTCCTTCTACTTGAGGATAGTAGTGCTTAATTAGACCACTGTCTTCCAGCAAAAAAGTTTCAAACCGATCAAAAATCGAATAAAAAGTCAATTTATGCTGATCTTTTAATTTTTTTATTGGCGATGTAATCTCTATCAGTTCGTCCAACTCTCTGCTAATACTAGAGTAAATTTTTAAACTATCAGCTAATGAAATTTTTTGTCCTATAATAATGCGTTCTTCTCCAATTATGCAATTTCCTAGTTGATAGACCATTACCCCTTGTCGGTAGCGATTATTCAACTCGGCTAAGACCAGATCACTTAATTGACCAGGAAAAAGGAAAATTCCACGCGTCAAAGCAAGACAACCATTCTTTAAAAGAAAAGTTCTTAGATAACGAAAGTTTTGATCAGATTTGATCGATTGTAAAAAGACAATCATTGTCCATTGACCACTCCATTGTCGACGCGCAATAGAAAGAGCCGGAAATTGCCGTTCCAGCTCGTCACTGCCATAGTTTGTCAAGCTATAGAAAACTTCTTCATTTAGCTGTTGCTTAAATAAGTATTCATTTTTCTCTAAATAAAATAATAAAGACTTTAAACCAGCCATAGATAATCCGGGTAGTAAGAAACGAAGCTGCCTAAAACTAAGCATTGGTTTTTCGCCTGGATTATTCTGGAGATCATTTTCGGCTGGATATAAAAGCAAGAGTATTTTTCGAGTATTTTTCTTCATTGTTGTAATAAATTCAATAATATAAATTAGTCCCAAAATAACAGTATTTGAGTTTTCCCCATTATTTTAAACCCGAAGGCTAGTTTTTAGACTTAAAGAGCTTATTAAAAAAACTTTTTACTCAAGTAGACGACCCAGATAAAAAGCATATATTTAGATATTACTTCACATAGTACAACACTTTTGAGTAAATTCACAACTAGCAATTTTGTGAAAGACTTTGCGGAAAACCAAGAATAACTTTTTTACTGATGATATTTTTTGATCTCTTTAAGATAAGTTTGATTGTCATGAAAATGAGTGAAACTACTTTGCAATATATATAGTACTCACCTCTGGAGTGAATATTTAACTGAACTGACCAAAACCCGAATAAAAAACCCTACTTGTTTCGCCTCTATAAATTCTCTAGACTGGAAAAAGTTTAAAAAACCGAAGCTAAATCCCTGTCTAACTCCTCTGGATTAGACAGCCAAAAAAAAGCTAAAAACTAATGCCTGCCAAAATAAACAAAATTACCAAGCAAAACAGTAAAGAAGCAAAAAAACTGAGCGGTGAGCAACAGTTCTTGCAGTTATTGCAAAATCAAGCAGTTGGCCAAACTAAAAAACAAGAACAAAGCACTAACGATAGTCTTAACGTAGCAAAAGAGATCGAAAAAAATCTAAATAACTACCTATTGGCAGTCAAGAAGAGCGGTCGCTCAAAAACCACAATTCGCAATTACAAAAGTGACATCAAGCAATTTTTAGATTTTCTAGGTGAAAAAAATTTAGATGGTTTGGGAAGCAAACCCAAACTCTTAGCTTTTGCTAAGTACCAGAGAGAAAAGGGTTTAAAAGATAGTTCAATTAAGCGTAAAATTGTCAGTGTTAGCCAGTTTAAAAATTGGTTAAAAAAAGAGGGCCTACTCAAGTCAGAAATTCCCCTTGCTCCTAAAAAAGATAACTCTGATACTAAAGATTCAAAAAACATTGATTTGAGGAGAGCCATTAGCCCTCAAAATCAAACAGATCAATTCGAAAATCAACAAACTCAAAACCTCAGTAGTGATGACGAAACTTTAGCGAAATTTACTCAAGAACAAGGAACAAAGAAAAGACGAAACTTATTTGGCAAGGTTAGTCAAGCTAGTAAGATAAGTCGTAAACGAGCAAATAAACTAGCTATTGCGCTTAATGTTATTGCATTATTATTTTTTATTGGCGGCTTAGGCTATCTAGCCTATCAACAATTCGGTCAAGCGGTCTTGTCACTTGCTTATCCGAGCCTACCTACCAGTCCAAATCGGATTCTCTCTTTCCAGGGACGCTTGACCAATACCGCCCGCACTCCCATTGCTGCGGAAACAGATGTCACTTTTGAGCTCTATGATGATGTTACTTCAGGCAATCTGCTCTGGTCATCTAATACTTGTGCTATTACCCCAGATCAAGACGGTATTTTTAGCACTAATCTTGGAGCTGGTAGTGGCGCTGGTAGCGACGATCATGATTGTGGTGGAACTATCGATGACAGTGTATTTACTGAGAATAGCAATGTTTGGCTAGAAGTTACGGTTGGTACAGCGCCAAGCACTGAAACCCTTACACCACGCCAACCAATTCGCACTGTAGCCTACGCCATTAACTCTGAAACCGTACAGGGCATTCGTCCTAGCTTAATTGCTACTCATAGCACTTTGTTAATGCTAAATGACCAAGGAGAATTGGTGCTTGGTACTGATGATCCTGAAATTAAAACTGCTACTGGCAGTAGCTTAATGTTGGAGGCCGATTCGATCATGATTCAAACCCAAAGTGGCAGTGATGGAGATATTGTTTTAGCTCCAGATGGAGTTGGTAATGTAGGAATTGGCACTACTGATCCAATTGCTAGCCTACACACCAGTGGTTCAGCAGCTGGCACCAATTGGTTAGCCTTATTTGCTCAAACCGGCATCACTCCTGAATCATCGGCTGTCATTGACTCATCACAAAATGCTGCTGTAGCGGTTCAGGGCGATGGAAAAGCCTACTTCTTGGGTAGAGATGTAACTAATGATATTGAGTTTATTATGGGCACTGGTGCGGCTGGTGGCGCTTTTGCTGGATCAATGACCAATCACGATTTCTGGCTCAGAACCAATAATGCCGACAGATTAACTATAAAAGCTAGTACCGGTCGAGTCGGTATTGGTGATACAGATCCAGGCCATATGCTCGACGTCGCTGGTAGTGCTAATTTAAGTTTAGGTAACGAATATTACATCAATGATACTTCAGTACTCAATGCCACTACTCTTGGATCAGGGGTCATTAATTCATCTCTAACTTCAGTTGGTACTTTAACTAGTGGTACTTGGAATGCTAGTACCATTACTGAAGCTTATGGAGGAACTAATCAAATAAGTTATGCAACTGGTGACATGCTTTATGCTAGTGCAGCTAACACTCTAGCTAAAAGAACTATTGGTGATACTGGTCATGTATTAACTGTGAGTGGAGGTGTGCCAGTGTGGGCTGCTCCAGGAGCTGCTTCTAATGTACCACTATCCGGTATTACTGCTGCTACAGCTGCTAACACTATCGCTAGTGGAGATCTTGCTCAAGTTTGGAACTGGGCACTAACTACTGCCGGTAAGAGTGCTTTTACTTTTGGAGAAAGTAGTGCTTCAACTGCTACTGGAGATGCTTCTATACTAACTGCTTCTACTCTGGCTTCATCAACAGCCATTCCCCTTTATGTTAAAAACTTGGGTAATGCCGCTTCCTTTAGAGTTGATGACAGTGCTACTGACACTACTCCATTTGTGATTGATGCAAGTGGTAGTGTTGGTATCGGCACCTCTACCCCAGGAACTAAATTGGATGTGGTTGGTGATATCTTAGTTCAAGGTGGAGGCAATCTAGATACCAGAGCTGCTGGTACTCTAGCTATTGGTGGTACCACTCAATCAGGATTAACTCTTGGTAGATCGGGAACCAATACTACTATTAACGGAGATAACATTATTTTAGGATCTCAAGCCACTGTCGCAACTGAAGCAGTTAGAGCTGATCGATCTTTAACTATTACTCAAGATACTAATGTAACGGTAACTAATTCAGGAGTTGCTCAAGATTTGACTACTGATAGAACTTGGACACTAGGTTGGACAGGATTACTTGCTATTGCAAGAGGTGGTACTAACTCCACAGCCACTCCCACTGCTGGAACAGTTGCTTATGGTACTGGAGATGCTTATGCATTTACTGTTGCAGGAGATACTGGTCAATTACTCACCTCACAAGGAGCTGGTGCTCCAACTTGGACAAGTCAAGGTGACGTAGCAGTTAGATGGGACAGTATTGTTAGTCCAACTACTAGTGATCAAACCTTAACTATGGATGCCTTCAACACTACTTGGAATTTTACTAGCGGAGCCTTCAGAATTACTAACAATAGTAATGAAGCATTCTATGTTGGTGGAGGAAAAGTAGGAATTGGCGACATCAATCCAGGCCATATGCTCGACGTCGCTGGTAGTGCTAATTTAAGTTTAGGTAACGAATATTACATCAATGATACTTCAGTACTCAATGCTACTACTCTTGGATCAGGGGTCATTAATTCATCTCTAACTTCAGTTGGTACTTTAACTAGTGGTACTTGGAATGCTAGTACCATTACTGAAGCTTATGGAGGAACTAATCAAATAAGTTATGCAACTGGTGACATGCTTTATGCTAGTGCAGCTAACACTCTAGCTAAAAGAACTATTGGTGATACTGGTCATGTATTAACTGTGAGTGGAGGTGTGCCAGTGTGGGCTGCTCCAGGAGCTGCTTCTAATGTACCACTATCCGGTATTACTGCTGCTACAGCTGCTAACACTATCGCTAGTGGAGATCTTGCTCAAGTTTGGAACTGGGCACTAACTACTGCCGGTAAGAGTGCTTTTACTTTTGGAGAAAGTAGTGCTTCAACTGCTACTGGAGATGCTTCTATACTAACTGCTTCTACTCTGGCTTCATCAACAGCCATTCCCCTTTATGTTAAAAACTTGGGTAATGCCGCTTCCTTTAGAGTTGATGACAGTGCTACTGACACTACTCCATTTGTGATTGATGCAAGTGGTAGTGTTGGTATCGGCACCTCTACCCCAGGAACTAAATTGGATGTGGTTGGTGATATCTTAGTTCAAGGTGGAGGCAATCTAGATACCAGAGCTGCTGGTACTCTAGCTATTGGTGGTACCACTCAATCAGGATTAACTCTTGGTAGATCGGGAACCAATACTACTATTAACGGAGATAACATTATTTTAGGATCTCAAGCCACTGTCGCAACTGAAGCAGTTAGAGCTGATCGATCTTTAACTATTACTCAAGATACTAATGTAACGGTAACTAATTCAGGAGTTGCTCAAGATTTGACTACTGATAGAACTTGGACACTAGGTTGGACAGGATTACTTGCTATTGCAAGAGGTGGTACTAACTCCACAGCCACTCCCACTGCTGGAACAGTTGCTTATGGTACTGGAGATGCTTATGCATTTACTGTTGCAGGAGATACTGGTCAATTACTCACCTCACAAGGAGCTGGTGCTCCAACTTGGACAAGTCAAGGTGACGTAGCAGTTAGATGGGACAGTATTGTTAGTCCAACTACTAGTGATCAAACCTTAACTATGGATGCCTTCAACACTACTTGGAATTTTACTAGCGGAGCCTTCAGAATTACTAACAATACCGATGAAGCTTTGTTTGTTGGTGGGAGCAGTGTCGGAATTGGGACAATAACTCCAGGAGCTAAATTGGATGTGGTTGGAGCTTTTGGCACAGCTACTACTGCTCAAAGAATTACTAATACCACGGCTGCTCACGTTGACAATATTGCCCAAATCGGTTTTGCCCTAAACAGAACTACGGGAGGAATAACAGAAGTAGCACAGATTAGAGGTTTAATTACAGACATTGGCAGCACTTCTTACAAAGGAGCACTAGCTTTTTTAACCTCTACCGATAATGCAGCGCCAACCGAAAAAATGAGAATAAGAGCAGATGGAAATGTTGGCATTGGTGTCACTAATCCTGGTGAAAAACTCGTGGTTGACGGTTCAGCTATTGTTGAAAAAGTCATGGACTATAGCAACAATGCTTATTTTTTAGATCCAGCTTCTTCTGGAGTTTCATTGACTACTGCAGGTAGTGCCGCTATCGGTTCTCACACTCCTGGCACCGCTAGATTGGCAGTAATCGGTGGCAATCTGGGAATTGGTACTACTGCACCAGAGGCACTATTGCAGATTGGAACTCCCCATGCAAGTCAATTAATTGGCAATACACCTGCGGCAAGATTGATAGGTGCTAATGCTAACAGTACTACTACAGAAACACTACTTCGTTTAGTTAGAAAAGGTGCAACTTCAGGACTATTCCCTGCTGTAGCTGATTTTAATGTGTTTTCCTATAGCTCTAGTGGCTCTGGACCAGGAACACAATTGGATATTGTATTAAAATCAACTGCTTCCTGGACTGAAACTGCCGATGCTGTCGTTATGACCTTAAAAGATGATGGAACAGTTGAATTTCCTATGAGTGGAGGTGGAGGGGGTGGTTTAATCGTTGGTGGTACAAGTTCTGTAATTTCTAATACTTCTGGAGACATTACTATTGCTGCTGCCAGTGATCAAGTAAGTCTAAATAGTGGTAGCTTAATTAATTTTGCTCAATTGCTTGGTGCAAGCGGTAGTGCTGGGGCCCCTACTTATAGTTTTAGCACGGATAGTGACACTGGTATGTATAATCCCGCTAGTGACTCTCTTGGATTTTCAGTTGGCGGCAGTGATGCATTACATATCCTTTCAGATGGTAGCGTAGCTATTGGCGACACCAGCACCTCAGGCACCCTAGACGTTGTATCCAGCGCTACACCAGAGCTCTATATTAGAACTAGCGCAACCAGCGCACAAGATGCCATTCTGCACCTAATCGGAGCAAGAACTACTTCAACAACTAGTGATATTGGACAAATCAGATTTACTGATTCTTCTGCCACTGGTGGTGAACTAGCTTATATAACAGCTAGAAAACAAACCACCAACACAAATGAAGGTAATTTATTATTTTGGACCACTACCACTAGCGGAGGCTCACCAACTGAAAAAATGAGACTAGATAAAGATGGCAACCTGGGAATTGGTAAAACTGCCCCTCTAACCGGCGTACATTCTTCAACAAATGTGATGGCCGACAATGCCTTGTATTACAACTACACTACTGGCGGAGGAGCTACTTTGTGTTATAGCGCAAGTACTACTTATACTGGATATCAATTTATTAGACCATGTGCGTCTACCCAAAACTTAAAAGAAGATATCAAAGATCTAGGAGATGGACTGGACACACTGATGCAGCTCACCCCTCGTGAATATATCTGGAGAGAAGATGGTAGAAAAGATTTGGGTTTTATTGCAGAAGAAATAGAACAAATTAATCCAATGTTTGCCACCTATCTAGAGGGAAAATTAATTAGTGTTAACTATGTCCACCTCACAGCTTTGTTAACAAAAGCGATACAAGAATTAAATCTCAAGTATATTGATTTCGTTGAAAAAACAAATCAAAGAATTACTCAATTAAATAACTCAATTGCAACTGCCATTAACACCAGTCTTCTCAACGCTCAAAAAATTGTGACAGAGCAAATAGAAATTGGTGGCCAGACTCTCGATCAATATATCAAAGACGTTGTTCAACTAGCCCTCAATAATGATGAGCTAATTACATCAAATAACAACTTAAGTGTTGCAGAAAAACAACCCACTATTTTAGCTGAATTATTGATTGAAAATAATTTAGGTGAAAATGTAGCCAGTATCGATAATCAAGGTAATGCACAACTAGCTGGCAATCTTGCAGTTGAAGGCTCTAGCCAATTAAATCAATTAACAGCCGAAGAAGCAGAAATTAATAGTGCTCGAATGAATACTGCCTCTGTTTCTGGAGAACTTCATGCCCAGTCCATAACTACCGACAATCTCTATACCAATAGTGTTGATGCCAACATCATCAACGGCCTACAGGAAAGACTAGAAACGGCGGTTGCCAAGCAACTAGCAGACTCTACTCTACTTGCCTCATTGATGAATAATGACACTACTACTGAAGAATACCTAGAACAAGTGGCTCAAGATAACAACATTGATCTAAACAACACTAATAATGACACTGACTTAAACAATGATGAAAACAACTTCATAAGTGATACTATCACAGCACACAATGCTTATATTGATGGTTATTTTGAAGTTAATGGTAGTGCTTTAATTGAAGAAGCTCTGGCAGTTAAGCAGACCCTATTGGTCGGTGAGGGTTTAACTATGGGAGATGGCTATATAGCTTTCCAAAATAATGAAAATTATGATTTATCCATTCAGCCAGCTGGTAGAGGCCGCTTATCTTTAATGGCTGACTTATTAGTTCTAGACGAAAGTGGTCTAATTACCATTGGTGGTGATCTTAAAGTGGCTGGTACTTTAGAAGTTGCTGAAGAGCTAAAAGTCAAAGATACTCTACTCACCAATCTCATTAGAGCCGAAAACCCTGATGAAAATATTCGCATACAGCTTGCTCAAGCTGTCGCTAACGAAATGGGCGAAGAAGTGATTAGACAAAATAATTTTGAGTTTATAGATGAAAAAGGAGAACCAATAGCAACAATGTCTGCCAGCGGAGATCTGACCTTGCGTGGTGGTCTAAAAATTGATCAGATGCCTGCCAATGCCAGTGCTTCTGCTGATGCCAGTGCTTCTGCAAATATCAACAATAACAGTGCTGGACAAGCAGTCATTCTTGCAGGTCAAACTGAGGTGAAAGTTAAAACTTCTCGTCTTACTGAAAACAGCATGATTTACATCACACCTCTTACATCTACCAACAATCAAGTTATTTATATTAAAAACAAATTACTAGACAGCACATTTACTATTGAAAATGAAGCAGAATTTATTGCTGGTTTTGATTTTGCTCTAAATAAGGATGTTCAATTTAACTGGTGGATTGTCAACTAGATAAAATTAGATATAAATATTACAAAAAAAACGCCATATGCTAATTACATGTTTTCAAAATGAAAAATTTACAATACACTGTTATTATAGTATTAATTTAAATTTTAAAAATGTCTAAATTCCATCCAAACAAAACAAAGCTCTTCATAAACATCGCCACTCTTATTGCACTTGGACTTATTTTCTCCTACCCAAATAAATTAGAGGCCAACACTCTGTCCGTTAGTCAAAATAATCAAAAATCGACACCAGTACTAGATTATGTTGCCATTAATAATGAGGTTGTAGATAAAAACCAATCAGATAGAGTGCGTGTTTCCGAAGGCGATGCGGTTAAAATAGCCGGTCAGGCCCAACCAGGAGCTAAAATTACTATCATTTTTGGAGAAAGACAATTAGAAACAACCGTTGATCAATATGGAAACTGGTTTGTTCTCTTTAGCGTTTTAAATCTAGAAGATGGTTTCTATGATATTCAGGCCAAATTAGACAAAAGTGAGAATTTTTCTAGCCTATCAGAAGAAGGTGAAGAAGAAGTGACTTTAAGCACAATATCTTTAGGAGATGGACTTGAGGAAATTGAAGCAGAAGATGAAAACAATAAACTATTTGCTACTCAAACTAATTGGCTCAGCAATATTGGAACTAAACAATTAATGACATATCTAATTGTAGTTGTCGTTCTTGTAGGTCTAATAATAAGTGGGATTATCCTCAGCAAAAATAAAAAAGTAGTTGATAAGGTAAAAGAAATAAAACAAAAATTTATAAAAAGATAGAATGATCAAACAAAAAAACAAAAAAACCTTAAAAATTTTTTATTTAGTTGTAATAACTTTAGCCTGTTTAACTATGGCCAGCTCGGCTCATGCTTCTTATGGCACGCCGCCAACAGCTCCAACCGCCCCTCTGTGTGAAGGTCAGACAAATCCTACTGGCATTACCGATACTTCACCAGAATTTAGCGCAATTTTTCAAGATCCAGATATAAATGATTATGGAATGCATTATCAATTACAAGTTTTTGAAACAGCGGATCTTTCTGGCAGTATGTGGGATAGTGGTAAAGTCGCAATGACCAATACAAATATCGGTGCTAGATCTCCAGATATAACTTATGCTGGAAATACCCTGTCCTTAGATGGTAGTACTTATTATTGGCGGATTAGGTTTTATGACAGAGAAGATACAGAAGGCGCTTGGTCAAGCATTGCTTCATTTAGCATGAACGTTCCACCCACAACTCCAACAGCTTTATTGACAAATGGATTAACCAACCCGACCGAAATTGAAACTACTAGTCCTTATTTTAGCGCAATTTTTCAAGATCCAAATACAGGAGATTATGGCACTTATTATCAAGTTCAAGTCAACACATCAATAAATTTTGATGGCACCAGCATGTGGGATAGCGGCTTGCAAACCATGACCAATACAGCTATTGGTGCTAGATCTCCCAACATAACTTATGGTGGTAATGCCCTATCCTTTAACGGCACTACTTATTATTGGAGAATTAGATTTTCTGATAATCAAGGTGGCGTAGGCAATTGGTCTACCGCTGGAAGTTTTGCTACAGCTAATCTTGGTCCAGAACGTCCGACAAGTTGTTTGTTAAAAAGAAATGCCGAGAATACAGAATTACTGATTTTGTGGGATACAGAACTAACAGGCGTAGAAAAATTCATTATTCAACGTAATGTTAATGACACGGGATTTGCTGATTTAGACACCAATGTCTCCTCGTCTTTACGCGAATATACTGATGATTCAACGACTGCAGGCAATAAATATCAATATCAAATTGCCATTGTTAAAAATCAGGTAACTGGAGAGTGGTGTCAAACACCAGCCTTAAATATTGGAGAAGATGGTGAAGGTGGTGGCTTGGAATTCCAAGGCATTAATCTTGAAGGTCTAAATCTCTAAATAAAGATATCGATTAAATTATCTTAGTTTTTTGCGAAGCATTAATCTTCACACACGTAGAAGAAGTTGGGTATTGGTGAAATAACCTGACAGCGAGTAACACTAGCTGCTATGTCTTTATCTGAAGCGTTCTCTAAGGTGGTGCTTAACAAAAAGCCTTGTCCAGCATCTCGAGGCGTATAGGTGTAGTTATCAGATAAATCTTTGGTATATGTCTGACCAGCTACTTCAAAAGTACTGCCAATACATTGATCACAAGTACTGGGATCACTGCAACAAATTTTTTCATCAATAGAAGACTGGGGGTAACTATTATAATCATTAAAATACATCCTAAGAGCAGTTTTTAGTTGTGCTAAATCATTTTTTCTCTTACTGTCTCTCGCTCGCTCACGCATTCCAATTAAATTGGGTAAAATTATTGCTATTAAAACACCTATAACAGCGATAACTATCAATAATTCTATAAGAGTAAAAGCTTTTTTTTCTTGATCAAATTTGCTAATTTTTATCATAATTTAAACCTTGCCTCTTAATTTTAAAATATTGTAGGCTCCTCACTTAAATTACTGCTCTTAATTACATAATTGCAACTATCACTTTCTCCATTACAATTGGTGTTTGCATAAAACGCTGGATTACCACCACTGAGTGCCATTGATGGATCCTCTTCATTTTCTAAACGGGCAAAAAGATAATAACCATTATTCTCTTGACGATAATAATATTTCCAATTTGTTAAAGGATCTTTAGGTAACATGTTCATGTATAGGGTGTCGTCAGAACTATTTGACCAAATCTCTCCCCATACACATGCTTCTAATGCATCCATTCCACAACCCTCAATTTGCCCATCTATGGAACTAGAGAGTGGATAAGATCCGTAATCATTATGATAAAGCTCAAGTGCTTTGGAGATACTGGCTAAATCTTGCTTGCGAGCACTATCTCTAGATTTTTGTTGTACAGTGCCAAAAGACATTAGTCCTATACCTGCTAACAAGGCTAAAATGATCATGACTACCAATAATTCTAATAGCGTAAATCCTGAAGATGCTTGTTGTTTATTTAAATTTTTTGTCAACATAATTATTTTAGAATTAAAAAAACGGAGTACACTCTGTACTATTATAACAATCATTCAGTGTTCTGTATGGCCCACCAACACTACAAACTCCTCCTGAGGATGGCCACCAAGAATTGCACTGATTTCCTGGACCAGGACAACAATAACAATGTTCATCAGGTGTACATAGAGCAGGATCTATTGTTTCTGCTGGTGGCGGGGTTTGATCAAGCGCTATTCCTTCAGCTATACCATAATTATAGCTTTCTGGTGAAGAAATTCCCGCTGGTATTCCTCCACAACCTTCTGGACAACCAACTGCTTCTATATCAGGATCATTAATAATACCTATGCGAGTTAGCACTCTATAGCCACCACAATTATTATTAGCAAAAATATCAGATATTGGTAAATATAAATAAGGAACACCTAAGGGGTCGCAGGGGATCTCTGATAAATAAGGCCTTAACTCTTCTCCTCCACAGTTTTCTAAAATATCATCCGGAGGATAACAGCTATTGTCATTATAATAATTTTCAAATGCAATTTTTATCTCTTTTAAATCTTTTTTGCGATTAGCATCTCTGGATTTATCTATTTCACGACCTATGGTTCGATAAAGAGACACCATTAACAATAAAAGAATAGCCACCACTATTAATAGTTCTACTAGAGTAACAGCTTTTTGAGTTTTTTTCTCTGATTTTTCGAGCAACTGCCGCTTCACTTTAATAGTTTTTTTCGCTATATTGAACATAGAAATTGTTTGTGTATTTAGTGTAGTATAAACTAGTAAAAAAAACAATTAACTAGCCTGGAAAATATGTTCAAAAACAATAAGACAAACGCCTTTACCTTGTTCGCTCTAATCTTAGCATTTTTATTACCTGTTTTATTGATTCCCTCCATTAATAACCCTTTTGTTAGCACCAAAGGCA
>Ga0334883_1003043_pt1 | contig 18886 bp, 17 predicted proteins | sample GraSluR1_MG_6_FD_207230 | JGI IMG/M metagenome (GOLD analysis project Ga0334883, IMG submission 207230) | Sludge microbial communities from methane-producing bioreactor in Wageningen University, Netherlands - Granular Sludge_09_05-R1 | ecosystem: Engineered > Bioreactor > Anaerobic >...
TATAAAGCTTACTATTCTTATTTTATGAAAAAAACACGTGCCAAGGCACAATTATCAAAAAATCTAACAATAAAAAGAAATAAAAAATTGAGTGCAAAAAAACCAACTAACAAATTGACACTGACATACAATCTGGAAAATCAGTATTTTGATTACAATCGAATCCATAATAATTAACATTAACTTGATTTTCTTTATTTTGAGCAATGTATGACGTATAAATATTGTCAGCATTCGCAACTATTATTCCCTTTTTCATGCCCTCAGATAATAAAGCTTTTGCATGTAAATAATTTTTAAATGAATTTTTAACACCAACAACTTGTGTATGTTCTCGAGATACATTATTATAAACCACACCCATAGGTTCAATGGTTTCACAAATCACATCTGGTATGCCATGCTCAACATCCCTAATACCATATTCAAAAATACCTATGTCTGCATTATTTCTAAGTAAACCAGTAGCTATTGCACTAACAGTATTACTTTCATAATTATAAGATAGTTTAAAGTCATTTTCAAATAGCTTAACAACTATTTTAGTAATTGTAGTTTTTCCATTGGTTCCTGTGATTAAAATATTACCAAATTTTGTATTTTTAGCAAGTTTTTTTAAAGCATCAAATGATCCTACTCTTAAAAAAATATTTCCTGGAAAACTCTTTCCCATACCTCTACTAAAATTAATTCCAAAAAGAGCAATTCTTCCACAAAATTTAGATAAATAAAATCGTGAATCCCCAAACATATATTATAATATGGCATATCTTAATATTTAAAAATATCGTATAAATTTAAAAAACATTTGTTAAATATAATCAACTCACAAAAAGCATTAACCCGAAAGAACAAAAAAAAGAACAAAATACAAAAAAATTTCTTAAAAATCAAAGACCATATATCTTAAATTAATTAGTTATTTAAAAAAATATCTATTGAATCTTAAAATACAAATCAAAATACTATTAATTTTTAAAAAAAAATATGGATCAAGGCGTAATTACAAAGAAATTGAAAAAATACTTGAAAAAGCAATACTTGTTTTTGATTCAGGATATTTTCTCAGATGCCAACCTTAAATCAGCAGAAAAGCACGAAATAAATGGCCTAATAATGCCAAAAATAATAGCAAAACAAAATAACAACAAAATACGAAAAGAAAACATAATTACCACTCAAAGGAAGAAAAAAAACAAAAAATACAGTAAAAATATTTCAAAAGAATCAAAAACGGATACCTCTGCAAAAATTCCATAAAAGTACAGCATGCCCTAAATACCAGTACAAAGATAAATGCCTTGACAATTCCACTTATAAAACCATTACAGAGAGAATAACACCCTTAAAATATGAAATAGTCAACAAATTCACAGAACAAAGATACTTAAACATATACAAAGAAAGATTCCATGCCAGTGAAGGAATTAACGGATATTTAAAAAATACAAATGGCATACCACACCTATTAGGCACAAACAAAAACGCAATCACCAACAAAGTACATTTAAAAAAATACCATGTATAATTTAACACGACTAAAAAACTTAAAAGACACAATCTATTAAACAATAAAAATACACACACCAAAAACATGAATATTACTATTTATTAGTTTATATGCCCCATTAATTTAGCGAAATTTTCCGAAAAATATCATTATCCAAACATTTCACATAAAACAAACACTAGAATTCTAATAAAAAACACCAGAATCATTAATGTTCAAAAACAATATTTGTTTCTACGTATTAATAATTCTTACCAAAACAAAAACTAACAATAAAAATAAGAAATAAATAAACCCAAAAACCCCAAAATAATAATAAAAAAGAACTAAAAGAAAAATAAAGAAAAAATATCAATTCAAAGAATTATGGCAAATCCTCTTAAAATAATTAATAAAAAAATTTTTATAAAACTAAAACATACAATAAAATGTGATATATTTGGAAGAAAAAAAACCTCATGGATTGAAAGTTCGCCAAGGAATTCAAAAATTCATGACAAATCAAAGAAAAAGAATGTTTGATTTGGAATTTGACAAAGATAAATTTGAATTAGTCAATATTGAAGTAGAATTAGATGAACTTCATCCATCATTCAACGGATACAAAATTATTAATTTATCAGACATCCATTTAGGGCAATGGATGAGTCCAAAACATTTAGAAGGGCTTGTAGATTATGTTAATCAACAAAATCCAGATATGATTACATTAACTGGAGATTATGTTTCCTACATTCTAGATATATATGAAAAACCCCTTAAAGATTCTTTTAAAAAATTAAAAGCTAAAGATAAAAAATTAGCTGTTCTTGGAAATCATGACCATTGGTTAGGTGCAGAAAAAATAAGAGATATCTTTAAAAAATCAGATATTATAGATTTAAGTAATACTGTATACACTCTTGACAAATCCAAAAATGATGAAAAAAGAATTCTACATATTGCAGGTATTGATTGTGTAATGGTTGGGAAAAATGACTTTGATAAAGTAATGAAAGAATTACCTAAAGAAGGACCATGTATTTTACTATCACATGAACCTGATTTTGCAAAAATATCTGCATCAACTGGAAGGTTTGGTTTACAAATATCTGGCCATTCTCATGGAGGCCAATTTATTATCCCTGGAATGAATACAACTCTTTTTAGAGGATCTCACTCAAAAAAATACCCTGTTGGAAAATACAAAGTAAAAAATATGGTACAGTATACTAGTAAAGGATTGGGAACGAATATTTTTTGGTTTAGAATAAATTGTAAACCTGAAATAACTGTTTTTACACTAAAATCTACTGAAGATAAAAAGAAAAAAATTAAAATAGACTTTGATTAGATAATTATGAAAGAAGATAAAAAAATAGAAGAAATACAAAAACATTCCATAAAACAAATTATAAAAAGAAGTTTGGTTGTCTTAATTGGGAATATTTTGGGGTTTATAATATTATATTACACAAAAACAGGCATAGAATTTAGTAATTTAGAACATTTAGTTTTTTTCATAATAATATTAAGTATATTGAATTCTTTACTTTGGACAATTTTAACAAAGTTCTTCATGCCATTTTTAATCTATACTTTAGGTTTTGGTACATTAGTAATGAATACAATATTATTATATGTCCTAGATTTAACTTTTCCAGGTATATATTTAAGTGATTTTGCAATTGTTATCGCCCCTATAACTTTATCCATCATAACAACTGGTTTATCAACTATTTTAACAGTAGATGATGATACATCTTATTACAGAGCAGTTATAAGAAATTCTTTAAAAAGAAGAAAAAAAGAAAGAAAAAAATATCCTGGATTGATAATAATTGAAATTGATGGATTATCTAAAAAAATTTTAGAAGAAGCTATTTCAAAAGGAAATATGCCAACATTAGAGAGTTGGATTAAAAATAAAAGTCATTTAATAAAAAAATGGGAAACAGATTTATCTAGTCAAACCGGAGCTAGTCAAGCAGGAATCTTACATGGAAATAATAAAGATTTAATAGCTTTTAGATGGGTTGAAAAAGAAAACAATAATAAAATTGTAGAAAGTGTTGGAATTTCTGATGCACCTCAAATTGAAAAACGTATTAGTAATGGAAATGGTCTTTTAGTCAGTAATGGAGCTAGTAGGTCTAATCTTTTTTCAGGAGATGCAAAGGATGTTATTTTTACATATAGTAAAATCTTCAATTTAAAAAGATCATACAATAGTGCATGGTTTGCTGTATACTCCCATCCCCATAACTTTCCTCGTATTTTAATATTATTTTTATTAGATATTTTTATAGAAATTAAATCTCAAATAAAACATTTTATAAAGAATATAAATCCTAGAATAAGAAGGGGATTAATATATATTCTAACAAGAGCTTTTGCAAACGTTTTTATGAGAGAGATAACTACTCAAACATTGATTGGAGATATGATTGTAGGGGATATAGATATCTCATATTCAACATATATTGGTTATGATGAAGTAGCTCATCATTCAGGAATTAATGATGAAGATGTTTGGCCTGTTTTAAGAGGCATAGATAAACAGATATACAGGTTAGAAACTGCGGCTAAATTATCAGATAGAGAATATAAATTTGTAATTCAATCAGATCATGGACAAGAAAATGGAAGAACATTTAAACAAAGATATGGAATTGCCTTTGAAGATTTTGTTAGAAGCTTTCTTCCAGAGGATATGACAATGTATAGTGAAATGAGTTCAAATGAAGACCATTTTAAAAATACATTTTTACCAGATAATTCAATGAACCAAATCAAAGAAAAATATAACAATAGTTTAGGATATATTAAAAGATATAATCCCTCAAAGTGTACAGATAAAAAACCAAAAAGTTCTGAAATAATTGTTTTAGCATCTGGAAATCTAGCATTAATTTATTTCACACAATGGAATAGAAGACTATATTATGAAGAGATTGTATCTCTATTTCCTAATTTAATACCAGGAATTGTAAATCATGAAGGGGTAGGATTTATTTTAGTTAACTCAAAAAAATATGGAGGAATAGTCATCGGTGAAAAAGGAATATATTTTTTAGAAGAAGATAGAATAGATGGAGAAAATCCTCTTAAAAACTTTGGAAAAAATGCAGCTAATCATTTAAAAAGAAGTAACAATTTTAAAAATGTTCCAGATATATTAGTCAATAGTTTTTATGACCCTGAAAGTGGAGAAATATGTGCTTTTGAAGAGCTTATTGGTAGCCATGGTGGTTTAGGTGGAAATCAAACAAAACCATTTATAATGTATCCAAGTGATTGGAAAATTACAGAAGACATTGTAGGTGCAGAAAAAATTTATAGTCTATTAAAAAATGAAGCAGAAAAATTAAAAGAGGAAAAATATGAGTAAACTATATATTGTAGGTATAGGACCTGGATCAAAAGAATATCTAACAAAAAAAGCTATTGATACTGTTGAAAACGTAGAAATAACTGTAGGTAGTCAAAGAGCTATAGATTTATTTGAGAAAATAAATAAAAAAATCATTTTTAATGTTAAAGATTTAACAGAAAAATTAGAAGAATCTGTAGATTTAGCTAAATCAGGAAAAGAAATAGGTATTTTATCAACAGGAGATCCTGGATTTTCAGGTGTTTTAAATCCAATTAAAAGAATAGCTAAAGAAAAAAATTTTGATATAGACAATATTGAAGTCATACCCGGGATTAGTTCTTTACAATTAGCAGCTAGTAAAAATAATATTTCTTGGGATGATGCAAATATTATGACATTTCATGGTAGGGAAAATGTTGATGAAATATTTGAAGTAATTAATAATAACAAAAAAACAATAGCTTTGCCTTCAAGAAAAGTAAAAGATATGGCTCAATTTTTAATTGATAATGGAATTGAAAAAACAAGGAAAGTAATTGTTTGTGAAAGATTAAGCTATCCTGATGAGAAAATAGTTAAAACAACATTAGAAGAAGTATCTAAAAGTGAATTTACATATATGTGCGTTATGATTATTGATGAAGTCTGATGAACTTTTTTTAGAAATAAAAAATAAAATATCTAATAAAGAGATTAAAAAGAATGAAAAATTTGAAAGAAATAATTACAAATCAAAAATAGCTAGTTTTAATTATAATCTCTATAATGAAATTTTAAATAGAGAAATAAAAGATATATCTATTGAAGAAATAGATAATAAACTGTTAATAGATTTAAAATATAGTTTAGATTATTTTTTTAATAAATATCCTACAAATAATCCTGAATTTGATGAATTTGTAAAGTATATATGTATCTATTTACTTTTTATTGAAAAAAAGCCTTTTCACCCTGTAGGTCTTGAAATTAAAAATAAAATTCTTATTTTTAAAAAAAATAGTAAGTATTATTGTGGATTAAAAGAAAAGTATAAGGAAGATGAAAATTCACTTTGTAAATTTTGTGTTTCTCTTAGTTTATCATAATTCAATAGCATTCCTTTTTACTTCATTATTTTCTTTTTTTTCATACAAAATATCGGCCAAATTATATAATTTTTCTTTTCCTTTAATTTCATCTTTAAATAATGGAATTTTAGTAATAAATTGATTACTAAATTTTTGATTAATTAATGCTAAGCGTTTTTGTTGTAATTTATTCCTAGAGTGACAGAAATCACAATCATCAACATCAGGCATTATTTGATTAACTATAATACTATCAACTTTTATATTATATTTATCTAATGCTTCCATAGCTCTTTCTGATTCATAGATAGACATTTCTTCTGGAATAACAACCATTTTGAAAGTAGTTCTTTCTGGATCAGATAATACTTTTCTTGCTTCATCAATTTTACGTTTTGTTTCTTCTAGATCAGCTGTTGATTGTGAACCATTTTTATCATCCATAAAAGGAATAACATTTTTAAATGCAGCTGCAGCAGAGCCTAACTTAGATTTAATTTTCATCATTTTTCCAACCCATGAATCCATTATTTCAGGGAATGATAAAAATCTTAATGTGTGTCCAGTAGGTGCAGTATCAAAAACAACATAATCATATTCGTTATTGGTCATTACTGTTAAGAATACTTCAAATGCTGCAGCTTCATCTGCACCTGGAGAAGAAGAAGCAATATCCATTTGATCAGTTAACATATCCAAGCCCATCATGTTTTGAGCAGAAGAACTTCCGTTTTGAGCTTCGAGTTGAATTTTTTTCTCTTCCATAGCTTTATCTGGGTCAATTTCTACTGCAAATAAATTTTCTGTAATTTCAACAGGTTCAGAACCAATGTTTTCTTCAAGAGAATCAGAAAGTGAATGAGCAGGATCTGTAGAAACTATTAATGTTTTTTTACCTTGTTTAGCTAACCATAATGCAGTTGATGAGGATATTGATGTTTTTCCAACACCCCCTTTACCACCAACAAAAACAAATGTTGTTTTATCGTTATTTTTTTTAAAAAGATCTCTAAATGACAATTTATTACCTCCAATAATATATTAGTAACAATAAGTTATTTAATAATAAAATTATATTTTTTAGTATATAAATCTACTTAGCATAATTTAATTTAAAAAAATTTTTATAAAAATATAAATAAAAATAAATTTAGTGATAAAATGAAAAATATTCCCAAATTAAATAGCCTGAATTCAAAAGAAGAAATAATTAATTTTATTAAAAACAAATTAAATGAATCAAATGCAAATGGGATAGTAGTAGGTTTAAGTGGAGGGATAGATTCAAGTTTAACTGCTTATTTGTCTTGTGAAGCTATAGGTAGTGAAAATGTTTTAGGAATTTCAATGCCCTCTTCAACAACCCCCAAAGAAGATAATATCCATGGAAAAGAAATAAGTAGGTACTTAGGAATTAAATACAAAGAAATAGATATAGATAATATCTTAAATGAATATTTAAAAGAAATAAAAAATGAAAATAAAACTTCAAAAATAACTATTGGGAATTTAAAAGCTAGAATTAGAATGAATATACTTTATTTTTATTCTAACTTAAATAATTATATTGTAGGAGGAACTGGTAATAAAAGTGAACTATTAATAGGTTATTTTACAAAATATGGCGATGGAGCCTGTGATTTAGAACCTATTGGACATTTATACAAAACACAAATTATAAAATTAGCTAAAGAATGGAATATACCTAATGAGATTATAGAAAAACCTCCAAGAGCTGGTCTTTGGGATAATCAAAGTGATGAAGAAGAAATTGGTATGTCTTATGAACTGTTAGATAGAGTACTATACATGTTAATAGATGAAAATATGGATAAAAATGAAATAGCTAAAATTCTTGATATACCAGTAAAGGAAATTGATAAAATAATCTCCAGAATAGAAAATAATAAGCACAAAAATAAAATCCCTGAAACCCCAGAATCTTATTAGATATCTATTTATTTTAAGAAAAATAAATCAAATTATTAGATAAGAATGTTAGTTTTAATTTATATAACTTGCCAAGATAAAGAAGAAGCAAATAATATTGGCAATACCCTTGTTAAAAATCGTTTATGTGCATGTTGTAATATTATAAAGCAAATTGATTCTATATATTGGTGGGAAAATAAAATAGAAAATGATAAAGAATCTGTATTAATAGCTAAAACTTTAGAAAGTAAAATAGATGATGTAATATCTAAAGTTAAAGAAACCCATAGCTATGATAATCCATGTATTTTAGCTATTCCTACTTTAAAAGCAAGTGAGGAATATGAAGATTTTATTAATGATGAAGTTGATTAAAGAGTGATTGAATGAAAACAGATATTGAAAAGAAATGGCAGAAAAAATGGGAAGAAAATAAATTATTTCAATCCAATCCTAATGATAAAAAAAAATTATTCATAACAGTTGCATATCCTTACCCAAGTGGAGCTATGCATATAGGTCATGGGAGAACATATACTGTTCCAGATGTTTATGCTAGATTTAAAAGAATGGAAGGATTTAATGTTTTATTTCCAATGGCATGGCATGTAACTGGTGCTCCAGTGATAGGAATAGCTAGTAGAATAAAAAGAAAAGAAAAATGGACTATGGATTTATATGAAAATGTTCATAAAGTCCCAAAAGAAGAACTTCCTAAATTAGAAGATCCTGAATATATTGTAAAATATTTCAGCAAATATTACCACAATACAATGAATAATATGGGTTATTCTATTGATTGGAGAAGGGAATTTAAAACTACAGATCCAAGTTATAAAAAATTCATTGAATGGCAAATTAGACAATTAAAAGAAAAAGACTTAGTTAAAAAAGGAGAACATCCTGTTAAGTACTGTCCAAGATGTGAAAATCCAGTAGGAGATCATGACCTCTTAGAAGGTGAAGGGGTTGGTGTCAATGAACTAACTTTATTAAAATTCGAAATTGATGGTAAAATACTTGTAACAGCTACATTTAGACCAGAAACTATTACAGGTGCAACTAATGTTTGGATGAATCCTGATATTGAATATATTGAAGTTGATTCTAATGGAGAAAATTGGATAATAACAAAAGATGCATACCATAATCTTTCCAATCAAATAAAAGATTTAAAAATATTAAACAATATAAATCCAAAAGATTTAATTGGTAAATTTGTATTAAATCCTGAAACAGACAATAAAATGCCAATATTACCTGCTAGTTTTGTAGATGGAGAATATGGAAGTGGTGTTGTATTTTCAGTGCCTGCACATGCTCCAGCAGATTATATTGCTTTAAAAAACTTAAAAAATAATTCGAAATTGATTGAAGAATATAATCTAGAAGATATATTACCTAGTGTAAAACCAATTAATGTTATAACAGCAAAAGGTTATGGAAACTTTCCAGCAGAAGAACTAATAGAAAAATTAGGTGTTAAAAGTCAAGATGACCCTAAACTTGAAGAAGCTACTAATGAACTTTATAAAGCTGAACACAGTAAAGGAATCATGAGTAAACATATTCCTAAATATAACGGTGAAAAAGTAGCTAATGCAAGGGAAGAAATTAAAAACGAAATGATTGATAAAAATATAGCTACTATAATGTATGACTTTGCTGAAAGACCTGTTATCTGTCGTTGTGGAGAGCGTTGTGTTGTTAAAATCATGGATGATCAGTGGTTCATTAGATATTCTGATATTCATTGGAAAGAAAAGACTTATGAATGTTTAGGTGGAGAAACAATAATTCCACAAGAAGTTAGAAATAATTTTGAATATTATATTGATTGGTTAGATGATTGGGCCTGTTCTAGAAAAATAGGACTTGGTACAAAACTACCCTGGGATGATCAATGGTTAATAGAACCTTTAACCGATTCTACAATTTATATGTCTTATTATACAATAGCTAACTTTCTAAAAGACATGGATTATAATAAATTAAATGATGCATTCTTTAATAAAATATTCTTAGATAAAGATTCAAAAGAGATAAATTTTGATGAAAATACTGTTAATGAAATACAAAAAGAATTTAATTATTGGTACCCACTTGATTGGAGATTGTCTGCAAAAGATTTAGTAGGAAATCATTTAAGTTTCTTAATGTTCCATCATAGTGCAATATTTAAACAAGCTCAATGGCCAAAAGGAACAGTTGTTTTTGGAATGGGACTTCTTGAAGGAAACAAAATGTCATCATCAAAAGGAAATGTTATTCTTTTAAACGAAGCTATTGAAGAATACAGTGCAGATGTTGTTAGATTATTCTTAATGTCTTCAGCTGAACCATGGCAAGATTTTGATTGGAGAGAAAAAGAAGTTCTTGGAACACAAAGAAGATTACAATGGTTTATAGATTTCCCTAAAAAAATAGAAGAAATAAAAAGATCTGAATTTAAATTAGAAAAAATCGAAAAAATAAACCTTAAAAGACCTATTGATTTATGGATGATGAACCAATTACACTCAAGAATTAAAAAATCAACTGAAGCATTAGAATCATTCCAAACAAGAAAAGCATTACAAGAATCATTTTTCCTTCTTAAAAAAGATTTAGATCATTACATGCACAGAAATGCAAATACTGACAGTGATGAATATGTTTATGTTCTTTTAAATGTATTTGAAAATTGGTTAAAATTACTTACACCATTTACTCCACATATTTGTGAAGAATTATGGGAAAAATATTCTGGTCAAGGTTTTATATCTAATAAAAAATGGCCACAATATGATGAATCATTTATAAAAGAAGAAATAGAACGTAGCGAAGAAATAATTCAAAACATAATAAAAGACATTGGTGAAATTAAAAAAATAATCAATAAAGATATTAAAAAAATACATATTTATATAGCTCCAGAATGGAAATGGAAAATGTATGAAATAGCTGATAGTATTGGAAAACCTGATGTAGGGCAAATCATTGGACGCTCTATGAAAGCAGATTTAAATGATAATAAAAAAGAAATAGCTGAATTTGCTAAAAGAATTAGTCGTGAAATGACTAAAAGTAAATATATTGGTAAAATAGATGAAGAAGAAATACTTAAAAATGCATTAGACTTTATTTCTGATGAATATGGAAACGAGATTATAATCCACACAAATGATGATTTTGACCCAGACAATAAAGCAAGAAACGCATTACCTTATAAACCAGCTATTTATATGGAATAAGATATGATTAAAAATCTATTAGAACCTATAATCGAATTATTAAAATCATTTTTTATTAATTATGGTTCTTTTGGAGTGTTTTTTGGATGTATTATTGAAGAAATAATAGCTCCTATCCCTTCAACAATAGTTATACTTGGAAGTAGTATTTTTATATTAGAAGGCAAGACAATTAGTTTATTATCTTTTACTAAATTAGTTCTAGAAATTTCACTTCCTGCAGCATTAGGAATGACTTTAGGTTCATTGCTTATTTATTGTTTGTGTTATTATCTTGGAAAAGAGTTTATTGTTAGATGGGGAAAATATTTCACTATTAGTTGGGAAGAAATAGAAAAAACTCAAAATAAAATAGAAGATGAAAAAAGAGATCTTTTTTTATTAGTTGCTAGAGCAATACCTGTAATACCCAGTGTTGTTATTAGTGCTTTTTGTGGTGTAATAAGATATGATATTAAAAAATATATCATCATTACATTCATTGGAGGTTTTATTAGAGTTACAATATTAGGTTTTCTAGGTTGGCAATTTGGAAATATTTATGAGCAGATTTCAGGTGAAATATCATTTATTGAAAATATTATATTAATTTTAATTGTAATATTTGTTGTAATCTGGTTTATAAAACGTAAAAAAGATAAAAAATAATTATAATTTACGAGCAAAAAACAAATAACCAGTATGGCCTATCATACGAGTTTTAGGTCTTGTACCTTGAGTTTTAACTTCAATGCCTCTCTCAAGGACTTCAATAATATCAATATTTTGGAAATGTAATTTTTTAGCTACTCTAAAAGCAAGTTCTGCTTGATCAATATAAGGAGCATAAACAACTAACCAAGCACCTAAATTTAAAGATTCATATACATCTTCAAATATTTCATAAGGCTTTGGAAGGTCTAAAAATATTAAATCAATGTTTTTCTCATTAATCCCCTCTTTAATATCTTTATTTTTAATAATAATATTATTTAAACCAAATGTTTCAATGTTTTTCTTAGCTATTTCAGCAAAATCTTCTCTAATTTCATAACTATAAACCATACCTTTAGAACCTACAACATTAGCGAAATTTAAAGCTATAGCTCCAGCACCAGTGCCTGCATCAACAACATTATTTCCTGAACCTAAACCAGTATGTGCTAAAACAGAACCAATATCTTTTTTAACTAAAATTGAACATCTTCTATCCATTAAATCAATAAAATCATTTATGTTAGGTTTTATAACTTTGAATTCGTGATTTAAATGTGTTATTAAAGTATCACCTACAGAAGAATCTTTTATTTGTTTTTCATCAATAATACCTAAATCACTTTGAAATTCTTTTTCTTCTTTTAAAAAATATTTTTTACCTCTTTTATCCATAATAATTTTCAAAAAATCACCAAAATGTTTTAATAGTAGTTAATACAATAGAATGATTATTATTTTAATAATATAATTAAATTGTTAAAATAATAAAATCAATGAGAAGGGGAAAAATCATAAATAATATCAGCTATATTATCTTTTTTTATTCCTGGACTCAGTCAAAAATTGAAGGCTAAAGTCAAAAAGGAATTATAATGATTGTAATAGCTATTATACTATGGGCAATAAATCTTATGATACCATTTGTCGGAATCATTTAATATATACTGTTTATTCTGCTTATGATGCATATAAATTAGCACAATAAAAGTTAGCTTTAAAATAGCTAACTAATATTTTTTAAATTAATTATTAAAATCAGCTAATCTTTTTACTCTTTTTAACATATCAGGATGAGTAGATAATAACTCTTTAAGATTATCAGAACCTTTAACTTTTATATCATGATGATGAAGTTTATTAAGTTCAGCTTCACTAATTTTACCATTATTATCAATATCTAACTGACGAAAAGATCTTATATCATGACTTCCTTCATTTACATCATTTAAAAAGAAAGCTCTTGTTCCTTCAACATCTTTAATTTGTTCTTCAGAACTATTAGCAGCACCATAAGATAATTTATATAGAGCAGATGCTAGTTCATTAGGTCTATTCCCGAATTCAATACTAGCTGCATCAGCATAATATTCTCTTATTCTTGAAACCAATAAAACAAGTAATTGTCCTACAAAGTAAGCAATCCATGCAATGATTCCAATAATAAATCCAGAGTTGTTATTATTATTACGTGAAAACATAGATGAAAATGCTAAATAATAAAAAACCATTGGAATTGCACTAACAATTGTTGTTACAATCATATCATTATGTTTTATATGACCAAGTTCATGTCCTAAAACAGCTTTAAGTTCATCTCTATCTAATAAACCAAGTAAATTTCTTGTTATAGCTACATGTCCACTTCTTTTAGACCTACCATAAGCAAAAGCATTAGGTATATTAACATCAGAAATTCCTATTTTAGGTTTAGGAATGTCTGCTTTTTGTGCTAACTCTTCAACCATTGCATGAATATGAGGTGCTTCTTCTTTAGATAGTGGTTTAACTTTCATTGAACTTTCAACAATCTTTGGAGCAAATAGATATTGTAAAAATATCATTAAAATACCGATAATTGCATAAAACTGGTAGAATCCACCATAACCTAAAAATGATCCAGCTAAAGCAATTATAATATACAGCATTGTAAACATTAAAAGCATTACAAGCCACATTCTTAATTGTAGTTTCCAAGTTCCTTTCATTAAAATACTCCTAAATCTTTTTAATAAAAATTTATTAAATGTTACATAAATAATTATTGAATTTGAGATTTTTAAAAAAATAGAAAATCTCAAAAATCAACAATATATTTTAAAATAATTTTTTTACTTTTTTAAAAATCTATCAAAGGTTGTTTAAAATTTTCAAATTAATTAATTAGTTAATTATAGTGTGTTACCAAACTTTTTCATATAAATGCATGTTTTATTTATATATACATATTAAATTAATTAAAAAATATTAGGTAATCAAGTATAATTCGTTATAAATTGTAAAATAAGTTAAAAAGAGTTATATAATATTGTAAAATAACTTAAAAAGATTTATATAATAGCATACAATTTAACTAAAAACTTTACTAAATAAAAAGAGTATTATTAAAAAATAATGTTTAACAATAAATTGATCCATTTATAACTATTTATTATTATATTATTTATTACAAAGAATACTGTTAATATTATTATATTTATAATAAAGGTGTGTCCAATAATTAAATTTTTTATTAAATATTATTTAACTAAATTGATATTTAAAAAAGAATACAGCTATGATTATTTAAAATTAGAGAAATAGAACCAAAACCAATCTTAAAAAAATATTTTACTATTAACTTAATAATATTCTTTTAATTGATAAAATAGAAGTAAAAAGCTTCAAATTTTATTAAAATTAAAAATAAACTAGTATATATCAAGAAATAAAGAAAAAACATTAATTTAAAAATTATTGCAATTGATATTTAAAAAATAAAGAAATAGTTATTTAATACAAAAAATAGAGTTATTATCAAAGATAATATGGTGAAAAAATGAATGGACCTTGGGTAGAAAAATACAGACCACAAACTTTAGATGACATAGTTGGGCAAGACCACATTGTAAAACGACTAGAAAAATATGTTGATGAAGAAAGTATGCCTAATTTAATGTTTACAGGTCCGGCAGGAGTAGGAAAAACAACAACAGCTCTTGCTCTTGTAAAATTAATTCTTGGAGAATATTGGAGGCAAAACTTTCTTGAGTTAAATGCTTCAGATGCAAGAGGAATAGAAACAGTTAGAAATGATATTAAAAATTTTTGCAGATTAAAACCTGTTGGAACACCATTTAGAATAGTATTTTTAGATGAAGTCGATAATATGACTAAAGATGCACAGCATGCATTAAGAAGAGAAATGGAAATGTATACTAAAACAGCAACATTTATTCTTTCATGTAATTATTCATCTAAAATCATAGATCCAATCCAATCAAGATGCGCCATATTTAGATTTACACCTATTAAAGGTCAGGATATTTTAAAAAGATTAGAAAAAATAGCTAAAAATGAAAATTACGAATATGATACAGAAGCACTTGAGACAATAGTATATTTTGCAGAAGGAGATATGAGAAAATCTATTAATATGTTACAATCCGCAGCTTCTGAAGGGGAAAAGATAACAAATGATGCTGTTTATGATGTTGTTTCTAAAGCAAGACCAGAAGACATAAATTCCATGATAACTAAAGCATTATCTGGAGATTTTATGGGTGCTAGAACACTTTTAAGAGAGAACATGGTTTTACATGGTACAAGTGGAGAGGATATGGTAACTCAAATATATCAAGATATTTCTAAAAGAGTTATGGATGAAAAAATGGATGGAAAAATCTATATGGATTTAATGGAATATCTTGCAGATTGTGATTTTAGAATTCGTGAAGGTGCAAACCCTAGAATTCAACTTGAAGCACTTTTAACTAAATTTTTATAAATAGTTCTTGAATAAAAGGAATATTTAAAATGTTATGGACAGAAAAATACAGGCCAAAAACATTAAATGAAGTATTAGGTAATGGTAAACAAAAAAAAGAAATCGAAACATGGGTTTCTTCGTGGAAGAACAAGATTCCTCAAAAACCATTACTACTTGTTGGTCCACCAGGAATTGGAAAAACTACATTAGCCCATATAATAGCTAAAGAATTTTCTGAATATATAGAATTAAATGCTAGTGACAAACGTTCATATGATATCATTATGAATACAGTAGGAGAATCTTCAACAACTAGATCCTTTTTCAATGATGATTATAAATTGATTATATTAGATGAAGTTGATGGAATACATGGAAATGATGATCGTGGAGGAGCAAGAGCTATTGGTCAAATTATAGATAAAAGCAAACACCCATTGATTTTAATAGCTAATGATTTTTATAGTAAAAGAATAGCTACTATTAAAAATAAATCTCAAGTAGTTAAAATGCAAAAAGTTCATACAAATTCTTTAAATGCTTTTTTAAAAAAAATAGCACATAATGAAGGAATAAAAGCGGATCCTGTAGCTATTAAAGAATTAGCTAAACGATCTACAGGTGATGTTAGATCAGCTATTAATACTTTTGAAGTAATAGCTGATGAAAAAAAAACTTTCGAAATGGAAGATTTAGATATTATTAGTAAAAAAGATGATAGATTAACTATTTTTGATAGTCTTAGAACAGTACTAAAAAGTAAAACCCCTAAAAAAGTAAAAGATGCGATGTTCATTGAAGAAGATCCTACACTTATTATGGAATATATTGCAGAAAATATACCAAGAGAATATGAAAAGAAAAATGAAATAAAGAAAGCATACGAAAACATATCTAAAGCTGATTTATATTTTGGAAGAGCTAGAAATAGTAGAAATTATGGATATTGGAAATATGCATCAGATTTCATGGGTATTGGAGTTAGTTTATCAAAAAAAGATACTTATAAAAAATTCACAAAACTTACATCACCTACATCTTTTTCCTACCTTAGTAAAACTAGAGGAAAGAGAAACTTAAGAGATAAAATAGCTGAAAAAATGTCTAAAAAGCTTCATATATCACATTCAGTAGCTATTTCTATGTTTCCTTATTTTGAAATAATTTTTGAAAATGATGAAGATGCATATGATATATCTGATTTTCTTGAGCTTGATGATGATGAAATAAAAAGATTTAGGAAGAAAAAAATTCCAAAAAAGGTTATTAATGCAAAAGAAAAAGAAAAAATTAAAAATAGAGAAGAAAAAAAGAAAATAGAAATTGAAAAAGGAATATACATCAAGAAAAAACAAGATACAAGTACCAAAACAAAAAAATCACCAGATACTACACAAGTAAAACCAGAAGAAAAAACTAAAAAAGACTTAAAATCACAGAATGAGAAAAACACTAAAAAAACAGGAAAAGAGAAGAAAAAAGAACTATTAAAAGATATAAATGAGAAAAACACTAAAAAAGCTGAAGAAAATCCTAAAAAAGAAAAATTAAAAGACAGGAAAAAAACAGAAGATAATGCTCAAAAATCATTATTTAACTTTTAAAATTCTTTTTAATATATTCTTTTGAAACTAAAGTGTTTTCTCTATATTGAGGAGTAATTTCTGATAAAAAACTCATAAATAAATTGCTTATTTTTTCAAAATCATTATTAATTTCTTTTTCTTTAATCGTATCGAATTCTTCCATTTCTAAAAATGAATTTAACCATTCTTTAGGAATATTAATAAAAGGATAAACAGTATTTTTTTGCTGATTTTCTAAATTAACACCTTGTCCACTAAAAATTTCTGAGAAAATATTACTAACTTCTTCATCTAAATAGAAAGACTTAGCTATTAAATCAGTGTTTCCTTCATAAACTAATTCAACACCATATTTTCTAGTGTAGGGTTCTAGTACAATAGCTAAAAGTTCATTAATAGAGTTATCTTTTTTTGGAAGTAAAATACAATTTTTTGGTTTTAATTTATTAGATAAAACCTTTGAAGATCTTGAACATATTTTTTGAAATAAACTAGATCTTAAAATTTCAAAATCTGGATAGTGTTTTTTAAAAGCTTTTTCTTTTGTTTTAGAAAATTTAGAAAATCTTAAGTTATTAATGTATATTTTAGAAGAAGTATAACTAATATATCTTGAATCAACTCTAATAACTTTTAAGAATTTTAAAACATCTTTTTTAGAATCTGTAAATTCTTCATTGTTTGGTGTGAAATTAAAAAATAAACCCATATAATCACAAAATATTTAAAATAGCTTTTTCCATAATATCTATTGGTGCATCTTCACCTGTCCAAATTTTAAAACTTTCTGCACCCTGATAAATCAACATTTTAAGACCTGAAACTGTTTTTGCATTAACTTTTTTAGCTTCCTTAATAAGTGAAGTTTCTAATGGATTATAAACAATATCATTTACTATTAAATCTTCATGAAGAATTTTTGAATTAGCTATTGGTTCATCATTAATATTTGGATCCATTCCAATAGGAGTAGTATCAATAAAGATATCAGCATTAGATAATTCATTTTTTAATTCAGATAAACTACCATACTTAACATTATCATGCAATCCCGAATTTTTAATTTCTTTAGCTAGTAATACTGCCTTTTTTTCATTTCGATTAATAATTACTAACTCATCAATTGCAGAATTTGCAAATTGAAATGAAATAGCTCTTGAAGCACCACCAGCACCCGTAATAACAAGTTTTTTATTTTTAATATTTGTAATCTCTTCAATAGCTTTTAAAGCACCAATTCCATCTGTATTATATCCTTTCATCCTATTAAGATCAATTGTATTTACAGCACCTATTAATTTAGCTATTGGGTCTAAATTATCCAAATATTTAATAATATCGATTTTATAAGGAATTGTAACATTTAATCCTTTAATATTTAAGCTATTTGCTCCTGTAATTACATTTTTTAAATTTTCTTTTTCAACCTTAAATGGAAGATAAACATAATTTAATTTAAGTTCTTTAAATGCAGCATTATGCATTACTGGTGAAAAACTATGTTCTACAGGATTTCCTATTAATCCAAGAAGATTTGTATTACCATCAATCAATATTTCACTTCAATAAAATTTATTAAAAGAATTAATTTAAAATATCTTAAAAAAGCTATTTATAATTTTCTTGTACTAATTTTGTCGGATAAGATTGAGAAATTGCTTTCTCGCACTCTCCTAAGAACGGCTCGTGTCACTTTCATGACAAGTCCGCTCAAGCAAATCTTTATCTGTTAACAATTCAATGCTCGATTTTTAAAATAATC
>Ga0334883_1003047_pt1 | contig 18857 bp, 19 predicted proteins | sample GraSluR1_MG_6_FD_207230 | JGI IMG/M metagenome (GOLD analysis project Ga0334883, IMG submission 207230) | Sludge microbial communities from methane-producing bioreactor in Wageningen University, Netherlands - Granular Sludge_09_05-R1 | ecosystem: Engineered > Bioreactor > Anaerobic >...
ATAAAAATGATATACAATATTTATAGATTAAAATTAATCAATAAAAACAATATGAGCACTAAAAACAATCAACAACTACAAATCCGTATCGATGCTAAAACCAAAAAAGAGACAAAAATTATTCTAGATAATTTAGGTATGGATATGAGCTCGGCAGTTAAATTATTTTTCCGTCAAATTATTAACTCCAAAAATATTCCTTTTGAGCTCCGAGATGAAAATGGTCTAACTCTACGTAATGCTGAGAAGATACGAGAAGGAATTATTGAGACTAAAAATAGTCCCAAGTCTTTTAAATCTGGCTCAGCTCTACTTAAAGATGCTTTAAAGAAATAATTTTTTTAAATAGATATTATGTTGGACCTAAAATATTCTAGTCATTTTAAAAGAGACCTAAAGTCTTTGACTAAAAACAAAGACCTTCTTTTAGAATTAGAGAATGTTTTAGATATTTTAATTTCTGAACAAAAATTACCGGTCAAAAACAAAAATCATCAATTGAAAGGAGAGTTTAAGGGATGTTTTGAGTGCCATATCAAGCCTGACGTTTTACTTATATACAAAAAAGATAAAAAAGAAAAAACTATTAATCTCCTTAGAATAGGATCGCATTCAAGTTTATTTTAATTATATTTTTATTTCACCCCTGAGCCAAAACCAATCCCCAGATTTCACCCGCCCCAGCTTGCCTTAACTCTTTAGCAATTTCTTCCAAGGTAGAGCCAGTCGTACAAACATCATCCACAATAATAATATTTTGTCCTCTTAAATTTTCTCCCTGCCACTTAAAGCATCCCGCCAGATTTTTTTGCCGGGCTTTTTTATTTAACTTGGCCTGAGCAATTTTATGCTTACTACGAATTAAGTCCTGACAAATATCCAAGCAAAGATCTTGAGCAATTTTTTCGGCTAAAATTTGACTTTGATTAAAGCCTCGCCAACGAAGACGTTTTTTGGATAGGGGAACAGGAATTAATAAATAATTTTTCAAATCCAAACTTAAATCCGAACTCAATTCCAAATTTAAATCTGAAGAAGATTTCTGTAAGAGGGGATTAACTCCAATATTATTTTTTAAAAAATTAACTAAGAATAATCCCAGAGGCTCACCTAGGTCCTTAATAAAATTATATTTATAGGCCTTTATTAAATTAGCCAAATTTTTATCAGAAAAATCTCCAGCTATTAATACCCCCTTTAAAGTGAATTTATCTTTACATTTAGAACAAAATTCACCCAATTTACTGGGAACAGAGCAATTAGGGCAGTGTGGGTCCTTAGATTTTAGGTTGCGTAAACATTTGGAACATAGGTATTGACCTTCATCTTGGCAAACTAAACAATTTTTGGGAAATAAAAAATCCAGCCAAAACTGAATTGCTTTTTTAATCATTTATTTAGTTTTTAGATCTATGTTGAGAAATTTTTATAAACAGCCTTATTAGCGAAGATCAATTTTGTGAATCTGTCCAGTAGTGTTATCGGTGAAAAAGATGGTTTTTTGATCCTGGCTTATTATTATTCCAGAAATATTATAGGCTAAGTCCGGCGTGGCTATTAATTCTTTTTGTCCACTTCTGGTATCAATGCGGTATAGATTATCGTAAGAATCAGCGGCTAATTGCGGATAGAGACCAGCTCCTTCAGGCAGCTCGTTAGGTACAGCACAGTAGACGGTAGTGTTATCAGCAAAAGAGCATTTTTCTGCCCAAGTTTCTAATTGTAGGTTAGTTCGGTTTACGCCGATACTTTCAGGCGAGGAATTTACTATCCATAATTTTGGTTTCAAATCGTCGTTGGGGGAATAAACACTGTATAATAATCTATCGCCACTTTCTGACCATTTGCTTTCAAATCCCCAGCCTTCGACAGTGGCCGACTTGAAGTTTTCCTTGTTTTGTCCAATAAAGAAAACTTCATTGCGAATAAAGTCTACGCCCTTGGTGTACATTCCGACATATTGATTGTTGGGGGACCAAGATGGTATTACTGTGTCATCGTTAGTGCCGATAAACTCCAGGGCCCGACTTTGAGAACCGTCGCTATTACTAACGATTAACCAGCGATTGTCCGGGTCTATCCCTAGGCTTTTATTGACTAATTTAGTGCTATCAGGTGAGAAGGAAAAATCTTCCCAGTGCTTGGGCAGGGTTACTTGTTTTTCGGTAGTAAAGTCATAAACAATTTTATTGCCGTCTGGGTATTCAATGACAGCTTTGGTCTTGTTTGGAGCCCATTCAACATTTGATACGTTGTGGAAAACTTTATTGCTTAACGCAATTAAATCTCCCGATTCATTAACAATATAAAATTTACCATCTGATTGGTTGTAGAATTGGACTGATCCTCCATCGCGACTGAGAGTTGGTTTTAGGCTGGGAGACTGGACTATGGTAGTGGTTTTAGTAACTCCTCCATCGGCAGTAGGGCTAACTTCTCCTGTTATTTGAGGACTAATAGGAACAGTTTGAGTATCATCTTCATCCTCATAATCTTCAATAAAACCAGGCCCTGAAGGGTCCACAACTTGTCCGGGCCCTTCCGGAGATATGGGTAGCCCCGTTACTGGGTCAAGAACAACATCAGTTGGTTTTTGAGTAATAATTTGAGATTTAAAGAAGGTATTCCAGATGAAGATAGCCATCAGAACAACGAAGGTTAAAAATATTAGAACTAGAATTATTTTTTTTATTTTACCCTTTTCCATTTTTTTGTTTTTATGTTATAATTATACTAGGAAATAAATAAATTATTTCTGGTCAAATTATAACATATTTTAATAAAGTCTTCAATCTTTTAATTATTATTTTTTTAAAATTTTAAAACGAAAAACTATGGGATTATTTTCTTCGGCTGATAATAAATACTTAGGAATTGATATCGGTGATTCTTCTTTGAAGATGGTAGAGCTAACCAAAAAAGGTAAGAAAATTATTTTATCAAATTATGGCCTAGCTGACAGTATTCCTAATTTTAGATTTTCTCAGTCTAGTGATGTTGATCACTTAGCGAGATCTATTATGAAAATGAAAAAGGAGTTAGGTATAAAGACTAATAAGGCAACGGTCTCTTTGTCTAGTTTTTCGGTTTTTTCTTCAGTTATAAACATAAACAATTATGACAAGAAAAGGCTAGATGAAAGGGTTATGGAAGAAGCTAAAAAGGTTGTTCCCCTTCCATTGAGCGAAATGGTTTTAGATTGGAAAATCATCCCAAATAAAGAAGGTGAAAATAGTAATAACATTAAAATCTTCTTAACAGGGTCTCCTAAAAAGTTAGTTAAGAAGTATATTGATGTTTTTAAACAAACAGGAATTTATTTATCAAATTTAGAGACGGAAACATTTTCTTTAATTAGATCTCTTTTGGGAGAGGATTCTTCTAGTGTTATGATAATCCAAATGGGGGCTAATAGCACAAACTTTTCTATTGTTAAAGACAGTATTCCTTTTTTAAATCGTAGTATAAATATTTCTGGAAAAACCATCACTGCTCAAATTAGTGAAAAAATGGGTATAGATGTTGAACAAGCTGAGCAATTTAAATTTGACCTGTCTGTTTCTGATATGTCTAAGGGAGGTGAAATACCCAAGGTTATTTTTAATGCCATTGAACCAATTATTGTAGAGATAAAATACATGTTAGATTTATTTTCTAACTCTGGTGGTGGTAATATAGAGAAAATAATTCTTTCCGGTGGAGGAAGTTTATTATTTAATTTAGACAAATATTTAGAGAATTACGTTAATATTAAAACAATTATTGGCGATCCTTGGTTTAGGGTTGTTTGTCCGCGAGAACTAAAGCCTATCTTAGATCAGATGGGCCCTAAGCTGGGAGTAGCGGTTGGATTGGCCCTGCGAGGTATAGAATAATTTTTTTAAAAATAATAACAAAAAATTTTTAATTTTATGTTAGAGGATCTGAAAAAAATAAATAAAGATAAGATTCAGGATGATTCTACAGACAATGTGCCGGTTTTTGACGTCGATTCTGAAAAAGAATCTGATGAAGAGTTAGTTTCGGGCAACCATTTGTCCGATGATGAGTTATTGGAAAAAATGGGAGCAGTAAAAAAAGAGGAGGGGGAACCTTATTCAAAATCTTTGGCCGACAATCGTCCTGAGGATAAAGAGATTGATAAAAAGAAATTAAAACAAGAACAAGAGCAGAAGCAAAAACAGGAGCGGGAACAAGAGCAGGGGAGCGACAAGGAAAAGAAGGAGGAAAAAGAGCAAGGCAAGGATAAAGACAAGGATAAAGACAAAAATAAAGATAAAGATAAAGATAAGGATAAAAATAAAGATGAAGACAAGGAGCAGGAAGGTGACGAGGAGATGGAAGTGGGGGATATAATCATAAAACCAAATTTCTCAGAGAAAATTAAGGGATTTTTTAGTAAGAAAATAAAAAATAATTTAGAGTTATTAGAGGCTGATCTTATTAAGGACGAAGTTGAAATACAATTTGACTGGTCTAGTCATCTGGCCTCCTTTTTGTTGCTTTTTATTATTGCCTTTATTACCGTGGCCGAGGCCTGCGTCTTCTTTGGCTGGTGGGGTGAGAGCAAGGAATTCGAAGGAACTAATTATTTAGAAGCCGAAATAGCCTATGTAAACAGCGAAATAGAAAGAATGAAGCCGGAATATGACGAGGCTGTTAGTTTTAGTAATCGTCTACGTTTATCAGCCATGGCCCTAGACAGACATATTTATTGGACTAACTTCTTTTCTCTATTAGAAGCTAATACTCTGAAGAATATTTATTATCGTAATTTTTCGGGAGATGTTTATGGCAAATATGTCCTCCCAGCTGTTAGTAATAATGTCCTAGCTATTAATTATCAGTCTAAAGTTTTTTCATCTGATGAAATGGTTTCCTCAACTGAGGTAAGTGATGAAAATATTATGAATACTGTAGACGAGGAGGGAGTCGAAAGATCTATTATTAATTTTAATTTCAATTTGAATTTAAATGATAGAATTTTTAAAGAATAGCTTTATTTATTATAAAAAAATACTATGCTTAGTTTAAAAAAGGAGGAAAAAAATAGTCTGGCGGAAATAGAAGATCTTAATCGCAGGAGATCCAATGCTATTAATAAGTTTTTAAATTTGTATTTTAAATATATTGCTGTGTTTATAATTTTTGTTGTTCTTTGGGGTGGTTTTCGTTTTTTTATTAAACCTCGTTTTGATGAGGCTATGGCGTTGTCAGGGACTTCTACTAAACAAAAAAAATCTGAGTTTATTACCGCCTATAATAAAATGGAGGAATATAGCAATGTACTAGACGAATATTCTGAGGTTGACAAAGAGAAGATAAATAAAATTATTAAAATGGTGCCAGAGGAATATTCGCGTGATGACTTGTTTACTGAAATAACTTATTTTTTGATCCAAAATAATTATAAAATAGATAATATCAGTGTTGTTAATCCCATGGCCTCTGAATCTCAACCAGATTTAGAAGCTGATGCCCCGGCTGGCCGTCGAACCACTACTCAGGCTGAAAGTTCCGTAGAGAGTGCCCCCCATATTAACTACATAAAAGCATTGCCCTCCGGAATTGGATCTTGGTTTATTACTGTTAATTTATCTAATACTGATTATCCAGATTTAAAGAGATTATTGAATCTCTTAGAAAGCAATTTAAAATTAATGGATGTTTTTTCGGTTGATTTTGAGCCCACATCAAACACGGCTACTATTAGCATATTAACCTATTATCAGAAAAATTAATTATAACATTTTAAATATATGGACAAAGTTTATCGCGTCACCTTAATATTCCTTTTTATAATTTTAATTCTAGCCAATGTAGCCTTTTTTGCTATTGGGGATGAGTTTTTAACTTATTTAAAGATTGACACTAGACTAGAGACCCCCTATGAAATTATAAATCAGTCTAGATCTCTTAAGTCCGGGAGTTCTGTTTCTGGTCTTTTTGATATTAGTGTTGCTGAAACAGATAAATTTAATAGATTAAGAGGATTTGAAATTAATTTAGATGATATAGTTTTACCGGGTGATTTATTACCTGGAGAGCAGATAGAAATTGGAGATGACGGGCAGATTATTATTGGAGACAAGGAACCTGAATTTGAAGTCGGCAATCCTAATCCATTTTCTCCGGGGTTTTAATTATTTTTTAAAAATTTTTTATGATAAACAATTCGAAACTTTTTGAATTATTGAAAAGCAAGGGTTTACTGAAAGAAGAAGAAGTCAACGAAGTGGAAACAGCTTTAAAAAAGGACGAGGCTATCAACCTGGATTCTTTTTTGTTAAGGCAAAAAATTATTGGTCCAGAGAAATTAACTGAAGTTAAGGCCGAATTACTAGGACTGGAATATGTTAATTTAGTTGACATGACTATTCCTGAGGAAAAGCTTAACTTGATAAAAAAAGATTTAGCTGAAAATTATTTAGCAGTTTGTTTTGAGGCCGATGAAAACAATATGAGTGTTGGTTTGGTAAATCCAAATTTAAAGGCCATGGATGCCATCAGTTTTTTGGCTAAGCAGAAGAAAATGACCGTAAGTTATTTCATGATATCTAAAATAAGCTTTAATTCCGTCTTCAAGCAATATGAGAAAATGGAAGAGCAGATTTCTAGCGCCATTGAAATAAAAGCCAAGGAGGATGAAAGGGAATTGGTTGAGGTCGACAAAGATGAAGAACAGGGGATTATGGATATGGAGGATGTCGATAATGCTCCAGTAGCTCAAATAGTTTCTGTTATTATTAAAAATGGAGTTGATAGTCGAGCTAGTGATATTCATGTTGAGCCCTATGAAAATGAAAGTAGAGTTCGTTATCGAGTGGATGGAATTTTAAAAAATGCTTTATTCTTACCAAAAAACATTCATAGTGCCGTAGTCGCTAGAATAAAAGTTTTAGCCAAGATGAAGCTAGACGAGACTCGTATTCCTCAGGATGGTAGAATAGTTTTAAATTTAGATGGCCGGGAAATTGATTTTCGTATTTCAACCCTACCTATTGGTAATAATAAGGAAAAGGCAGTTCTTCGTATCTTGGACACAGTCAACTCTATTGTTACCCTAGAGGAATTAGGCTTTAATTCTTATGTCCTAGATGTCGTTGGAAGGAATATCAAAAAGACTAATGGTATTATATTATCAACTGGTCCAACTGGTAGTGGTAAAACAACTACTTTGTATTCTATTATTAATATTTTAAATAAAGAGGGAGTTAATATTTCTACCTTAGAAGATCCGGTGGAGTATCAGATTAAGGGTATTAATCAATCACAAATTAGGCCTAAAATTGGCTATTCTTTCGCTACTGGTCTTCGATCTTTAGTTCGTCAGGACCCCGATATTATCATGGTGGGAGAAATCCGTGACGATGAAACGGCTGAGTTATCGGTTCATGCTGGTTTGACTGGTCACTTGGTTTTATCAACTCTTCACACTAACGATGCCTTGGGAACAATTTTTCGTTTGTTAGATATGAAAGTTGAACCTATTTTATTAGCCTCTATTTTGCGAGCAGTTATTGCCCAGAGATTGGTTAGAAAAATATGTCCTCATTGTCGCAAGGAGGTTGATGCTGAAACTAAGAGTGCTCTTATTGAAAAGGCTAAAAAAGAATTTTCTAATTTGAAGCCCGAGAGGATTATAAAAGAAGTTACGGAGTTAAAGGATATAAACAATTATGAAGATCTAAAACTTTATGAACCCGTTGGCTGTTCTCGTTGTCAGCAGACTGGATATTTGGGCCGAGTTGTTATTGGTGAAGTAGTTGAGGTAGATGATAACTTAAGAAATATTATTATCAATAATCAAAAAGATATAGGTATCGAGAATATAAAAACAAGCCAAGAGTTTATTTCCATTAAACAAGATGGCCTGTTCAAGGTTCTAAATGGTGTAACTAACTTAGGCGAAGTTCTTAGGGTTATCGAAGTATAATTTATTTTTTATAAAAATATGGCTATTTTTTCTTATAAAGCAAGGGATTCTAAAAATAGAATAAAAAGAGGCAAGGTAGTAGGATCAAATCAGGTTGAAGCTGCTAAATCTTTAAAAAAGAAAAATCTTTCCGTCGTTTATTTAAAAGATTTTTCTGATTCTCTTGAATTTAAAATTACAGCCTTTCTAAATCCAGTTAAGGCGAAGGACTTGGTGGTTTTTTCGCGTCAATTTTCTATTATGATGATGGCCAATGTTCCCATTATTGAATCTTTAAAAATAATTGTGGAGCAAACAGAGAATGTTAAATTTAAAAATATTCTGGCTGATGTTGCCTATGATGTTGATAATGGTTTATTTTTATCAGATGCTCTTAAAAAACACCCACATATCTTTTCCACTTTTTATGCTAATGTAGTAAAAGCGGGAGAAACATCTGGTAAGCTAGACGAGGTTTTAAATTATTTGGCCGATGAAGTTGAAAAGGATTATGATTTAACTAAGAAGTTTAAAGGAGCGATGATTTATCCAGCCTTTGTTATGTCGGGATTAGTTATTGCTGGTTTTGTGTTCTTATTCTTTGTTTTGCCGGAATTAACCGTTATACTTCAGGAAACTGGCGCTACTTTACCTTTAGCTACCAGAATAATTATTGGTTTGGCTGATTTTTTACAGGCATACTACCTACCTCTAATTATTGTCCTAGTTACTGTTGTTTTTGGTTTAAGGTTGTTTTTTAAAACCAAGGTGGGTGAGAGGAATAGGGACTTGTTTCTAGTTAAAGCGCCAATCATTGGACCTATTTTTCAATTAATTTATCTTATTAGATTTTCTCGTTCTTTTAGAACATTATTAAGAGGGGGTGTGACTGTTACTAAGAGTTTGTCTATAGTTGGAGATATCGTCCGTAACACTGTCTACAAGGATATTATCGCAGAGACAATCGATGATGTTAACGAGGGAGGTTCAATTGTTTCTGTTTTAGAAAATAGTGATTATGTTCCTAAAATGATCCCCGAAATGATGGCTATTGGAGAAAAAACTGGTCGCTTGGATGAGGTTTTGGAGGAAATCGCTAAATTTTATGATAAGGAGGTTCGAGTTAAATTGGATAATTTAAATACGATGTTAGAGCCTATTATCATGGTTATTATGGGTGTGGGTGTAGGTATTATGGTAGCCGCCATTATCATGCCGATGTATAATTTGGCCAGTCAGTTTTAGTTTTTAATTTAAATTATCAAAATGAATATTATTGATTTAAAAAAAGAAGATTTTTTAATAATCCAGGATGATTTTTTGTCAAAAAATAGTTCTTTTAAGGGATTGGTTGGGATGAGTTTTTTGCAATCTTTTCAATGGGCGGAAATTCAGGCCAGTTATGGCCGAAAAGTCGTTTTTAAGTCATTAGAGGTTGAAGATAAAGTGGTCGGTTTTTTTATCGCTATTGAGCACGATATTTTTAGATCCAGTAAGTATTGGTATATCCCTAGGGGGCCAATTTTTTTTAATAATCAGCAGGATTTTTGGTTTGATTTTTTCTTAGCCCTAAAAGAGATAGCTAAAAAAGAGCAATTGAGGTTTATTCGCCTGGAACCAATTTATGATAATTTTTTAAATTATTTTAGTGTTGATAGAAATTTGCTTAAAACTGTTAATGTTCAGCCAGATAAAACTTCTTTTTTGGATTTAAGCTTGGATGAGGATTTGTTGTTAAAGAGAATGAATCAAAAGACTAGATATAATATTAGATTGGCTGAAAAAAAAGGGGTAGAGATTTTGGAGCTTTCCGGTGATTTTTTAGAAGATTTTTGGCAATTGATATCAGTGACAGCTGGTCGAGATAATTTTTTTATCCATAGTAAAAAGTATTATCAGAATTTATTAAAATATAATAATGGTTTTATACGTGTTTTTGCAGCTAAGTTCAAGGGTAAAACCTTGGCCATGGGAGTTTTTTCCTTCTTCGGTTCCACGGTCTCTTATTTACATGGGGCTTCTAGCAACGATCACCGCAACCTGATGGCGCCTCATTTGCTGCATTGGGAGATTATAAAGATAGCGAAAAGTGAGGGCTTCTTGAATTATGACCTTTATGGAGTGGATGATAAAAAATGGCCTGGCGTTAGTCGCTTCAAAAGGGGGTTTTCTGGTGAAAATATATCTTTCCCAGGGACCTTTGATTATGTTGTAGATAAGTGGTTTTATTTTATGTACAAATTTTTTAGACAAGCGCGGAGATTTTTTAAGAAAATTATTTAATGGTTTTAAATTTATTATATGTTAGAGATTAATAATTTAACCAAAAAAAGAATAAATAAAAGCCGTTTGCAAAAAATAGCTCTAGCTTTTTTTAAGAAATATAAGTTTTCTTTAAATAGGGATATCTCCCTGGCTATTGTTACCGATAGGAAAATGAAGACGATTAATTTGGCCTATAGGGGACAAGACAAAACTACTGATGTTTTGTCTTTCTCAGACTTAGATGAGATTTTAATAAGTTATGATCAGGTAAGTCGTCAGGCTAAGGATTCGGGGCGCAGTGCAAAGGGTGAGTTGGAGTTTATTTTTGTTCATGGATTACTTCACTTAGCTGGTTTTCGTGATGATACTGAAAAGGGGCGCTTAAAGATGATTGCTGAAGGGGAGTCTTTTTTAGAAGATATTGCTTAGGTTAGTTTATCTTAGTAGACTAAAGACATTTTTTAATATTTTTGCTATAATTTAAATAGAGTTTTTAATCAATTTTTATGTCGCTTTTTAGAGGAAATAAATTAGCTTTTACATTAATAGAAATTTCAGTTAGTTTATTTATTATTATTATAGTAGTTTCTTTAGCGGTGGCAAACTATAATACTGGTTATAGTGGTATTAATTTAGTATCTGGTCAGCAATCACTTTTTCAGAATATGAAGCTAGCTCAAAGTTACGCCCTGTCCTATCGTTCCTATAATGATGCTTTACCTGCTTATTGGGGGATTTATTTGGCTACCAGTAGTTCCAATTTTTATTTTTTTGCTGATGTAAATGGTAATGGTGTTTATGACGAGGGGGAGGCTGACCCTTTCTTGGGCGGACGTGATATATATCTTTCGGTTGACACCGAGATTAGTGGGTTTAATCCTGTGACTTCTGCAATTTCAGTTTTATTTGAATCTGGAACCGGAAGAATGTTTGTTTATGATATTGGAGCATCTGCTTTTGATAATAATCCCTGGGCAATAGAGTTAAAGGATAAGCGGGTTGATTTGGCTCGACTTATTGTAGTAGAGCCACCAACTAATATTGATATGCAAAATTGTTCCTGTAGCGACGCTAGTCTTTTTTGTTGTTCTTTTTGTTCTGCGGGTGATTCTTGTACTATTTTTTGATTTTAATTATGAATATTTTAAAAATAAATTTCTATGTTTAGAAGAGGTGTGGATAAAGGAGCTTTTACTTTGATTGAGGTGATTATTATTTTATTTGTAGTGTCTGTTGGAATTTTGGCTTCCTTGTCTTTAGTTATCCGAAGCTCCTATTTCCAGAACGTCAGAAAGGAATTGATTACGGCCACCTTTTTGGCTAATGAGGGAGTGGACTTAATGAAAAATATTAGGGATACTAATATTGTGATGGGAAGAGCTTATGATGACTGGGATGGTTCCGGCTCGGTTGGTGTTTCTCAAAATCTTTATGTAGTAGATTATAGTACTTTAATAGCTAGCTCGGTGGCCAGTATAAGTGATTCTGTTTTACAGCAAAATACCAATGGTTTTTATTTGTATGATATTGCTGAGAGTGATAGCCCTTTTAAGAGGTTAATTACAACTAACGCTGAGACTACTGCGAGTACTAGTGTTGAGGTGCATGTTCAGTGGGAAAACAGAGGTAACACGTATGACTATAAATTAAAAACAATATTATATGACTTACAATACAGCCCTTAAGAGCAGGGGGAAGCCCGGTTTAACCTTGGTAGAAATTTTGGTGGCTATAGCTATTTTGGCTATAGTGTTATTGTTTGTTAGTAGAATTTATTTTAGCATCTCTGATAGTCAAAAAAGTTTGTCGAGTGAAAGTTTAATACAATCTGATATTGAATATTTTACTAAATTAATTTCTAATAATATAAAATTTGCTCAAAAGGGCGATGGAATTTTATGCTCTATACCAGAGGGTAAATTTTTTGACTTAAACGCAACTAGTAGTAGTATTGCCTTTATTAAGGATGATGAGTGTTTGGAATTTTATTTAGTTGATGATGGCGGTTTGGGGCGTATAAAATTATATGATTCTGTTTCTGCAACAGACCAGTTTATAACATCTTCTAATACTAACGTTTTGGGCCTGGTTTTTGATGTTGAAGATAATACTGAAACTGGACAGCCCTTGGTTACTATCTTATTGAAAGCCTCTCCAGCGGCATCTAGCGAAAATTTTGTTTATATTCAGAATACTGTTTCGGTGCTGGAAAATGTGGTAGAGGTGCCGAAGTATGTATGGACCTGTGGCGATGATGTTTTTGATGATGAATGTAATGCTTATGGTACTGTGGAGATAGGAACTCAGTGTTGGATGACAAAAAATTTAAATATTGGAACTAGGATAGATGGGGTGAACAGTCAAAGTAATAACGGTGTAATAGAAAAATATTGTTTTAATAATTTAGAGAGTAATTGCGGTATTTATGGTGGCTTGTATCAATGGAATGAGGCCATGCAATATATTACCTCTGAACCAAATAAAGGAATATGTCCTACTGGTTGGCATATTCCGTCAGATGCCGAATGGACAATATTAACTGACTATTTAGGAGGGTTGCTGGTAGCTGGAGGAAAGATGAAAGAAGCTGGAACATCGCACTGGGTTTCACCCAATGCCGGAGCCGATAATACTTCTGGATTCACCGCTTTGCCGGCTGGCTACCGCAATTCCGATGGCAACTTCTGGAGTCTTACCTCTGGCGCATATCTTTGGTCGTCGTCCATGAGTGTTAGTACCAGATCTTGGAACCGGAGATTGAACTTTAATGATGCCGAAGTTAGCCTAAACACCTACTACCATCCCCTCGGTTTCTCGGTTCGTTGCCTCAAAGATTAAATATTAATTAATCACGTTATTTTTACTTTTAATTATTTTAAAATAAATGAAAATAAAATTAAAACTTAAAGAAGGCAGCGCTCTAATGATAGTCATGTTGACTTTCTTGGCTATTTTTATATTATCATTTTCTTCGGGGTATTTAGTTTTTTTGAGTATTTCTCGTAGTGCTGACTCAGCTGATAGTATGCGCGCTTATCAGGCGTCTCTTGCTGGTATTGAGCGAGCTCAGTTTGAAGCTATTGAAAATGATTATGCCTTCGCCAGTAGTACTTGCCCAACTGATATTTTTTCCGAAGAGTTAGATAATGGATCAAGTTATACTATAAATTGTATAGATAATAGTGGTAATTTGGAATTTTATTCAGTTGGTGAATATGAAAAAAATCAGGTAGCTCTAAGAATCGATTGTATAAATATTAATGAGGATTGTTTACCCAGTTGTCGAGAAGGGTCTTTGTGCGGTGGAGAAAAATTATTAGCAACAGGGGGAGGATCCTGTTCGGGATGTGTTTCTCACGAAGGGCTGGGCTATTTTATGGTTCTTAATGAGACTACGGGGGAGTGTTGGCTGGATCGCAACCTCGGGGCTACGCAAGTAGCAACGGCTAGCAATGATGCGGCTGCTTATGGCGACCTTTTTCAATGGGGTCGAGCTACTGATGGTCATCAAGTTAGAACCTCAGCTACAACAACAACCTTAGCTACTTCCGATACTCCAGGTCATAGTAACTTCATTCTTTCCTCCGCCCTTCCTTATGACTGGCGGAATCCGCAAAATAATAATCTATGGCAAGGAGTAGATGGTATTAATAATCCATGTCCAAGTGGCTGGAGAGTCCCGACTGAAACAGAGTGGAATGCTGAAAGGTTAAGTTGGAGCTCAAATAACTTAGCCGGAGCCTTTTCTTCACCATTAAAACTCACTACGGCGGGTCTCCGTGATAGAGTTGACGGTTCTCTTAGTGGTGTTGGTTCTTACGGCTACTATTGGGCAAGCGTTATAAATGGTGCTCCTTCGTACGGCTTAACTTTTTATCTCACTAACGCTGCTGTGAGTGGTTATTATCGTTCATATGGAGTAGCTGTGCGGTGTATTAAGGATTAACCTTGATAATGTTTATAAAAAATAAATAAAAATATGTTTTTAAAAAATAAAATAGGTTTCACTTTGGTAGAGTTATTGGTAGTTATTTTTATTATTGTTTTAATTGGTACTTTAGTGACCGTTTCCTTTTTAAATATTAAAAGAGGTAGTCGTGACGCTAAGCGAATCACTGATATTACCGAAATACAAACAGCTTTGGAAAATTATAAATTTTTTGAGGGTTCTTATCCTGAAACCCTGACTCCCGGAGAGTCTTTAGTAGGGCATAATACTGGAAACACCTATTTAACTATGGTTCCAGAAAATCCTTCTTACCAAAGTTATGACTGTTCTTATGATTCTTACACTTATTTTTATGATACTGATAATGAAAAATATAAGATAAGTTTTTGTTTGGAGGGCAAAGTGGATAATTATGATACTGGCCCAAAATGCGCAATTTCTGAGGGGATAGTTGATGGTAATTGTGTGCCTCTAACTATTTTAGCTGGAAATCCGGTTAATGGTCAGGTGGGAGAAGCTTATATTGGTCATACTTTTAGTGCTATTAGTGGAACAGAGCCTTATGTTTTTTCTGTTGCCAGCGGCTCCAGTTTGCCTGGGGGACTTAGTCTTTCTTCGACTGGTAGTTTAACTGGGAATCCGACATCTAACGATAGCTATAGTTTTTTTATAGAAGTAACTGATGCTGAATCAGCTACTAGTTCTAGAGAATTTTCTATGACCATTGATCCGGCAGTTTTAGCTTTAGGGTCTTCTAATCCAGTCGATGCAGAGGCGGGGATTGCTTATGCTGGATACACCTTTATGGCTTCTGGCGGAGTTGGTCCTTATACTTTTTCTTTGCTTAGCGGAACTTTACCGTCTGGTTTAAATTTGTCTTCAACTGGCGACCTAACAGGCACCCCAACTGTCAGTGGTTCTTATGATTTTGCGATAGAGGTTTCCGATAGTTTATTAGCAACATCAAGTAGAGATTTTACTATGTTAGTTTTGTTTGGATGTGGAGAGAACATAACATTTACGTACAAGGGATCTCCAGTAACTTACGGAACAGTGCAAAATTCTGTTACTGGTGAATGTTGGCTAGATCGTAATCTTGGAGCTACACAGGTAGCAATATCTTCGGCTGATGCTGATGCCTACGGCGACCTCTTCCAATGGGGCAGAGCAGCCGATGGTCATCAAGTTAGAACTTCGGCTACAACGGCAACATTGGCCACCTCTAATACCCCCGGACATAGTAACTTTATTGTTTCTGCAGTTTCTCCCTTCGATTGGCGAAATCCGCAAAACACTAATCTATGGCAAGGAGTGAGTGGAGTTAATAACCCCTGCCCAAGCGGCTGGAGAATTCCAACTGCAGTAGAGTGGGATTCTGAAAAATTAAGTTGGGCCACAGATAACGCAGCCGGTGCTTTTGCTTCAGTGTTGAAGCTTACAGCGAGCGGCTCCCGTAATAATCAGTTTGCCTCAATTGGGGGAGTCTCGACCCATGGTGTTTATTGGACAAGCTCTTCCTCTGGTCCAGCTTCCAGTTGCCTTGTTTTTTATAGTAGCGGCTCTATGTTTAATAACTATTATCGTGCGAGTGGCCTTACGGTCCGTTGTATTAGAGATTAGTTTTTTAAAAAAGAATTAAACTATGACCAAAAACCAAATAAAAACAAGAATGACTAAACTTAAAGAAGAAATAAACTTTCACCGCTATAACTACCACGTTCTAGATAAGGAAACTATTAGCGAATCTGCCCTGGATACTTTGAAACACGAGTTATTCAAGCTCGAACAACAATATCCAGAATATATAACAGCCGACTCTCCTACCCAGAGAGTCGGTTCTCAAGCAGTGGAAAAGTTTGTTAAATCTTCGCATTTTAGCCCAATGCTCTCACTTTTTGACGCCTTTTCAGAAGGCGATATGTTCGATTGGCAGGAGCGTATTGGTCGTTTTTTGTTTTCCAATAAAAAAACAATTGATAAAAATTTTCAACCACCCTGGACCTATTACGCCGAACCAAAATTAGATGGCTTGGCCGTAAATTTAAAATATCATCAAGGTAAATTAATAGAAGGGGCTAGCCGTGGTGATGGTAAAATTGGCGAAAATATTACTTCTAACATTAAAACAATAGAAAGCATCCCGCTAGAATTAATCATTCCCAAAAATACCGATTTTAAAAAAAACAATTTGGATGGGGATAAAATTATTCAAAGCATTAAGTCTTCCTGGATAGAAGTGCGGGGCGAGGCTATTATGACCAAAAAAACTTTGGAAAAACTAAACTTAAAATACCAGGCTGAGGGTAAGACCCTTTTAGCTAATACCAGAAATGGTGCCGCTGGATCTTTACGTCAATTAGATCCCAAATTATCAGCCGAACGTAAATTACAATTCTATGTTTATGATATTATTTTCTATAAGAATAATAAAAGGGTTAATGTTTTGCCCACTCGGCAACAGGCGGATAAGTTGGCCAAGATGCTTGGTTTCAAAATAGTTTCACATAATAATCTTTGTCAGAATTTGGAGGAGGTTTTTGCTTTTCATAAATATTGGGAGAAGAATAAGGATAAATTAGATTTTAACATTGATGGTGTGGTAGTAAAAGTTAATGAATTTGATTTCTGGGATAAATTGGGCGTTGTTGGCAAGGCTCCACGCTATGCCATGGCCTATAAATTCTCGGCTGAACAGGGGACTACTCGCATTAAAGATGTTATTTGGCAGGTAGGGCGAACTGGAATTTTAACTCCTACAGCCGTTTTAGAGCCAGTAAAACTGGGTGGGGCTATTATTTCCCGAGCGACCTTGCACAATATGGATGAGATTAAGCGCTTAGACATTATGATAAATGATACTATTATTTTAGAGCGAGCCGGGGACGTTATTCCTAAAGTAATATCAGTTCTAAAGAATTTACGTAGTGGAGATGAACAAAAAATTTGTACACCAAAAAAATGCCCAATGTGTGAAAGCGAGGTTGTTAGACTTGGCGATGAAGTTGCCTATCGTTGTTCTAACACTCGTTGCTTTGCCGTTAATTTGCGTCAAATAACTCATTTTGTGTCTAAAAATGCCATGGATATTGAGAATTTAGGTCCAAAAGTGGTAGAACAACTCATTAATTCTGGCTTAATTTCTGATTTCGCTGACCTTTACTCTATTAAAAAAGGAGATTTATTGCTCCTTGAAAGGTTTGCCGAAAAATCAGCTGATAATTTAGTTTCATCTTTAGATAACAAAAAGAGAGTTGATTTAGCTCGCTTTATTTATGCCCTAGGTATCCGCCATGTTGGCGAAGAATCAGCCCAAACTCTGGTTGAATATTTATGGCAAGATGGAATATTGGGAGTTGGCAAAGATAAGGGTAAAAGCGAAATCGAAATATCAATTTTAGATCTTTTATCCATTTTTTCCCGACTAGATGTCAAAAATCTTTCTGAAATAGATGATTTCGGCCCCAAAGTTTCCCAAAGCCTAGTTGATTATTTTAAAGATGAGCATAATTTAAAGATTCTAAAAAAATTAGATAAATTTAATTTTCGCTTAGTTATTAAAAATCCGGCCAATTCTCAGTCGGCACAAAATTCCAAGATATTTGGTAAAACTTTTGTGATAACTGGAAGTTTGGATAGTTTGACAAGAGAGGGGGCAAAGGCTAAAATAAAAGAACTGGGCGGCAAAGTTTTGTCCGCTGTTAGTGGAAAGTTGGATTTTTTGATTGCTGGTGAAAATCCAGGAAGTAAATTAACTAAATCTAAGGAATTAGGAGTAAAAACTTTAAGTGAGGAGGATTTTTTAAAGATGATAAAATAATAATAAAATTGAACTAAAGAATTATGTCGATAAGTAAGGACGAGATTAAAAAAATAGCGCAATTAGCTCGTTTAGAGTTAAATGACTTAGAAATAGAGAAGTATCAAGAGCAATTAAGCTCTGTTTTGGGTTATATTGATAAATTAAAGGAGGTTAAGACTTCCGATGTAGATATTTTAGGACTAGATTCAGAGGATTATAACCAGCTCCGAAAGGATGCTGTTTTCCCAGCTGATGATGAGGAGAGGAGTATTGCCCTAAAACAAGCCCCTGAAAAAGAAGACGATCAAATTAAGGTTGAGCGAGTTATTTAAAATAGATTTAGGAAAATAAGATTAAAATAATGAATTTAGAATTAATGACAATTAAAGAAATTCACGCCTTGTTACAAAGCAAGAAAATTACTTCCTTGGAGTTGACTGACTTTTTTTTAGACAGAATAAAAAAATTGGATCCTAAATTAATGTCTTGCATCAGTGTTTTTGAGGTTGAAGCTCGACAATTTGCCAAGCAAGCTGATATTAGGATTTCTCAAGGAGAAAAGAGTTATCTATTGGGCATTCCATATTTATTAAAAGATAATATTTTAGTTAAGGGACTGAAGACAACAGCCGCTTCTAAAATGTTGGAAAACTATATTGCTCCTTACGACGCGACAGTAGTTGGAAAATTGAAAGAAGTTGGAGCTGTTCTTTTAGGAAAAACCAACTTAGATGAATTTGCTCATGGAGCTTCGACTGAGAATTCAGCTTTTTTTACCACTAAAAATCCTTGGGATTTAGAACGAGTTCCGGGCGGAAGTTCTGGTGGTTCGGCTACGGCAGTTTCGGCTGGTCTATGTGTTTTTGCTCTTGGCTCAGATACTGGAGGATCTATTCGTCAGCCAGCCAGCTTTTGCGGTGTTTCTGGTT